>Ga0256841_1001342_pt1 | contig 21661 bp, 18 predicted proteins | sample 356308metaG_FD_185971 | JGI IMG/M metagenome (GOLD analysis project Ga0256841, IMG submission 185971) | Hydrothermal vent microbial communities from Mid Atlantic Ridge, Atlantic Ocean - 356-308 | ecosystem: Environmental > Aquatic > Marine > Hydrothermal vents | place: Atlantic Ocean: Mid... | reverse complement strand
AAAGAATTTTTCGTAAGGAGTAAGTTTTACTAAATATTTTTTTGTTGCCATTATCGTTCAATTTTATTGTTAATAAATTCCAAAAAGCGTAAGGATGCATACAATTTATCCAAATTAGGTTTGTTGGCTTTTTCGGGTTTAGCATATCCATATATCGGTTTTTCCGAATAAACATCTTTAAATAATTGTTTTGTGTGTTGCAGAAAGGGTATTAATTCTTTTGTGCCATTTGCTTTTCTTTGCAAGTGCACGGATTCGTCAAAATTATTTTCAAAGAAATTATCAAATAATGCGTTTCGTTTATTTTCATCTTTTTCCATAGCGATGCTTAAAATTGTATGTTCCTGCGGTTCAAGTTTTTGTGCTATGGAATGGATAAAATTGTCATCTCGGGCAAAATCATTCATTAGTTTTTTAAAGGTTTCATAAGAATTTTCATCTTTATGGAAAAGCGTTCCGTAAAATTGTCCGCTGTGTTTAAGCACCGAATAAGAAACCGCATTTTTTTTACAGGTTTTCTTTGCTTTCTCAAATAATTCACTTATTCCCAATTCAAAAGCCTCGTTTAACGGAAATTTGTAGTAACTTATGGATAATCCGTAGGACATTGATGGCTTTTTGTCCAACTTTTTAATTAGATTTTTAAAATCTACAAGATCATCTTTATAGTTAGTGAAATAAGTTTTGAAAAGGCTGTCAATTTCATCAATTAAAGTAAAAACGGTTTTTTCAATAATGATTTTAGCATTTTCATTTTTTTCGTCAATTATTTTTGTATGAGCAACAGGAGCAAAGAACAACAAATCGTCCCCTCCTGCATAAATGGGAACGCCTTTATATTTTTTGATTTTTTCAACTGCTTTGCTACTAAACTCCCATAAATTTTTTGAAAATTGCAACAAGTATTTTTTAGCATCTTTTTGTGTATAAAGTTCTTTGATAAAATCTCCGAAATTATCTCCGTCCGCTTGAACAATTACCATATATTTTTGATAGTTTCGGAATCTATCTCCCGCTCCTTCCTTTATTGTTTTGTAATATTCTTCTTGGTCGTTTTCTTTATTTCTTTTTATCAATTTTGATGCTTCTTTATAGAAATTTTCCTCTTCAAATTCGGCAGTGGCAATTTCAGCAGTGCTTTTGAATTTTCTTGTTCCAAATTCCAATTGATGAAGGAAATTATAATCGGGATTATACTTTTCAAGAAATTGAATAAAATAATTCTCGCATTCTGCCAAATCACCCAATGCTTTTTGTTGTAATTCGGCAGTATCCAACAAATTTGATAACTTAAATATTACATCTTTCGGTTGTGAAATATCTGCTTCGATAGGTATAATTCGTAAAAACTTATTAAAGAATTCCTGTATATGATTTTGTGAAGGATTGCCATTGCAATTTATATCTTGACAAAGTTTGGTTACAAAATCTTCAATAACTTCCGTAACGACCTTTTGTAATTTATCTTTTATATCACCTTTATATATAAGTCTGTCCGGAAAAAGTCCTACGCCTAATTTATTAGATCCATTCAAAACATTATTATCATAATAAGGCACAATTATTTTGTTTTTGTTTATTATACTGTTATCTATTCCCTTTTTGATAATGTTTCTCATTAAATAAGAAAAAAGGTAACTAGCCGTCCACACGGATTTTGTGCTACGTGTGAGTTTCAATGTTTTGTAAATGGGTCCAATGGTTATTGCTGTATATTTTTTCATTTTTTTTAGTTTGGTTGATTTTAAATTAATTGATATCCAATGGTTGGAAAATACTTTTCACAAAATTCAGACAGATTAAATTCTGATAAGTTAGGAGTTATAATTGTTTCTTCAATCTCGATTGGCTCATCATCTTTAATAAACTCTCTACCATTTTTTATTTTTTTCTGAATCTTTATTTTAAAAGTTTGATTAAAAATTTTATCATTGACGTTATGACAGTATGTGTAAATACCTTTATTAAAAATTTTAAATGTTATTGGCGACTTAAATCTTTCAATACTTCCACCATCAATTATCACTTGATATTTATAATCACTATTAGTTGTTAAAAACTCATAATGTTCAGCTAAACCAAGCATTGCACGACCATAACGATATTCTTCCTCTCCAACATCTTCCCAACTATTTCTATCATTAATATCAATTGGTTCAGTGTCATACTTTAAATCGTTGGGTAAATCTCCTTTATCAATAAGTATTTTCAATTGCCTTTTAATCCATCTTTTATCCCAGCGTAAATCATTTTCAGATAAGTATTCAAAAATTCTAGATTTTTCATATCCTTTATGATTTTTACCACTTTTTAAACGGTGCCAATCCTTTGAAATTAAATTTGAATAAAAGAAATTTGGGTTATTTATATCATTATAAGGTTCATATTCTAAATTACTATTTCTTTTAAATAAATTATATTGTTTTAAAGTATTTTCAAGGAACTTGTTAGATGTGTTTTCCGTATAAAAACACCCAAATCCTTTACTTTGTCTTTTCCCAAAATTATGTAAAACAAAAAATTCTTTTAATAAAGCGGAAGGATTTCCTGTGTTGTCTTTCAATAAATCTAATAATTTATTTTTAAAAGAAGTAATATAAACCATAACTCCTTCGGATAAAATCCAAGGATCTTTAATAGGGGGTATTAAAACTACATCACCTGTTTTAAAGTTTTTGTTGACTAACTCAACCCTTACCTTATAATCCAAAGCCAAATGTTCTTTTCCTTGGTTGATAAACCAGCTTTTATATTCGTCTTTCGGTCTTTCATTGTCGCCTGTGCCGGTTGTAAGGTCGAGTTTCTCAATTAAAAACCTATCCAATTTAGGTTTGAGTTCCGTCGCCCGCAGTGTAGCACCGTGTTGGTCGTGCTGAAAGTGGATGATGGGCGTGTGCTGTTTGAGTTTAAAGGTTAATTTGTATTTGCTCATAATGTATGATGTTTTTTATATTAGTATGTAATATTTTTTATGTTATACCGTAACTATTTTTATTTCTTGCAAAAGTTTATATTGTATCCTAATCTTTATTTATTTTTATCATTTTGATTATGTTAAAATACTATGCTGAAAAATATGTATATAAAAATACAAAAAGTAAAGTTTCCCAAAAGGCTATCATCCAACTCCATATTTTTTATTTTTTATTTTTTTAAAGAATTTTATAATTATCCTATGTGATTTTGTAAAAAGCAAAATAGGAATTGTAAAAATTAATACCGGAATCCAAAAAGACCAAACAAAGTTTCCTCCAAAAAAATATTTAGGGATTGTTGTGTGAAATTGTTCCCAAACGTTCATGCCTAAAATTCCACTTATCAACATCGCCGGCAAGAATATGGTAGCCAATAATGTATGAGTTTTCATCTCATCATTTTCCCGTTTTTGCTCCAGTAAATGAGCAAAACTGCTAAGTTCATTTATTTGTTTATCAAGGTCTTTTACATCATTGTGTATGTTCATAATCTCCTGAAACTTTTTATATATTTCAATTCCTTGAATCTGAGAGGTTACCTCTCTGAAATACATCTTGTTCAGAAATTTTATATAATGTGCATAAATATTTTCTATTTTTGATGATATCTCTGTTTCTCCTTTCTTATAAATATCAGATATTTGGGTTACTTCGGCCGAAAATTTCAAAACCGAAGCCCTTTGCACAAGGCATAATACGGCTATCTGATAGTATATTGAATTTTGGTGTTTCCGTAAATTGGGTAAGTCGTTTTCATTCATAAAATTTTCGCTTGCCGACAGGCAAACAAAAGAATCCCTGCTCATCCCATATAATGTCCCATACCCGCTCCACCTTTGATAAGTATGCAACCTTATTTGTTCATTCTTCATTTCATTATTGGCAATAGTTGGGTTTTCTTTATCTCCAAATATATATGCATACCACCAGTTGCTTTTACTATAAGTCCTTCCAATAACTGATGAAAACCGGTCGTTACCGTACCAGGAAACGAAAAACATCCTGTCGTCAGTAACATATTTCAGCCTGAGCCTGTCATTCTTAACATCTTCACTGTTTTCCCCGTCCAAAGGAATACCGTCAAATAGTTTTTTTATAAACAAAGGCAAAACAATGGGTTTGTTGCTTTTAAAATTCTCCGATTTATTATACCATTCAAAATCTTCGTTCCAATAAAAAAGTGTTATGCTTCTGCTTAAAAATACTCTTTGCGCATTAAAAATATAATTTCTTTCGTCAAAATTCAAAAACTGGGGATATATTCGTCCCCCAAATTCATTAATTTTCAAGATATCTTCAGGTTTACTTTGCTCCGGTAAAGTGTTTTGCAAGTCAAATGATATGGCTCCTACTCCGGTACCAAATATAAAAAGGGTGATACCTTTTACATTAAGAATTATTTTTTTTGTCTTGTTAATGATATAGTTTGTACATTCCCCTTCCGTTGTTAAAACTTTAAAATCATCATTATTAAACCCGTCAAGATATTCGATGACATATTTCTTTTTATCTGCATCTATTCCGTCAATTTTGTATTCATAATACCTTACAATACTGTTTTTGTCATTTGAATCATAAACAGTTTCTCTTACAAATTCGTAGAAATAGGTAAAATAATTGAAATAATGATGAGTAATATTATTTTTTCTATCCCAATTATTCTGCTTAAGTAATTCATTAATTTTTTCCAAGTCAGTCCTTCTGTCAAATTCAACATCATCAAATTTTTTGCCTTTACGTAAAAAATCCCAACGGAAAACAAAAATAAAATTGTGTGCACTGTAAATTGTATTCATTTCTCCATATATTTCATTAAACATTCAAATCCGACTTTAGCATCAAACAAGGCATTGTGCTGTTGCCCAATCGGCAATTTGCTTTTATCTAAAAGGTTTATTCTATCTTCTATATAATCAACTCCTTTTGCAAATAAAAAAGTTGCCAAATCCATGGGCATAAAATGAATCTGCTTCGGAACGTTAAGTGCCCCGCCGAACAGTTCACAAAACAGTACCCAATCATAAGCAGGTACATCAGCCCATATTTGAATACAGTCGTCATTTTTGCAAAATTGATCAAGCCAGATTAAAAGAGCCGACTTAATCTCCTGCCTGTTGCCTTTGACATGCATTTTGTTCAATGTTCTTTTTTGATTATCGTCATTTAAAAAGAGATTGGAAATCACATTATTAATAATCCAATCGGATAGCCCGTTTTTATCATAATCGGTAAATTCGGCGTAAAACTCTTCGCCGCTTTCAGCCACAAAAGCAATGGATATGAGCGAGCTGTTTTGCTTTAACCCCGTAAACTCCGTATCAAGGAAAATTTTAAACATAAAAAGTAACTTTTTTGATCTAATGATTTGGAAAACTCAATTTTGCACAAATGTAGAAGTAATTCGGCAAAAATCAAATTTTAGCTGAAAAAAGTTTTTAACTCACATTTTTTTCATATATTTGCAAAACTACAAAAACAATCATACCATGAAAACTATTTACAAATCGGCAATTGCGTTGTTTATTACGACAATTTTATTTTTCCATATCGAATCATTTGCACAAATAGGGATAAACGCCGGTGTTGATCCTGTGATGCTTGTGGAGATGCTTGCGGGGCAGGATGTGGAATTTGACAATGTTCAATATACGGGAGCTCCTATGGCTGCCGGGTGGTTTACTTCGAGCGAACAGGCAAATCCGGGAATAGGGTCGGGAGTGTTTTTAACATCCGGTGCAGGAAATATAATTCCCGGTCCCAATGAATCCTGTAGTTCCGGGATAAATAACGGCAATCTCGGTGACGCGATGCTTACTGCAATGGCAGGATTCACAACTTACGATGCGGCGGTGTTGCAGTTTGATATAATCCCTCAAAGCGACACTCTGAAGTTTGATTATATTTTCGGGTCGGAAGAATATAATGACTTTGTCGGAAGTACATATAATGATGTATTTGCCATTCTGATCAGCGGGCCTAATCCTCAGGGCGGTAATTACGGTAACAAGAACATTGCTATGGTCCCCGGATATCCTGAGCTACCTGTTACCGTAAATAATGTCAATAACGGATATGCACCGTGTAATGTAGTGCCGACAGGACCTTGTACCCACTGCGAATATTTTAATGATAATACAGGAGGAGAGTATCTGGAATATGACGCTTACACAACGGTTATAACTGCGCGGGCAGCTGTTGTCCCGTATGAGGCCTATCACTTGAAAATTGCGATAGCGGATGTGATTGATCATATTTATGACAGCGGGTTGTTACTCGGCGGCACCTGCCTGCCCGATTTTCAATCATTCGGCTTCTTAGCCGAAAACAATCCGGCACTATCCCAAGATGTCGCGGGAGTTATCTCGAACGATACGGTTTTTATCACGGTTCCGCAGGGTACTGATGTGACGGATCTGGTCGCATCCTTTGATATGATGATGTGCACAAAAGCCTTTGTAAACGGTTTTCAACAGATAAGCGATTCGTCACACAATGATTTCACGGATCCGGTAATATATATGTTACAGGGCAGTACAACAAAGAACTGGACGGTAATTGTTGACATATTAACGGATATTGAAAATATGCCTTTGGCAAAAGTCAAAATTTATCCCAACCCTGCACAAGGAAAATTCAACATTTCGGGTATTGAAGGTTGTGAGGTAAAGATAAAATCGGCATTAGGGTGTGTAGTAAAAGATTACGGAACCATTGAGCAGTCTGTTGTAACGGTTTCCGGGCTGGCATCCGGTCTCTATTTCGTTGAAATAAAAAATGCAGCCCATTTTTCGACACGGAAGATTGTTGTGAGGTGACAGCATCACAAATCCCTGTGTTTCCCGTCGCAAAACGGCTGTCGTCCGGTATGCTTGCACATGCACCAATGGACGGTTTTCTTTTCCGTAATGTTTATCAGTACAGGTTTAAACTCCGTATCAAGGTGCGAACCGTCACAAAAAGGTTGTGTAACACTCTTTCCGCAGGAACACCAGAAATACTCACCGGGCTCCATCTCCATTTTTAAGGAATGCTTATCTACAATATGCGGCTTTGCCATATATGTATGTTTTTAAATGTTAAAAAAAAGGATAACAAAATTAATAACAATTTGTTTGCTCTTATCAAATAAAATAGCCCTATAATCATAACTGACTGAATATCCGTATATTACTTTCAACATTTAGATTTATTCCATATATCATCGGGAAAATTTAACATTTTTTTTGAAAAATACTTGACATGCATAGCATTTTTTTAGTACTTTTGCAATGCACGCATAACAAATAATTTAGTATGAATATTGAACAAACAGTTGATTTTCATCTCCGTTCCACACTTTTTGCAATGCGAAGGATGTACAATTTACTTGCCTTGGAGAACGGAATAACCCAGGGAATCGGTTATGCATTAGTCAATATCGGGAAGGAGGGAGTTCCCGCTACAAAAATAGCCCCTATGATGGGGATGACAAGTTCGAGTCTCAGCAGACTTCTCAAAAAAATGGAAGACGACGGGTTGATATACCGCAAACCGGAAAAAGAAGACAGGCGTGTTGTAAGGATTTTTTTAACTCAAAAAGGAATTAAACTGAAAAATGAAATTAAAGATGTTGTTATTAATTTCAACAAAAAGCTCTTTGAAAAGATCCCGAAAAAAGATTTTGAAGCTTTTGCAAGGGTCAATGATATAATTAAAGAACAAGTTAAAGAAGATGTTGCCGAATTTCAGGAGAATAATGGCCTGAGGAACGGGAAGTAATTTGGTGGACTGGTTGAATCGGTGGAATCGGTGAAATCAGTGGAATCAGTGGAATCAGTGGACAGGTTGAATTGATTGAATTGGTGGAATCGGTGGAATCAGTGGAATCAGTGGAATCAGTGGAATCAGTGGAATCAGTGGATTAGTAACAACAATAAGGCTTAATAAAATAAAACTATAAATAGTACTAACATAATAATTAAAATCTTATGATTAGAAGAATAAAAAAAGTAGCTGTTCTCGGTTCCGGAGTAATGGGTTCCGGAATTGCCTGCCATTTTGCAAATATCGGAGCAGAGGTGTTGCTCATAGACATCGTACCCCGTGAGCCGAATGACAAGGAAAAGGCTGCCGGTCTCACATTGGAAGACAAGGCAGTAAGAAACCGTATCGTAAACGATTCGTTGAAAGCAGCTCTGAAATCGAAACCGTCACCCATCTACAAACAGTCGTTTGCCAACCGTATCACAACCGGAAATTTTGACGACGACCTCATAAAAATCAAAGATTGTGACTGGGTTATAGAAGTAGTTATCGAACGACTTGACATTAAGCAGTCCGTTTTTGAGAAAGTTGAAAAATTCAGAACTCCGGGCACACTGGTAACTACCAACACCTCCGGAATTTCTATCGAAGCTATGATCGAGGGACGGAGCGAAGATTTTCAAAAACATTTCTGCGGGACACACTTCTTCAATCCTCCGCGTTATTTGCAACTGTTTGAGATAATACCATCAAGCAAAACCGACCCGGAAGTATTGAGTTTCCTGTCGGATTACGCTTCAAAATTTCTCGGAAAAACTCCGGTACTTGCCAAAAATACTCCGGCCTTTATCGCCAACAGGGTAGGTACATTCTCAATAATGGAGCTTTTCAACAATATGAAAAATCTCGATTTCACAATTCCCGAAATTGATAAACTTACCGGGCCTATAATCGGAAGAGCAAAGTCGGCAACTTTCCGTACTGCTGATGTTGTGGGGCTGGATACTCTTGTTCATGTTGCAAAGAATATCCGGGAAACAACCGACGATGAGGCTAATGACATTTTTAAAATCCCCGATTATCTTGAAAAGATGCTGGAAAACAAATGGCTCGGTTCAAAAACAAAGCAAGGATTTTATAAAAAAGTGGTGGAGGACGGCAAAAAAATATTCCTGTCACTCGATGTAAAAACCCTTGAATACATTGAAGCCCCAAAACCCAGATTTTCGGTTTTTGAAAAAACCAAAGGTATTGACGATTTGCGAAAGGTGATGCCAATCTTATTTAAAGATAAGACAAAAGTCGGCGACTTCTACAGGGACTCATTCTACAAACTCTTCCGGTTTGTTTCAAACCGTATTCCGGAAATAACCGATGAAATTTACAAGGTTGATGATGCAATGAATGCGGGATTCGGCTGGAAACTCGGACCTTTCCAAACCTGGGATGCCGTTGGTGTACCCGAAACGGTTAAAGCAATGGAAGATGCCGGTCTGAAACCCGCCAAATGGGTCTATGATATGCTTGATGCCGGTATTACCTCTTTTTACAAAATAGAAAACGGATTAAAATACTTTTATGAAATTCCGTCAAAATCCTATAAAGTAATTCCCGGACAGGAAGATAGGTTATCACTTGAAGTGCTGAGAAACACGAATGTAATTTGGGAGAATAATGACGTCACGATTTTTGATCTTGGAGACGGAATCTTAAATGTGGAATTCCACACTAAGATGAACACAATCGGTCAGGGAGTTCTTGAGGGATTAAACAAAGCAATTGATATGGCAGAGGCCGATTATGCCGGTCTTGTTATTTCAAACGAAGGCGATCATTTTTCAGCAGGTGCAAATGTCGGGATGATTTATATGCTGGCAATAGAGCAGGAATGGGAAGATCTTGATCTTGCAGTGCAGTGGTTCCAGAAAACAACGATGCGTTTGCGCTATTCATCAATACCTGTTATTACTGCGCCTCACGGAATGACACTCGGCGGCGGTTGCGAGATTTGTATGCACTCCGACAAAGTAATAGCACATGCCGAAACTTATATGGGTCTTGTGGAATTCGGTGTCGGACTTATTCCCGGTGGCGGCGGAACAAAAGAGTTTGCTCTCAGGCTCGGTGACGAACTGAAAGAGGGTGACATACGCACAAATGCTTTTCTGAACCGCTACCTGAGCATCGGACAGGCAAAGGTTTCGACATCAGCTTACGAGACATTCGACCTCGGATATATGCGTCCGGGACAAGATGAAGTTATCGTAAGCAGGGCTCATCATCTTGCATACGCAAAAAGAGCGGCATTGAATCTTGCGGAAAAAGGATACACCAAACCCGTTCCGCGAAAAGATGTCAAAGTACTCGGCAGGGAGGCTCTCGGAATGGTATATGTAGGTGCCGACGGATTCACAACGGGCAACTATATGTCGGAACACGACAAGCTCATTGCCGAAAAACTCGGTTGGGTAATGGCAGGCGGAGAAATTTCGCAGGCACTCACCGAAGTCTCGGAACAATATCTGCTAAATCTTGAGAGAAAAGCCTTTATGGAACTGTGTATGCAGCGAAAAACTCTGGAAAGGATCCAAAGTTTGATCACAAAAGGCAAAATCCTACGTAACTAACTGATAATAAATTAATTATTTAAACTGTAAAAAACATAAATTATGAATGCATATATTGTAGGTGGTTATCGTTCGGCAATCGGAAAAGCTCCGCGGGGCAGTTTGCGTTTTACCCGTCCCGACGACATTTCGGTAGCGATAATCAGACATTTATTAAATGATTTTCCACAAATCGAAAAATCTGAAATTGATGATATTATTGTGGGAAATGCTTTTCCCGAAGCGGAAACGGGAATGAATATGGGACGCTTTCTTTCTCTTATGGCAATGGATACCGTTGATGTCCCCGGTTCAACAATCAACAGGTTCTGTTCTTCGGGTATTGAATCAATAGCTATAGCCTCTGCAAAAATTTCCGCAGGAATAGCTGATATCATTATTGCAGGAGGCGCCGAGACCATGTCAATGATTAATATGGGAGGCTGGAGACTTGTACCAAACCCCGATGTGGCAAAGACAAATCCCAAATGGTATCTGAGTATGGGACTTACTTCCGAAATGGTAGCCAAAGAGTATGATGTTTCAAGAGAAGCACAGGACATCTTTGCCGCCAAATCAGTGGAAAAAGCACTTAATGCTATTGATAACGGATATTTTAAAGACCAGATAGTTCCCATAACCGTTAAAGAAAACTATTTTAAAGATGATAAAATGCTGACCCGCGAAAAGATCTTCGATACTGACGAGGGACCGAGAAGAGGAACTACGGTTGAAGGGCTTGCCAGGTTGAAACCCGCATTTGCACAAGACGGAAGATCAACTGCGGGCAACTCATCACAAATGTCGGACGGAGCAGCCTTTGTTATGGTCGTTTCGGAAAAAATCCTGAAGCGGTATAATTTGACGCCGGTTGCACGACTGGTTGACTATCAGGTGGCAGGTGTGGAGCCTTACAAAATGGGTGTAGGCCCCATGGCGGCTATCCCGAAAGTACTTAAACACTCGGGAATGAACCTGGCGGATATTGACCTTATCGAACTTAATGAAGCCTTTGCATCCCAATCAATTGTGGTAATTGACAAAGTCGGACTGAACCCGGACATCGTTAATGTCAACGGAGGTGCTATTGCTCTCGGACACCCTCTCGGTGCTACCGGTGCCAAGCTTACCGTACAGATTTTGAATGAACTGAAAAGAAGAAATAAAAAGTACGGTATGGTCACCATGTGCATAGGAACAGGCCAGGGCGCTGCCGGAATTTTTGAAATGCTGTAGGATGGTCATTAGTGGTCATGAGCTAGTCATTAGGTAGTCATTGGTAGTCATTAAGGCTTCAGCAGCAAAGCAAGTGACAGCAAAGCAAGTGACAGTGAAGCAAGTGACAGTGAAGCTAATGACACACAAAGTGTAAACAAACAAAGTAAAAAACTAATAAAAACAAACATTATGTCAGACAAAAAAGCAATAAAAGGCGGAGAATTCCTTATCAGGGAAACCGAAGCAGCGGATATTTTCATTCCCGAGGAGTTTAACGAAGAGCAACGTATGATGGCTCAAACCTGCAAAGATTTTAACGACACGCAGGTACTTCCTAATATTGATGCCCTGGATGAACACGACAGGGATCTATCAATAAAACTATTAAAAGATGCCGGCGAACTGGGACTTCTCGGAATATCGGTACCCGAAGAGTACGGCGGTTTCGGACAGAATTTTGTAACCTCAATGCTCACAACCGAAGAGATGGGAAAAGGATACAGTTTTGCAGTAACTTTCTCGGCTCATACAGGTATTGGGACTCTTCCCATTCTATATTTCGGTACCGAAGAGCAAAAGCAGAAGTATCTGCCCAAACTTGCAACCGGAGAATATATCGGGGCTTATGCTCTTACGGAAGCAAATGCTGGCTCGGACCCCAACTCTGGCGCCACCAAAGCAACACTGTCGGAAGACGGAAAACATTATATTCTCAATGGTGTTAAAATCTGGATCACCAACGGGGGAATTGCAGACCTTTTCATCGTATATGCAAAAATTGACGATGACAAAAACCTGAGTGCCTTTATTGTTGAACGAGACACTCCGGGGTTCACCGTCGGGCAGGAAGAAGAAAAAATGGGTATCAAAGGGGCTTCTACAACTCAAATATATTTTGAAAATGCAAAGATACCTGCCGAAAATCTCCTTGGCCCTAGAAACGGCGGCTTTAAAATTGCTTTGTACATCTTAAATCTCGGAAGGATAAAACTCTCCGGTGCAACAATCGGTGCTGCAAAGGCGACTGTCAATAATATGGTTCAGTATGCCAATGAAAGAAAACAATTCGGAAAGTTCATTTCACAATTTGGTGCCATTCAGTACAAGATCGCCGAATCCGTTATCAGAACGTTTGCTAACGAATCTCTTACATATCGCGCCAGTCAGAATATTGACGATGCAATAGAATCGCTTATTGAAGGCGGTATGGATAAAGGCAAAGCAAGTATCGAAGGTATCAGGCAGTTTGCCGTGGAGGCATCCATCGCAAAAATATTCGGGTCGGAATCACTTGATTATGTGGTTGATGAAGCTGTTCAAACCTATGGTGGAATGGGCTACTCCGCTGAAATGCCTGTTGAACGTGCTTATCGCGACTCCCGAATAAACAGGATTTTTGAAGGCACAAACGAAATCAACCGTATGCTTATCGTCGGCGAACTCCTGAAAAGAGGAATGAAAGGCGAGCTAGACCTTCTTACCCCCGCAAAAGCTGTTGCAGGAGAACTGATGCAGATACCTGATTTCGGAAGTCCGTCACTGGATTATTTTGAGGAAAAGAAAAAGTATATCAAAAATTTCAAAAAGGCAATCCTGATGGTAGCAGGTGCAGCGTTACAAAAATTCACCACAACACTTCAGGAGGAACAAGAGGTATTGATGAACCTCTCCGATATGCTTATACTTACTTATGCTGCCGAGTCAACTATGCTAAGAGTTGAAAAACTCAGTTCAATGTACGATGAAAGCAAAATGAATCTTTACAAGGATATTCTTGATGTTTTTGTTGTTGATGTAGCGAGCAGAATAAATAAAACAGGTGTTGATACCGTCAATTATTTTGCCGAAGGTGACGAGAAACAGGGAATGCTGATGGGAATGAAACGTTTCACAAAAGTTAATCCCGTTGATGTTGTATCCGCAAGAAGAAGAATCGCGGCAAAGGTTATTGAAGACAACAAGTATAATATTTAAAAAAGGCGGGAAAACCTTTCGGGTCGAAGATGGCTTCTGCGCCGGCAAAACCTTTCGGGTCGAAGATGGCTTCTGCGCCGGCAAAACCTTTCGGGTCGAAGAAAGCCTTGTGCGTTGGGAAAACCTTTTGGGTCGAAGATGGCTTCTGCGTCGGCGACCCGAAAGGTTGAAGTTAAGACGGCAGGCGGCAGTTGGCAGTCTCCAGTTGGCAGTTGGCAGGCGGCAATCGAATACCGAATAAAAAATCTCACAATATGAACAAAGTAGAACAAATGGCCTCCAGTCCGCTGAAGATGAAGTTGTTTATGATGAAGCAACTTCCCATGGCATTTATTGCAGGACTGAAGATCGTAAAAATGGATAAAGAAGGGGCTTCCGTTTCGGTACCCTTTAAATTTCTGAATAAAAATCCGTTCCGTTCCGTTTACTTTGCTGTTCTGAGTATGGCTGCCGAACTTTCATCGGGAATAATAGCGCTTTCAGCTCTTAACGACCAAAAAGTACCGGTTTCGATGCTTGTCCTTAAAATGAGAGCGGAATTCCTGAAAAAGGCCAAATCTAAAATTATCTTCACCTGCAATGACGGAGAAAAAATAAGAAAAACCGTAAAAGAGAGCATAGAAACCGGAGAAGGTCAAACCGTTGAAGTTCATACGGCAGGTTTTGACACCTCCGGTGATAAAGTTGCAGAATTTGTTTTTGAATGGACTTTCAAACCGAAAAAAGCAGGTTAATCCTGCATTCAACGGATAGCTTGCGCGCCGCATTCAACGGATGACTTGCTTTCGCTTTGGCCTTACGCGCAGTCATCCGTTGAATTGCCCGCTTTCGCGCAGTCATCCGTTGAATGGCTAAGAGCGAATTCAGCTTGAAACTTCAAATATTACAACAACAACCATTTCCCTGTAATTCAACAACATAACTCACCAAAACTTTCATCTGAAGAAATTATTTCAAAATACTTCTTTATTACTCTTGCTTATCTGCGATTTTTTTTAGTATCTTTATACCGGATTTCTTTCAAAGAAATCACTATTAGAAACAATATAAACTCACAAATATGGAAATCAGAAGAACATTCGACATTGTTGATAACCTTGTAGAGAATCTCCGGCGAGATGATGCTCTCGCAGTTAAGAGAAACGGCAAATGGGAGAAATTCAACACTTTGCAATACAAGGAGTTTGTAGATAATTTCAGCTATGGATTGCTTGCACTCGGTTTTAAAAAGGGGGATAAGATCGTTACAATATCAAACAATCGCCCTGAATGGAACTTCATTGATATGGGAATGACTCAGGTTGGTGTTGTTCACGTTCCTGTCTATGCCAATCTCGGCCATGCCGAATATGAACATGTTTTAACACACTCCGACGCACGTATAATCATTGTATCCGGAGAAAATTTTTACACAAAGATAAAAGACCGTTTAAAAGCTGCACCAAATATTGAAAAGGTTTACTCTTTTGATGATGTTAAAGGTGTCTCTAACTGGATGGAGATTATTGAACTCGGAAAAGCAAATGCCGGAAAATATAAGGATGAGCTTAAAAAAATCAAAGAGAGTATTGAACCTGAGGAGTTAATGTCAATAATATATACATCAGGGACAACAGGTCTTTCAAAAGGTGTAATGCTTAGTCATAAAAACTTTATTTCAAATGTCCACGGCAGCATTGATATTCTGACAGTAAAGAAAGAGGGAAAATTTTTAAGTTTTCTTCCCTTATGTCATGTTTTTGAAAGAATGGTCAACTATATGGTACAAACAAGAGGGTGTGCCGTCTATTATGCAGAAAGTGTTGATACCATAGGTGATAATCTCAGGGAAGTCAAACCCAACGGATTTGCAACAGTACCAAGGGTTCTTGAAAAATTATATGATAAACTTCTGTTAAAAGGAAAGGAACTTAAAGGATTGAAAAAGAACATATTCTTCTGGGCGGTAAACCTTGGACTGAAATATGAACTTAACGGTGCAAACGGACCGGTATATGAACTTCAGCGTAAAATAGCGGATAAGCTCGTCTATTCCAAATGGCGTGAAGCTCTCGGTAACAACCTTGAGAATGTAGTCTCGGGAGGCGCAGCTCTTCAGGAAAGACTGGCACGTGTGTTTAATTGTGCGGGAATCACAATTATGGAAGGTTACGGATTAACCGAAACCTCTCCGGTTATTGCCGTGAATCATGTTGATTATCCCTTTATGAAATTCGGAACTGTCGGCCCTGTAATAAAAAATGTTCAGGTTAAGATAGCTGATGACGGAGAGATACTTATGAAAGGACCAAACCTTATGATGGGTTACTACAAAGACCCTGAAAAGACCAAAGAGGTGATTGACGAGGAAGGCTGGTTCCATACCGGAGATATCGGAGAACTTCATGAACACAATATTTTGAAAATAACCGACAGAAAAAAAGAGATATTCAAACTCTCAACCGGTAAATATGTTGCACCTCAAGTGGTTGAAAACAGATTCAAAGAATCGCAATTCATTGACCAGATTATGGTTGTGGGTGAAAAAGAGAAGTATGCGGCAGCCATAATTTGTCCTTCATTTCAATTCCTTCACGGCTGGTGTTTCAAACATAACATAAAATATATGGACAATAAAGACCTGATTCATAAGCCGAAGGTTATTGAAAGATATCAGAAGGAAGTTGATAAAATAAACAGCACACTCGGTCGTCATATGCAGATCAAAAAATTTGAACTTACCTGTGAAGAATGGACACCGGAAACAGGTGAACTCTCCCCCACTCTGAAAGTCAAGAGAAAGTATCTGAAAGAAAAGTATAAAGTTAAACTTGACAGATTATACGGTTACACCGATGAAACAGGAGACGTGGGGACACCAAAAGAATAATTTTTAAATTCGGTAAACAATCTGTATTGATAATTGTTTGAATGTTAAAAATAGTATAAAATAAATTTAGTAGTAACATAAAAGACAAAGTATTATGAAAATTAACAGATATGTTGATATTTCAACAATAGACAGAGAAGCAAAAAAAGATTACATTGACCGTCATTCACCGTTTATTCATTGTGACGGTAAAGCAAAAAAAGGTGAAAAATTCAAAGTAACGGTAAAGTTGGGAGATGAATATGTGCATCCCGACGATTTTGATCATTACATTGAATATGTACAACTGTGGAATGGTGAAGCAATGCTGGCAACAGCTCATTTCACACCGGGAGCATTGGGCAACCAACCCGGACATGTCGAGGTTGACTTCCACATTGTTCCGCAACGAAATATGAAACTCACAGCTATGGCTTATTGCACAAAACACGGTTTGTGGCAAAGCGATGAGGTAGCTGTTGAAGTTGAGTAAAGATACCCCAGGTCAGAATAATTAATTGCCGTAAGGCAAAAGGTAGCAGTACACGATGTGTGCTGCTATTTTTTTACCTTTTCCTTGTTCACCTTCAAATAATCCTGCAACGCCTCCACATATTTTTCAAATGCCTCTACCCCTTTCGGCGTAATTGTGCAGGTTGTCAACGGATAATTTTTCCTAAAACTCTTTTTCACATCAATATATTCCGCATCCTTAAGCTTGGATATCTGCACACTCAGGTTACCTCTTGTCGCACCGGTTTCTTCCAGCAAATAGGTAAATTCAGCCGATTCCACTCCTATCAACAGAGACATTATCTGCAGCCGGAGTTGCGAATGCAATAGCGGATCCAAATCTTTAAACATGACTTAGCTTTTTATCACGACTTTTCAATAAATAACCCGGTATAAGATAAGAAATAATCACTGATAATGCAATCGTAAGCAGGGAATATATATCGGGAATAAATAGTGTTATTATTGCCAAAGCCCAACTGATAACTCCTCCGATAATCAACGGCTTGAACTTCAATAATCCTCCCGAAACAAATGTTCCAAGTCCGTAAATTGCAATAATAATGGCATTGCTTGCAACCCAGGATATAACGCCTCTTGCGGCCATAAACAAAATAAATAGTAGCAAAACAAGAAACCCGTTCCATAAATATATCATTGCAATATCAAAAAAAGTTTTTACTCTTGCATTTTTACCAAGCCTGTAACCCGCAATACCTGTAGCAATCCCCCCTCCTATCATTAATACAGGCCAGGGAAGCCATGCCTTATCAAAACCGACTATAAGAAGAATAAAATTCGATAAACCGGCTATCAAAACCAGCCAGCCCCAGAGAAGATAAAAAAATCCGTTGTCTCTGATTTTAGCCCTTGAATTCTCGATCATTTCCGTAATGACCTTTAAACCATCCTGTTCCGTGAATGTCGTTTCCATAATTTTTTGTTTTTGATAGTTAAACAATTATAATTTCGTTGCAAAGATAATTAAGTTTATTTTATAAACAAGTTTATTTTAATATTTTTTTCAACAATTGAATCTTAACAAGATTTCCCATACCGGTGAAGGAATTAACATTAACGGGATAAGACATTATATTCTGAGAATTAACAGGTACTATGGATGAGTGCGATCCGGAAATGACCAAACTTGGCGTTGTCATAAAATTCCGTAAAAACTCTAATTAAATCTAAATTTTCCTAAGAAAAATCCGAACGGATTATTTCTCTAACCCCGTCAATATATGACACAGGCTTGAAATCAAATCGTTTTTCAAATTTACCACTGTCAAAAACATAATCCCTGTCATATTGATAGGTCATCTCAACCATTTCTTTCATTATCGGGATAAACAGTCCTAAAATTCTTACAACAAATTTGGGAGCAACGGAATATTTGGCTTTCACACCAAGTTCTTTTGCAATCATTTCAATCCATTCCTTACCTGTCGGAGGATTAGATGCAGTAGGCAGGTGCCAAACCTGGTTAAAGGCATCCTCAGTGTTACCGAGTAATGCAGTTGCTTTCCCGGCATCGGGAGTAAATGTAAAAGAATGCCTGAAGTTAATTCCACCTATCCAGTTGGCTTTTTTCCCGGCCTTTAAAAGTTTGAAAACAGATTCTGTCAGCATACTTCTGCCGATAATTCCGGGTCCGTAAAAATCAGCTGCTCTGGCAATTAATGCAGTAAGGTTTCCGGCATCAACTTCATCGGTAATCATTTTTGCAACTTTCGCTCTTACCTTCCCCTTTCTGCTTGGCGGATTCAAAGGAGTATCCTCGGTCATTCCATTCAAGTAACCGGGATCATACATATAAATATTATCAAAAAAGACTAACTTGCAGTCAAATTCCTTACAGGCATCAATAACATTTTCAATAAGAACAGGCCAGTTTTCCTCCCACACTTTAGTATTATATTCAAAACCAATAGTTACATATGCAACGGAGGAACCTTTAACCGCATTTCTGGTTTCCTCCTTTTTTAAAAGGTCTGCTTTGATCAATTGGTCACCTGAATTAACTTTAACCGGATTACGGCTCACCAGTCTTATTTCTTTTGTAAATTGCGACAGTGCCTTGGCCAATTCAATACCAATAGCACCTCCCGAGCCCAAAATTGTTTGCATTTTATTAATTTTAGAGTATAAAAATCTTTATAAAAACAACCGATAAAGAGAAAAAATGTTTAAATTTTTATCTCAAACAAAGTAAAAATGCTTGAAAAAAACATCATAAAATTCAACTTTTGCTGTTTTTTTCCACAAATAATTAACATCTCTTAACATATTTAACTAATTGAATTTTTGCAATATATAAAATAAACAAAACGTATAAAATTGAGAGTAATTAATTTTTTTAAAAAAACATGTCTCACTTGTTAAATTATTATATAACTTTGAGGTGTTCTTAACAGAAAGCCCTATTTAAGTACATTATTACTGAATTAAACATTGAAAACAAAACAAGATAAATGAAACAATAAATTAATTAATTATACAATTAGTTATTAAATAATAGTTTAATTTAAATTCACAATTATGAGGTTAACAAAACGCTTTTTGATGTTGGGTGTTGCGATGTTGCTAATGTCATCGCTATTTCAGCCTGTATCGGGCCAGCAAACACTCAATGATGTAAAAAAAGCACGCGGCTTAAACGACGCCGATGTGCTTGCTGCCGCAAAAACATTTATGCCGCGCGGAGGGCGGGATGAATATTTTGGTTTTCTTGGCACAGGGAATTCCGGAACAATGATAGTTTACGGAATACCTTCGATGCGTATTTACAAGTATGTCGGTGTATTTTCACCCGAGCCGTGGCAAGGTTACGGTTATGACGACGAAAGTTCACTGATGATCAAAAAAGGATCGCTTGACGACCGTATAGAAAGTTACGGCGATATGCGTTATCCGGCTTTGGCGGAGACAAACGGACTCTATAACGGGAAGTATCTGTTTTATTCCGACGGAGCCAACTCAAGAATCGCTTTATTGGGACTTGATGATTTTGAAACAAAACAGGTCATCGCACATCCCCTTTTCGTCAACTGCTATCCCGGTGTTGCAGTAACTCAAAACACAGAGTATGTAATTCAATCGAGTCAGTATCCGGCACCCTGGGACGGAAAAGCCGCCGATATTGAAAATGAATTTGACACTAAATTCAAATCGGGAATTACATTCTGGAAATTTACCGACCCGCAAGAAGCTACGGCTTCGGGACATCACATCGGTCGTATGATCAAGGAAGAGTCTTTCACTCTTGAACTTCCTCCGTTTACAATGGACTACTTTGATGCAGGCCGCAAAGGAAGTGACGGATATGTTGTTGGTATCGCCGACAAAGCCGATCACCACTACATCTATGTTGCCGATTATAACAAACTTGCAGGGCTGCAAACCCATAAAGTAAACGGCACAAAAGTAGTTTCATATCTTGATGCAATTGGTGCAGATGCTTTGGCAATGATTGAAATTCCGGCTCACGCTTCAAAGGTAAAAGTCACTCCCGACGGAAAATACTTTATAACTGCCGGTGACGAAGCCTTTGTTTTCGACTTCGGTAAAGTTAAAAATGCAATGGCAAATAAAACATACAGTACCGATAAAGCAGCCGGAGGCATTCCTATAATTGAAGCCGCAACAGCACAACACGGAACTATGAAGCTTGGCAGTGGTGTTGTTGACATTGCATTTGATTACAGACCGGACGTTATTTACGCATCTCTTTATAACGAAAGCAAAGTTGCCCGCTGGAACTATGAAAAACTCAAGAAAGAAAGTGAACTAAAACTTGATTTCAAACCGGGTCAACTTATGACACCACAAGGTTTATCAGCAGAGCCTCATTCAAATTATCTTACTGTTGTTGACAAGCAGGGAGTTTATGATAATTTCGCCAATGTGGGACCTGTAAGACCGAGTTTCCAGCATCTGATTGATATTTCTTCGGATGATATGTCGGATATTTATACGATGAGCATTCCTCAGGCAAATCTGTATGGTTCCGTATCTGTTCTCAGGACAACCATTAAACCTATTATCCGCTATAAACTCGGTACAAACACCAGAACAGGTGAGATTTCGCAATTTAAAACCGTTGCGGGACAAGAAAAAGTTGAGCGCGAAGGAAACCGTGTTCACGTTTTCGGAACTATGATCCGTTCACATATTACTCCTGAAATCGTTGAGGTTAACGAAGGAGATATTGTCACATTCCACCTCACCAACCTCGAACGTGCAGAAGACGAAACCCATGGTTTCACCATTGACACCTATGGCAAACATGGAAGTTTTGAGCCCGGAAAAACCGCCTCTCTGACATTTGTAGCCGACCGACCGGGTGTGTTCCCCTATTATTGTACGGAATTCTGTTCTGCATTACACCTTGAAATGGAAGGTATTCTTCTTATCAAGCCTCATGGATACAAAGAGGTTAAGCAGGAAGAACTTGTTCTTACAAAAGAAGAACTCGAAGGATATAAGAAGAACTATGAAGACAAACTCGTTGTTATTAAACAGACACAGGATATTATCAACGGAGTTGTTCAATGGTTGAAAGATAATAATTATCAGGACTATCCTTATGTTAAAGCACTTGTTGAAGATGCCGTTGACCAGTTGAATGCAGCACAAACACCGAAGGCAAACTACGAAAAGTATGCTAAAGAGGGTAAATGGAAAGATGCTTTTCTGTGGGCTGAGCAATACTGGCAGTATCAGGTTAAAGCTGCCGACGTAGGACTTAGAGCCAAGAAACTGTTATCCGAAAAACTCGGAAAGCA
>Ga0256841_1001341_pt1 | contig 21662 bp, 19 predicted proteins | sample 356308metaG_FD_185971 | JGI IMG/M metagenome (GOLD analysis project Ga0256841, IMG submission 185971) | Hydrothermal vent microbial communities from Mid Atlantic Ridge, Atlantic Ocean - 356-308 | ecosystem: Environmental > Aquatic > Marine > Hydrothermal vents | place: Atlantic Ocean: Mid... | reverse complement strand
GACGGTGGTCGGCGTGCTCATCGGCCTGTCACTGGTCAACACCGGCATCCAGACGAGTGAAAAGATGCAGCTCCAGAACGCTGCCGACGCGGTCGCCTACAGCGTCTCCACCATCGAGGCGCGCGACCTGAACTTCACCGCCTACACCAACCGCGCCATGGTAGCCAACGAGGTGGCCATGGGGCAGCTGGTGGGCCTGTCGTCCTGGGCCACCATGACGCGCTCGGTGCCGGAGTTCCTCAACGTCTACCTGAGCCCGGTGATCGCCGCCCTGTCGGCGACCGGCGTGCTGGCGCCGGTGGCGGCCGGTCTGCAGGCCCTGATCACCGGGCTGCGCACCGTCGGCACCTGGCTGCAGTACTTCGTGCAGCCCTTCGCCAGCAAGGGCAGCCAGGCGGTGGCCGGCATCACCCGCGGCTACAGCCTGGCGCAGCGCTCGGTGCATCTGGCCTCGTTCACCAACAGCCTGGCGGTGGTCGACGACATGATCCGCGCCAACGCCGAAGACGCACGCCTGTCGATGTTCGGGGTACTGGCGCTGGCGCGCCACTTCAACACCCATTACGGCGACCTGGCGTTCAAGGGCGATTCCTTCGTCACCTCCTACCGCCAGAGCAGCGGCTGGGACACCCTGCGCCAGCGCGGGCCGGCGCCTTCCTCGGACGGGCAGAAACAGGGCATGCAGCGCCTGGCGGCGCTGGTCAACGCCTCCCGCGACCCCTTCACCCTGGACCGGGCCGGCGGCTGGAGCATGCCGCTGATTCCGCCCATGGGCCTGCACCGCTGCGTGCTGCGGGTCTGGATTCCCACCGTCGGCTGGCGCTGCGCGCTGGGCGTCGACTTCGGCCTGTCGCTGAGCCTGGACCGCACCGGTGGCAGCGACGTGCGCTTCCTGCGCAAGGGCAACGAGAACCATTACAACTGGTCGGCCGTGGATGCGGTCGGCGGCAACATGGACATGCACCTGAGCCTGTCCTTCTTCGGCCGCAGGGTGACCGTCGTGCCGCAGCGCCGCGGCGGCGTTCCCATGGGTATCGGCGGCGCCCAGGTGGCGCGGCAGTCGGGCGCCGACGCCGGCGCCTGGGGAATGCCGTCCTACTATGGCGATTTCTACAAGGCCCCGGACCACGCCTACGGCGACACGCCGCGGCTCAATCCGGTGCCCTGGCTGTGGCCGAACCCGGTGCCGCCGCTGCAAGGCCCCTACTATTCGATTGGCGCCAACAACCTGCACCCCGGATACGCAGGGTTGCCGCGCTACAACGACAGCCGCCCGGGTGGCGCCGCGCCGATCCGGGTGGACAAGAACCTCAAGCTGGGCTTCGAGTCGCCGCGGCTGCTCATCGCCCTGATCAAGAACGATGACGATATCGCCCACAGCAAGTCGCGCGGCCGCTTCCGGCTCGATCGTGGTGACGCCGCGCAGGAGATCGCCGTACTCGGCAAGTCGGAGGTCTACTTCGAGCGCCCCGATGGCGGCGCCGAGGAGGGCAACGGCTTCAATCCTTACTGGCAGGCGCGGCTGATCGACACCAGCTACGTGGACCGGACCGCAGCGCTGGCCATCCAGCAGCGTCAGCCGTGGCTGGCGCGCGACGTGCAGCTCAACCTCGATCACCTGAGGGACTTGGCGAGGCTGCTGCCATGAGCCGGGCGTTCACCAGCCAGCGCGGCCAGGCCATGACCGAGTTCGTCATCGGCGCCGCCTTCGTCATGGTGCCGTTGTTCATCATCGTGCCGACGGTGGGCAAGTACATCGACATGAAGCTGGCCTCGCACCAGGCGGCGCGCTACGGTGCCTGGGAATATACCGTCCACTACCGGGATGCGGACGACGCTTCGTCCGGCTTCGACGCCGTGGCGCGCAACCGGCTGCCGGCCAAGCCACAGGCCCGGGTCGGGCGCGAAGCGCTGCGCCGCTACTACTCCGATACGGCCATCGCGGTGTCGACGGCCGGCGACCGCGGCGGCTACCGCGAGGCGGACGCCAACCCGCTGTGGGTGTACCACGACGGCCGCCCGCTGTACCGGGCGCCGTCGCGCCTGCCGGTGGCCGCGCAGGGTCCCGGCGCCACGCCCGATCCGCTCTACCTGAGCCGTGGCATCCTGGCCGCCTTCGACGGCTGGGCGACCCTGCTCGGCTCACTGCTCGGTGCGGTCGGCGTCGACGCCCGTTTCGACGCCGACAACATGAAGGGACGCTTCGCGTTCAGCATCGACGCGCCGGTGCAGGAAGCCGCCAGTTACACGCCGTTGCGGGTCGCCAACCGCAAGCCGCTGTTCCTGCAGCCACTCGGCCTGCGCATGCAGTCGCGGGCGGCGGTGCTGACCGATGCCTGGGGCGCGGGGGATGCCGCTCACGCGCTCTACCAGAGCCGTGGCCTGGTGCCAACCGCCCTGCTGGACAACCCGCTCGTCCGTACCGCCCAGAATATCGTCTCGGTGCTGTTGCCGGGCAGCGAACTGGGCAGCGACAAGCTGCGTTTCGGCTATGTCAACGCGGACGAGGTCAATCCGGAGCGGCGCCCCGGCGACGCCCGGACCACCGCCTGCGAGGGGGGGTATTGTGAATACTAGGTGGCTCGTCCTGCTGAGCCTGCTGCTGGCGGCGCCGCTTCGCGCGGCGCCGGATCTGGTGGCGCCGCCGCATGCGCGTGTGGCCAGCGTGGCCGGCGACACCGGCGCGCTGGGCATGCGCCTGGCCATCCGTCGCTTCGAGAGCGAGCAGAGCCCCGAGGCGGTGCTGGCTTTCTACCGCAAGCGCTGGAAGGGGCGCGCCGCCGAGGCGGCCATGCCGCCGTGGCGCATGATCGGCCGGCTGGTGGACGGCGAATACCACAACGTGCAGGTGCAAGCGGCCGCCGGTGGCGGTTCCTGGGGCTACCTGAGCGTCAGCGACCTGCCGCGCCGCGCGCGCAAGGGCCGCTACACCCTGGCCGACCTGGGCAAGGGTTTCCCGCGCATGGGCGGCAGCCGGGTGCTGGACGACCAGCCGAGCCGCGACGCCGGCAAGCGCGGCCGCACGCTGATGCTGCAGAACGGCTTTTCGGTCGCCGGCAACGCCGGCTTCTACCGGCGTCACTACCAGGGCCAGGGCTGGCGGTTGCTGCTGGACGAGGCGGTCGCGGCGCGCGGCCGGGGCCAGGTGCTGGCCTTTGCCCGACGCGGCGAACGCCTCCTGATCGCCATCAACCGCAGCGACGAGAACACCACCACGGTGGTGGCCAACCTGGAGCAGGCGAGGGTACTGCCATGGTAGCGAATCACGACCGGCAACGCGGCCAGGCGATGGTGGAGTACGTGGTGATCCTGGCGGCGCTCACCGCTGCCCTGCTGCTGGCCGGCAACGGCTCGGTAGAGGACCTGCGCCAGGCGGTGGTCGACAGCCAGCGCGGTCAGAGCTATGCCCTGTCACTGTCCGAGATACCCGAGACCGATGATCTGGAACGGCTGGCCGAGTACTACCGCGAGCTCGGCAAGTACCCGCAGCTGGCCGATCAGCTTGGCAGCGCCGGCGGCCGGCTGGGCCAGTTGGCGGATCAGCTCGAGGCCACCAACCAGTTGCTCGGCAACTTCGACCCGGCCGATATCGCCGAGGCCGCCACCGGCTACGAATTCCAGTTCGACCTCTTCTGACCCTGAACCATGACCCGACACTTTTCAAGGAGCCACCGTGTTTGCCAGTAAAAAGAATATGACGCTGCTGCTGTCGGCGCTCGGCCTGGGCGCCGCCGCGGCGCTGCTTTCCGTGCTCTATCTCAAGGCGCGCGAGGCCGAGCTGCGCGAGGCGTTGGCGCCCAGGCAGCCCATGGTCGAAGTGGTGGTGGCGTCGCGCGACCTGGTCAAGGGCGACGTGTTGAACGGCTCGACGCTGGCCGTGCGCAGCCTGCCCGCCGACGTCGTCAATACCAATGCCGTCAAGCCAGGCGACTTCGACCAGATCGAGGGCCAGGTGCTGACCCAGAACCTGGCCAGCGGCCGGCCGTTGCTGCGCAGCTTCGTGGCCCGCGAGTTTCCGCTGGATTTCTCCGATACCATTCCCGCCCGGCGCCGCGCCATGACCATCCAGGTCGACGAGGTCAATTCGGTATCGGGCTTCATTCGACCTGGCAACCGCATCGATCTGTTCGTGAACCTGCCGGCCGGCGCTCTCGACGAGGACGACGGCGGCCAGCAGGTGATACCGGTGCTGGAGAACGTCGAGGTGCTGGCTACCGGCAGCGAGCCGGCGCGCGACTACGAGGAGCGGGTGCGCATGCTGCGTGGCGGGGTGCGGGTGGCGCCGCAGCGCAACTACACCGCGCTGACCCTGAACGTGACGCCGCGCGAGGCCGCGGTGCTGGCCACTGCCCAGGACAAGGGTGACCTGCTGGCGGTGCTGCGCAACCGCGACGATACCAGCGGCTCGGGCTTCACCTCGGTGACGCCGGCCGACCTGCGCACCCACGCCCGGCAGATGCTGGAGGCGGCGCGCGCCCGCGACGCCGCCGGCGCGCTGGAAAACCTGGTGGTGGGCGCGGACGGCAAGGTGCGCACCGCCGACGGCCGGGTGGTCGAGGGCGTCATCGTCGCCGAGGACGGCACCATCATGACGAAAGACGGGGTGGTGCTGTCCGGCCGCGGCCTGCAGGTCGACGCCCGGGGCCGCATCGTGACCGCCGACGGCAAGGTCGTCGACCCGGCGGCCCTGCACGCCGCCCCGGATGGCTCGCTCGTCACCGCCGACGGCACCGTGCTTGCAGGCGCCGGCAGCACCCGCGCCGGCAAGCTCAGCGTCACCGAAGACGGCCTGGTGGTGACGGAGAACGGCACGGTGCTGTCGGGCGCTAAGCTCAACAAGGACGGCAAGCTGGTGCTCGCCGACGGTACGGTGGTCGACCCGGATGATGTCGTCATCCGCGCCGACGGCACGGTGCTCACCAGGGACGGCAAGGTGCTGCAGGGGGTCGGTACCGGCCAGCTCGCCGGCGAACTGCGCGATACCGGCGATGGCCGCCTGGTGACGGAGGGCGGCGCCGTGTTGTCCGGTGCCCGCCTCGACAAGAACGGCAAGCTGGTGCTTGCCGACGGGACCGTGGTCGATCCCGACGACGTGGTCATCCACGCCGACGGCACCGTCACCACGCGCGACGGCCGGGTGCTCGCCGGTGTCACGGCCGAAAATGTCACCCTGCCCGGCATGGGCGCCACGGTGGCGGCGGCCGGCCGCGTGTTCGAAGTGGACTACATCGTCGGCGGCGTCAGCAAAGACAGCGTCGCCACCGTCAACAAGGTGCCGGTGCTGCGCTAGCGGCGGCCCTACAGTAATGGGAAATGCAATGAAGAAGAATGCCATGAACCCGTTCCGCCTTTTCCTGCCTGCCTGCCTGCTGGTCTTGCTGGCAATGTTGGCAGCGCCGGTCCGGGCGGCCCAGGTCCTGCACCTGTACCTCGGCGACATGCACGTGCTCAAGCCCGGCGCCATATCGCGCGTTGCGGTCGGCAACGGCAAGATCATCAGCACCTCCATCCTGGAGGACGGCCAGCTGCTGGTGCTCGCCGAGGCGGTCGGTGACACCGAGCTGCGCCTGTGGCTGGAGGGCGGCGGCGAGCGCCGCTATACCATCAGCGTCAGCGAACAGGATCCGGGCCGTGCCTCCAGCGAGATGCGCTCGGCGCTGCGCAACCTGCCTGGCGTCACCCTGCGCCGGGTGGGCGGCAACATCGTGGTGGAAGGCGTCGTCAACGAGGAAGGCGAACGGCTCATCCAGCAGATCGCCGGCGCCTACAAGCTCATCGACCTGACCACCAAGAACCAGGATTCGCTGGTGGCCCGGGTGCTGGATTCGCTGCCGGACGTGCGCGTGCGCCAGGTCGGCAAGTACGCGGTGATCGAGGGCGCGGTCAGCAAGCAGGAGCGCACGGTCATCGACAAGGTCAAGCAGAGCTTCAAGAACGTGCTCGACCTGACCCACGAATCGCGCGTGGACAGCAAGAAGATGGTCTACATGAAGGTCCAGTTCACCGAGTTCAACACCAGCCGGCTCGACGAGCTGGGTATCAACTGGACCACCAGCATCAACGGGCCGAGCGGCGCCTTCGCCAAGAACTTCCTGGCCCAGCGCGACGCCGGAGCGCCCAAGACCGGCACACCGCTGGACGGCCTGGTGGGGTCGGGTATCGGCTATTTCGGCATCGCCACCGCCATCAGTTCCCAGATCAACCTGTCGGTGTCCAACGGCGACGCCCTGTTGCTGGCCTCGCCGACGCTGAGCGCCCGCAGCGGCGGCAAGGCCGAGTTCCTGTCCGGCGGCGAGGTGCCGGTACCGGTACCGGGTCCCAACCTGACCACCACCATCGAGTACAAGAAATTCGGCATTATCCTCAAGGTCGAACCGGAGGCAGGTGACGACGGCAACATCCTGGCGAAGGTGGCCACCGAGATCAGCAACATCGACCAGTCGCTGGCGGTCGGCAACTCGCCCGGCTTCCGCAGCCGCAAGGCCAGCACCGAGGTCAGCCTCAAGAGCGGCCAGACCCTGGTCATCAGCGGCCTGGTCAATCATGAACTGGCCAAGGATATCAGCGGCCTGGCGGGGCTGCGCGACATTCCCATCCTGGGCGCGCTGTTCCGTTCCAGCAATTTCCGCAACGCGCGCAGTGACCTGGTGATCTTCATCACACCGTACATCTACGACCCTGACAGCGATGTCAACCAAGAGAACGTGACGCGCGCCGCCGAGCTGCGCAATCGCTTCCTGGAATCCATCGACGAAGACGCAGACATACTGGACTGACATGTTCGACATCATCGTTATCACCGACAAGGGCAAGACCACGCGACGGGTGCGCTGCACCATCAAGCAGTGCAGCATCGGCAAGTCGCGCGACAACCTCATCCAGATCCGCGGCTGGCGCATCGCGCCCGTGCACGCCCACATCGAGATGACCGACAAGGGCCTGTTCATCGAGGACCGCAGCGAAGGCATAGGGACGCGCGTCAATGGCGAGCACATCCAGTGCTATGGCCCGCTGCGCGGCGCCGACGTCATCAGCATCGGCAGCTACGAGTTCCGCATCGGCAACGCCTCCGGCGAGGCCACCGATTCCGAGGTGGTGGACAGTTACCAGGAACTGGCCGAGGACAGCGACTGGACGGTGGAAACCGTGTTCGGCCAGGCGCCCGGTGAGGATGGTGTCACGCAACAACCCAACGAGCAGGACGTCGGCCGTCGCCGCATGCTCATGTGGCGCAACCGCATCCACCAGGAGATCGTGCGCATGATGGACCTGCGCCGCACCGATGTCGGCGACATGGACGAGGACGAGCTGCGCAGCACCGTGGAGGGCATCCTCGACGAGGTGTTTCGCAACATGGGTTCGCAACTGCCGGACGATGTCGATCGCGAGCAGCTCAAGAGCGAAGTGCTGAACGAGGCCATCGGCCTGGGGCCCCTGGAAGCGCTGCTGGCCGAGGAAGACGTCAGCGAGATCATGGTCAACGCCTTCGACGACATCTACGTCGAGCGCGCCGGCCGGCTGGAGCGCAGCGACATCACCTTCAGCAGCGACGGCGCCGTGCTGTCGGCCATCGAGCGCATCGTCGCGCCGCTGGGGCGGCGCATCGACGAGAGCTCGCCCATGGTCGACGCGCGCCTGCGCGACGGCTCGCGCGTCAACGCCATCATCCCGCCGCTGGCGCTCAAGGGGCCCTGCATCACCATCCGCAAGTTCTCGAAGAAGAAGCTCACCGGCGACGACATGATCCGCTTCGGCTCCATCGATGCCGGCATGCTGTCCCTGTTGAAGACCGCGGTCGAGCAGCGCTGCAACATCATCATCTCCGGCGGCACCGGCTCGGGCAAAACCACCCTGCTCAACGTCTTGTCCAACTTCATTCCCCACCGGGAACGTGTCATCACCGTCGAGGATGCCGCGGAGCTGCAGCTCAACCAGCCGCACCTGGTGTCGCTGGAGGCGCGGCCACCCAACCTGGAGGGCAAGGGTGCCATCACCATCCGCGAGCTGGTAAAGAACTGCCTGCGCATGCGCCCCGACCGCATCGTGGTGGGCGAGTGCCGCGGCGGCGAGGCGCTCGACATGCTGCAGGCCATGAACACCGGCCACGACGGTTCGCTGACCACGGTGCACGCCAACACGCCGCGCGACGTCATTTCGCGCCTGGAGGTGATGGTCATGATGTCGGGCATGGAACTGCCGGTGCGGGCCATCCGTGAACAGGTGGCCTCGGCGGTGGATATCATCGTCCAGCAGACCCGCTTCTCGGACGGCAGCCGCCGCGTCACCCACATCTCGGAAGTGACCGGCGTGGAGGGCGACATCGTGCAGCTCAACGACATCTTCGTCTACCGCCAGGAAGGCTTCGACGCCGACGGCAAGGTGACGGGCCGCTTCGAGTCCACCGGGGCCGTGCCGCACTTCTACCAGGAGCTGCGCGAGCGCGGCATCGCCGTCGACATGAGCATCTTCGCGGGCTGAGGCATGGTATCCGGCACCCTGTTCCTGCTCGTCCCGGCACTGTTCTTCGCCAGCGCCTTCCTGCTCGGCTACCTGGCGGTGATCCAGGGCCGCAGCTTCTGGGGCGACTACGAGGCCGTGTTCAAGGAGTCCGCCGAGGTCAACCTCGGCGACATGTTCCTGTTCATCGACCCGCACCGCCTGTTCATGTACAACGTGCTGGCGCTGGTGGTGCTGCCCTTGCTGGTGCTGGTGCTGACCGGCGACCTGGCGCCGGCGCTGGGCGTGGCCCTGGCGGTGCTGGTGGTGCCCTTCTACCTGTACCGCAGCATGCGCCGCAAGCGCTGGCGGGCCTTCGATCGCCAGTTGCCCGAGGCGCTGAGCATGATTTCCAGCAGCCTGGGCGCCGGTGCCAGCCTCAGCATGGCGCTGGAATCGCTGGTGCGCGACCAGCCGGCGCCGCTGTCGCAGGAGTTCATGCTGTTTCTGCGCGAGCAGCGCCTCGGCGTGGACTTCGAGACCTCGCTGCGCAACATGGAGCGGCGCCTGCCGCTGGCCGACTTCCACATGTTCGCCTCGGCGCTGCGCATCTCGCGCGAGGTCGGCGGCAACCTGGGCGAGATACTGGAGCGGCTGGCCGACACCCTGCGCCGCAAGGCCACCATGGAAGGCAAGATCGAGAGCCTGACCGCGCAGGGAAAAATGCAGGGCTACGTCATGACGGCGCTGCCGGTATTCCTCGGCTTCCTGCTGTATTTTCTCGAACCGGAGGCCATGGCGCAGTTGTTCACCACGCCCAGGGGCTGGACCGTGCTGGCCGTGGTCTTCATCATGGAGAGCCTGGGCTACGTGTTCATCCGCAAGGTCACCCACATCGACGTATAGGCGCAAGCATGCTGGATATCGTTTTCTACCTCGCCGTCTTGTGCGTCGCCCTCAGCATGATGCTGCTGGTGGTGCTGGTGGCGCGCACCACCCCGGAGCTGACGGTCGAGGACCGTCGCTACATGGATCCCCTGCCGCCGGCGCTGGCGCTGCTGTATCCGCTCATCCGCGCGCTGGCCGATACGGTGGTGCAGAGCTATTCCAACCGCTACCTCGACGACGTGGAGAAACAGTTGCAGCGCACCGGCGCCGGCTACCTGCTGACCGGCGAGGAGTTCGTGGCCCTGCGCCTGCTGTCGGCGCTGATCTTCCTGCTGCTGGCGCTGCTGCTGGTGGCGGCCCTGCGGCCGGCCAGCGGCCTGTTGTTCCTGCTCGGCGCACCGCTGGCGGGCTACCATTTTCCACTGGTGTGGCTGCGCGACACCCGCCAGCGCCGCGAGAAGGCGGTCGTTCGCGCCCTGCCGGTGTACCTGGACTTCATCACCCTGGCGGTGGAGGCTGGCCTCAACCTCACCGGCGCCATGCAGCAGGCCATGCAGAAGGGTCCGGCCGGGCCGCTGCGCAACGAGTTCTCCACCGTGCTGCGCGACCTGCGCTCCGGGGTGTCGCGCGGCGAGGCCATGAAACGCATGGCCGGGCGCCTCGACATCCCCGACGTCACCAGCTTCGTCAACGCCATGGTGCAGGCCGAACGCATGGGTTCCAGCATGGCGAACGTGCTGCGGGTGCAGGCCGAGCAGCGCCGCAACGAGCGTTTCCAGCGCGCCGAGAAGCAGGCCATGCAGGCACCGGTCAAGCTGATCTTCCCCCTCATCGTGTTCATCTTTCCGGTCACCTTCATCGTGCTGGGCTTCCCCATCGCCATGAAGTTTCTGGGGCAGTGAGCATGCGCGGCGGCCGGATCCGTTTCTTCGACGGCGCCAGGCGGGTGGCGGAGCTGGCGGCGCAGCGCACCGAGACACTGCCGGAGCGCACCCGCGGCCTGCTCGGGCGCGACCCGCTGGCGGCCGGCGACAGCCTGCTCATCACGCCCTGCAATGCCGTCCATACCTTCGGCATGGGCTATCCCATCGATCTGGTCTACCTCGCCCGCGACCGGCGGGTGCGCAAGATCGTCAGCGCCCTGCGGCCGCGGCGCCTGTCCTGCTGCCTCGGCGCGCACGCGGTGCTGGAGCTGGCCGCCGGTGCGGCGGCACGGCTGCAACTGAACGAGGGACTGCGAATGGAATGGTGCGATCATGACTAGCCGGCTGCTGCTGGTATCGTTGCTCACGATGCTGGGCGGCTGTGCCGGATTGACGCCGCGCGGCGGCGACCTGTTCGAGCTGCAGCAGCGGGCCGCACAGGCCTATCAGGAGCAGCACTACGAGGCGGCGCTGCCGCTGTACCGGCGACTGACGGAACGGGTACCCGGGGACGCGCTGGTGTGGTTCCGGCTCGGCAACGTGCAGGCACGCCTGGCGCAGCCGGATGCCGCCATACAGTCCTACCGGCGCGCCCTGCTGCTGAACCCGAAACTGGGCAAGGCCTGGTACAACATGGGCCTGGTGCAGTTGCGCGAGGCGGCCGCGACCTACACCGAGATGGCCGCCAACATCGAGCCGGTCGACCCGCTGCAGCCGCGCGCCCTGCACAATGCCGAGGTGCTGCTGGAACTGCTGGGCGCGGAACCGGGGCAGGACCATGCCGGCGCGGCGGAACGCTGACCGCGCCGGCCAGACCGGCCAGGCGATGGTCGAGACGGTGGTGGTGCTGTTCGCGGCGCTGCTGCTGCTTTTCGGCATCATCCAGTTCGGCCTCGTCTACCAGGCCAAGGTGGCACTCGACTATGCCACCTTCGAGGCGGCGCGCGCCGGCGCCGTCAACCATGCCGACCGGCGCGCCATCGAGTACGCCCTGGCGCGCGGGCTGGCGTCGCTGTACACCTCGGTCGGCAGCGCCGATTCCGGTCTCGACCGGGTGGGCAAGGTGCAGGCGGCGCGCGACCGGGTGCTGGCCGAGATACGCGACGGCAGCTTCGCCTGCATCGAGCGCCTGAACCCGACAGCCGCCGCCTTCAGCGCCTATGGCGTGATCGGCGACGTCGGCGACTACCACGGCCCCCTCATCCCCAACAGCAACCTGCTCTACCGCGACGCCACCCCCCGCGGCGGCACCGACCTGTCCATCCAGGACGCCAACCTGCTCAAGCTGCGCGTCACCTATTGCTACCCGCTGTACGTGCCCCTGGTCAGCACCGTGCTCAAGCGCCTGCAGGGCGTCGAGCCGGACCCCGATCCGCCGGCGGGCTGGATGCCGGCGCGGCCGGGCGACTTCCAGCGCGCCTGCTACGCCGCCAACCGCATCCCGCTGGTGGCGCAGGCCATGGTGCGCATGCAGTCGGCGGCCAGGGACGACAGCTTTCCGGCCAGCTGCGACTGAGCCGGCCGGCTTTGCGCGCGGGCGGCGCAGCGCCTATGCTGTGCGCCCTGGAATCCCGCGACTACAGGGAAACGCGATCATGATACGAAGCATGACTGCCTTCGCCCGCATCAGCGGCGAGGCCGCGGGCGCCGAACTGACCTGGGAGCTGCGCTCGGTCAACCACCGCTACCTGGACGTGACGGTGCGCCTGCCCGAAGAGCTGCGCGGCCTGGAACAAATGGTGCGGGAGCGTGCCTCGGCGCGGCTCGGGCGCGGCAAGCTGGAGGCCATCCTGCGCTGGCGCCTGGGCACGGCCGGCGGCGCCGAGATCCTCGTCGACCAGGAGCGCCTGGGGGCGCTGCTGCGCGCCTGCCGCGAGGTCGAGAAACGCACTGCCGAGGCCAGCTCGCCCGGCGTCATGGATCTGTTGCGCTGGCCCGGCGTGGTGCGCGAACCGGAACCCGATACCGACTCCATCCAGCGCCAGGCGCTGGCGCTGCTGGACCGGGCGCTGGACGAACTGGTCGAGACCCGCGAGCGCGAGGGCGAAAAGATCCGCGCCCTGCTGGCCGGCCGCTGCGACGGCATCCTGGAACAGGTGACCCGGGTGCGCGCGCGTCTGCCCGAGGTGCACGCCCGCGTCCGCGACAAGCTGCAGGCGCGCCTGGCCGAGCTGTCCACGCCGGCCGACAGCAACCGCCTGGAACAGGAACTGGCCTACCTGGCGCAGAAGATGGACGTCGACGAGGAACTGGACCGCCTCGAAGGCCACGTCGCCGAGGTGCGCCGCGTGCTGGAACGCGACGAACCGGTGGGCCGGCGCCTGGACTTCCTCATGCAGGAACTCAACCGCGAGGCCAATACCCTGGCCTCCAAGTCGGCCGACCAGGAAACCACCGCCGCGGCGGTGGAACTCAAGGTCTTGATCGAGCAGATGCGGGAGCAGGTGCAGAACGTGGAGTAGGGTGGCGGTGAGCGGAGCGAACCCCACCATGGCCATGAAAACAAAAGGCAACAATCGATGAACACACAGACAGCAGGTACCCTGTACATCGTCTCCGCCCCCTCCGGCGCCGGCAAGACCAGCCTGGTCAAGGCATTGCTGGCGCGCATGGACGGCATCCGCGTGTCGGTGTCGCACACCACCCGGCCGCCGCGGCCGGGCGAGCGCGACGGGGTGGACTACCATTTCGTCGACAGGGCGGACTTCGAGCGCCGGGTCGAGGCCGGCGATTTCCTGGAGCACGCCCGGGTGTTCGACAACTTCTACGGCACCAGCCGCAGCGCCGTGCAGGCGCAGCTCGACGCCGGCGACGACGTCATCCTGGAGATCGACTGGCAGGGCGCGCGCCAGGTGCGCCGGCAGTTTCCGGAGGCGGTCGGCGTCTTCATCCTGCCGCCCTCGCTGGAGGCGCTGCGCGAACGCCTGACCGGCCGGGGCCAGGATCCCGAAGCGGTCATCGAGCGGCGCATGCGCGACGCCGTCAGCGAGATGGCGCACTACGACGAATACGACTTCCTGGTGTTCAACGACGATTTCGAGACCGCGCTGGCCGACCTGCAGGCGCTGTTCCGGGCCGACCGCCTGCGCCTGGCCCGCCAGGCCGCCCGCCACGCCGACCAGCTCGCCGCGCTGCTGGCGGCAGGCGGCTGAATCGGGTACACTTTCGCGCCCCAACCTCAGCACGGCAGATACACATGGCCCGCATCACCGTAGAAGACTGTCTCGACAAGGTCGACAACCGCTTCCAGCTCGTGCTGGTGGCCACCAAGCGCGCCCGCCAGCTGGCCCGCGGTGCCCAGCCCTACGTCGACTGGGAGAACGACAAGCCGACCGTGGTGGCGCTGCGCGAGATCGCCGAGAACTACATCACCCCGGCCATCCTCGACGAGGAGGAGAACGTCAAGGAAGAGACGGCCGCCTCGGAGCTCGAGGACGAACTGGCCGCCGAGATTCGCGCCCACCTGGCCGCCGGCCTGGAGTCCGCAGGCGAGGAACAGCCCCAGAGCCCTCCCGCCGAGCCCGAACAGGGCAACGAAACCGAAGGCTGATCCCGACACCCGCGGGGTGGGGTGGGCGCAGCGAACCCCGCCGTTTGATCCTCGGGAAAGAAAATAAACCGCCAAGACGCCAAGAGCGCCAAGCACTTCATCGCTTTCCGGCTCACGCGCTTCGCGCGGAGCCGGGAAACACGAGAAAGGGGTTCTTGGCGCTCTTGGCGTCTTGGCGGTTTATTTGTTTTTCTAGGCGCAGGCGGCAGCAAGGACCGGCCGGCTGTCGTGCCGGACCCAATTGGCCTATGATTGCGGATCGGGGCACGACACGAGATAACCACGTCTTCTATGGGGGTACCTGCGACCATCGATGACAGGCAGGCGCCGCGCTTCCTGATCAGCGACCTGTGCGACCTGCTGGAGACCTACCTGCCGAAGGAGCAGGTCAGGGAGGTCTACCGCGCCTATCTGTTCGGCGCCGAGGCCCACGCCGGCCAGCACCGCCTGTCGGGCGAACCCTACATCTACCACCCCATCGAGGTGGCGCGCATCCTGGCCGGCATGCACATGGACCACCAGAGCCTCATCGCCGCCATCCTGCACGACGTCATCGAAGACACCGACATCCCCAAGGAGAAGATCGTCGCCGAGTTCGGCGAAGAGATCGCCGAGCTGGTGGACGGCGTCAGCAAGCTGACCCAGATCGAGTTCGGCAGCCAGGCCGAGGCCCAGGCCGAGAACTTCCGCAAGATGATGCTGGCCATGGTGCGCGACATCCGCGTCATCCTGGTCAAGCTGGCCGACCGCCTGCACAACATGCGCACCCTGGGCGTGATGCGGCCCGACAAGCGCCGCCGCATCGCCCGCGAGACGCTGGAGATCTACGCTCCCATCGCCGCCCGCCTGGGCATGAACCAGGTGCGCCTGGAACTGGAGGAGCTGGGCTTCGCCGCCCACTACCCGATGCGCTACCGGGTGCTGGCCGAGGCGGTGCGGCGCGCGCGCGGCAACCGCAAGGAGATCCTGCACAAGATCGAGTCCGCCATCGGCCAGCGACTGGTGCAGGAGGGGCTCAACTGCCGCCTGCTGAGCCGGGAGAAGCACCTCTACAGCCTGTACAAGAAGATCCGCGGCCGCGCCGGTTCGTTCCGCGACGTGTTCGATGTCTATGCCTTCCGCATCATCGTCGAGGACGTCGACACCTGCTACCGGGTGCTGGGCCTGATGCACAACCTGTACAAGCCGGTGCCGGGCAAGTTCAAGGACTACATCGCCATTCCCAAGTCCAACGGCTACCAGTCGCTGCATACCGTGCTGTTCGGCCCCTACGGCGTCCCCATCGAGGTGCAGATCCGCACCGAGGACATGGACCGGGTGGCCGAATCCGGCATCGCCGCCCACTGGCTGTACAAGTCCGGCGACGGGTCCGGCAACAACGCCCAGGCGCGCGCCCGCGAATGGCTGCGCGAACTGCTGGAGATGCAGCAGAACGCCGGCGACTCGCTGGAATTCCTGGAGAATGTCAAGATCGATCTGTTCCCGGACGAGGTCTACGTGTTCACGCCGGCCGGCGAGATCATGGAGCTGCCGCGCGGCGCCACGGCGGTGGATTTCGCCTACGCCGTACACACCGACGTGGGCAATACCTGCATCGCCGCCAAGATCGACCGGCGCCTGGCGCCCTTGCGCACGCCGCTGTTGAACGGCCAGACCGTGGAGATCATCACCGCCACCGGCGCCCATCCCAATCCGGCCTGGCTCAATTTCGTCACCACCGCCAAGGCGCGTTCCAATATCCGCCATTACCTGAAGAACCTGCGCCAGGACGAAGCGGTGGACCTGGGGCGGCGCATGCTGGACAAGGCGCTGCACGAGCTGGGCAGCGCACTGGAAGCCATCGGCCCGGAGCAGATGAAAGCCGTCCTCCACGACTGCGGCTTCGAGGCCGAGAACAGCCTGTTTTCCGACATCGGCCTCGGCAACCGCATGGCCATGCTGGTGGCGCGGCGCCTGGTGCCCGGCGAGGACAATGCACCGGCCGAACAGGCCGGCGAGACACAACCGCTGGCCATCCGCGGCACCGAGGGCCTGGTGGTGCACTTCGCGCGCTGCTGCTGGCCCATTCCGGGCGATGCCATCGTCGGCTTCATCAGCGCCGGCCGCGGCCTGGTGATCCACCGCGAGGTATGCAAGAACCTGGGCGAGCTGCGCAGCCGGCCCGACAAGTGGATCGACGTCGAGTGGCAGGACAGCATCGACGGCGAGTTCCCGGCCGAGATCCGCGTCGACGTCTCCAACCAGCGCGGCGTGCTGGCCACCATCGCCGCCAGCATCTCGCAGGCCGGCTCCAACATCGAGAATGTCAACATCGAGGAACGCGACGGGCTGGACACCTCGCTGCATTTCGTCGTCGCCGTCAAGGACCGCCGCCACCTGGCGCGTGTCATGCGCTGCATTCGCAAGCTGCCCTCGGTGATGCGCGTCAGCCGGGTGAAGCATTAGGTTGTTGTGTGCTGTTACTGTTGCAATTCAACCACCAAGGCGCACAAAGGCGCACAAGGGAAAACCAAGGAAACCTTAAAAGAATCTTTTTACCGCGAAGGACGCGAAGGAACGCTAAGGAAAAGATTTTTGAATGGTTTTCTAACTATATTTTTCCTTCGCGGTTAATAAAGGTTTTTCCCTTTGTGCGCCTTCGTGGTTGAATAAAAACCGTTCAAAGAAGGAACTCCCATGGCAAGAGAGATCGTTCACACCGACAAGGCCCCGCAGGCCATCGGCACCTATTCGCAGGCGGTGCGCTGCGGCGATACCGTCTATCTGTCGGGCCAGATCCCGCTGGTGCCTGACACCATGGAGCTGGTCGACGGCGACATGGAGGCGCAGGTGCGCCGGGTGTTCGACAACCTGGCGGCGGTGGCCGGGGCGGCTGGCGGGTCGCTGGCCGACATCGCCAAGCTCAATATCTTTCTCACCGATCTGGGCCACTTCCCGCTGGTCAACCAGGTGATGGCCGAGTACTTCCACGAGCCCTACCCGGCCCGCGCCGCGGTCGGCGTGGCGGCGTTGCCCAAGGGCGCGGAGGTGGAGATGGACGCCATCCTGGTGCTGGGCGGCTGACGGGGTTGCCACGGGCCAGGTGAGCGAACCCGTGCCGCAGGCGAGCGCCACCGAACAGGGGCTGGACGCCCTGCCGGTCAGCGTGCTGCGTGGGGTCGGTCCGCGCTCGGCGCAGCGGCTGGCGGCGCTGGGCATCGAGACCGTGCAGGACCTGCTGTTCCACCTGCCGCGGCGCTATGAGGATCGCACCCGCGTCAGCCCCATCGGCGCCCTGCGGCCCGGCGACCGCGCCGTGGTCGAGGCCGACGTGGACCTGGCCGAGATCCGCTACGGCCGCCGCCGCAGCCTGCTGGTGCGGGTCAGCGACGGCACCGGCAGCCTGACCATCCGCCTGTTCCATTTCAGTGCCGCACAGCAGCAGGGCTTCGCGCGTGGCGCCCGCTTCCGCTTCTTCGGCGAGGTGCGTAGCGGTCCCGCCACCCTGGAGATGGTGCATCCCGAGTACCAGCGCCTGAACGGCGATGGTGACAGCGGCACCGAAGACCGGCTGACACCGCTCTATCCCACCACCGAGGGCGTACACCAGCTCACCCTGCGCAAGCTCACCGAGCAGGCGCTGGCGCGGCTGGACGGCGGCCTGCTGCCGGACTGGCTGCCGGCCGACCTGCTCAAGCAGTTGCACATGACCGACCTGCATGCGGCGCTGCGCTACGTGCACCGTCCGCCGCCCGGCGTGGAACTCGAGGCCCTGGAGCAGGGCCGCCACCCGGCCCAGCAGCGGCTGGCCTTCGAGGAACTGCTGGCCCACCACCTGAGCCTGCGCCAGGTTCGGGAGCGGGCACGCCTGCACCGGGCACCGCCGCTGTCGCCCGGCAGTGAACTGGTGCAGCGCTTCCTGGCCGCGCTGCCATTCGAGCCGACTGCTGCCCAGCACCGGGTGGTGGCCGACATCGCCGCCGACCTGGCGCGCCCGCATCCCATGATGCGGCTGGTGCAGGGCGACGTCGGCTCCGGCAAGACGGTGGTGGCGGCCGCCGCCGTGCTGCAGGCGGTGGCGGCCGGTTGCCAGGTGGCGGTGATGGCGCCCACCGAGCTGCTGGCCGAGCAGCACCTGGCCAGTTTCCGCGGCTGGTTCGAGCCGCTCGGCGTCGTCACCGGCTGGCTGTCGGGGCGCCTCAAGGGCAAGGCGCGCCGGCGCCAGCTCGACGCGCTGGCGGCGGGCGAGACGCCGGTGGTGGTCGGCACCCACGCCCTGTTCCAGGACGATGTGCTGTTCGAGCGCCTGGGCCTGGTGGTGATCGACGAACAGCACCGCTTCGGCGTCCACCAGCGCCTGGCGTTGCGCGACAAGGGCCGTGACGGCGTCGCGCACCCGCACCAGCTCATCATGACCGCCACGCCCATCCCGCGCACCCTGGCCATGGCCATCTACGCCGATTTGGACACCTCCGTCATCGACGAGCTGCCGCCGGGCCGCACGCCGGTGCGCACCGTGGCCCTGCCCGACAGCCGCCGTGACGAGGTGGTGCAGCGCGTGCGTGAGGCCTGCGGCGCGGGTCGCCAGGCCTACTGGGTGTGCACCCTCATCGAGGAGTCGGAAAGCCTGCAGTGCCAGGCCGCCGAAGATACGGCGGCGCGCCTGGCCGGGGCGCTGCCCGGCCTGCGCGTGGGGCTGGTGCACGGCCGTCTGAAACCGGCCGACAAGGCCGAACGCATGCAGGCATTCAAGCGCGGCGACATCGACCTGCTGGTGGCCACCACGGTCATCGAGGTGGGCGTCGATGTGCCCAACGCCACGCTCATGATCATCGAGAATGCGGAACGCCTGGGCCTGGCGCAGCTGCACCAGTTGCGCGGCCGGGTGGGGCGCGGCAGCGGCGAGAGCAGCTGTGTGCTCCTGTACCACGGTCCGCTGGGGCGGCTGGCGCGCGAGCGCCTGGCGGTGCTGCGCGACAGCAACGACGGTTTCGAGATCGCCCGCCGCGACCTGGAGCTGCGCGGCCCCGGTGAGGTGCTGGGCACCCGCCAGACCGGCGAGATGCAGTTCCATATCGCCGACCTGCTGCGCGACCAGGGGCTGCTGGAGCAGGTCGAGCAGGCAGCCGGGCTGCTGGCGCAGCGTTATCCTGCTCATGTACAACCGCTGATCCGCCGCTGGCTGGGGCACACGGTCCGCTACGGACAGGTGTGAGCCAGCGCCCTGCCTGTCGCCCGCCGCCCCGGGGCCGACGCCCGGCACCCGGCATCCGGCACCTGACACCCGACACCCGACACCCGGCACCCGGCACCTGACACCCGGCACCCGGCATCCCGCATCCCGCATCCCGCATCCGGCAGCCGACATCCGGCATCCGGCATCCGGCACCCGGCACCCGGCACCCGGCACCCGGCATCCGGCACCTGTAGGAGCGGGCTTGCCCGCGATCCCGGCGCAGCCGGCAATGACCGTTCGGCGGCCATTGCCATCGCGGGCAAGCCCGCTCCTACAGGTAGGGTGTGCCCCCGGGGTCAGGGGTGGCCCCGGGGTCAGGCCGGGTGGCCCCGGGGTCAGGCCTGGCCGACGGCGTACAGTTTGCGGGTGCGGACGCCGTCGCGGTGGCGGCGCTCGAACTCGCTGATGAGGGCGGCGCCTTCGTTGGCCCAGGCCTGGTCGATCTGTATGGCGGTCTCGATGGCCGCCACGCCCTGTTCGTCACCGGCCACGAGCAGGCGGCGGCCGCAGTCGAAGCACAGCGCCGGGTCGCCCTGGTTGTTGAGCCAGGCCGTGCGCACGGCCTGCAGTGCGTCTGCGGGCGACAGGAAGCGGTCTGCCAGCTTCACGTAGTCACGGGCCCGGGCGCCGCTCAGCGGCGCGCGCGCGGCGGCCTCGTGCAGGCGGCGGAAGCGGGACTGCTCGGCGTGGAAGCACGCATAGCGGGCCCGCCATTCGTCCCTCACCCGGCCCTGCCACCAGCGGTCCAGTTCCTGGGCCGTGGACCGGGCCTGGTGGCCGAACAGGGCGTGGAAAGCGGTCTGCTCGGGCAGACCGGGCCAGTGCAGCCGCTGATAGCCCAGCACGTCCAGGCGATGACGCAGGCCGCAGTGGTGTCTGGCCTGGGATGCCGGTTGCGCCAGCGTCCGCAGCAGCCAGCGGTCCGCCTCCTCGCGGCACAGCATGCGCTCCAGGAAGACGCCGAAGTTCGAGAACGGCTTCAGCACCGGCTCCGGTGTGCGCTCGGCGGCGGCCTCGATCATGGGCCAGAAGCGGTGTTCGAGGTAGGCCGCGCAGACGGCTTCCGCGGCCAGCAGGGCCAGGAGCTGCTCGTCGTCCAGCACTTCACGGGTGCAGGCGTCACGCACCAGGTCCAGGCGGTCGACGGTTTCGGCGGCCCGCGCGCCGAGCAGCCTTGCGAAGGCCTGGACCGGGCGTGTCAGCAGCGCGGCGCCGGGCAGACCCACTGGCGCCGCGCAGGCCTCCGAGAACCGGGCCCAGCCGGCGGCGCGGCGGCGGATCCAGGTGTCCAACGGCCGTTGGCGCCAGTCCCACTGGGCCAGGGTGCTGCGCAGCAGGGCGTGGAACTGCTTGTCGGACAGGAAGAACAGCAGCGGCAGGCCGATGCACAGCGTATGGCGGTTGGCGCCGGGCAGGATGCGCCGCGGCGTCGCCACCCAGCGCAGCGCCGCGTCGGTGGTCAGGCGGATGTGATCGACCCGCGGCAGGTGGTACTGGGCCAGGCGGCGTTCGACCAGTTCGAACAACAGCGGCGCCCGGTCGCGACCGATCTCGACGCCCGCCGGCGGCGCCGGCGCGGTGAGCAGCTGGTGGGCACCGAGCAGCAGCCCAAGTGCCGCCTGGGCGCCGAAGATCTCCACCAGCAGCCAGCTGGCCGGCGAGCTGGCCACCGACAGCATCCAGAAGAAGCCGGCGGTGTTGGCGAGTGCGAACACCGGCACGCCCAGCAGCGCCAGGTCGCCGGCGCCGGCCAGGCCGGCCAGCCACAGGCTGCGCAGCAGCGGCACGCGCTCGCCCAGGCCGGCCAGCCGGTCACGCAGCCGGGTGCCGCGCCGCGGCTGCTTCGAATATCTGTCCGTCCGCACCTGTCTGTTCATTGTGCTTTCTCCCTGTCCGGGTCGGTTGCGCCGGGAACCAGTGTGCGGTGCTGCGGCGGCGCCGGCCGTGATCCTGTTCACAGCGACGCCGTGGCACCCGCACCGGACTCCGCAGTCGTGATCGGCCTCTCGTCGCCGCTGTGCGCCAGTTCCCGGCGTGGCTACGTGTATAATCGCCGACTTTGGCAAAGCCCAGCGGACCCCAGACGTGCCCAAGCCTCCACACCGCCAGCCGCCGCGCTGGCGTCCCCAGCACCAGTGGCTGCGCAGCCGCATCCCGACGCCGCTGGCTGGCTGGCTGCTGGATACCGACTCGCTCACCGCGCGCATCCGCCGGGTCTGTTGCGGCGCGTTCCGGGTGCGGGTGCTGGGTCAGGGCTGGGCCAGGCCGCGCCTGGACGAGCAGAGGGTGCTGGGCATGCGCGCCGGTGAGCGGGCCCTGGTGCGGGAGGTGCAACTGTTGTGCGACGGCGAGCCCTGGGTGTATGCCCGCACCATCATTCCCGCCAGTTCCCTGCGCGGGCCGCAGCGGCGTCTCGCCCACCTGGGCGAGCGGCCGCTGGGCGCCTTCCTGTTCGCCGACCCCGGTATGCGGCGCGGGCCGGTGGAACTGGCCCGCATCCGCCGCGGCGAGCAGATGTACGCTACGGCCGTATCCGGGCTGCGGCGGCGGCCGGCCGCCATCTGGGGGCGGCGCTCGGTGTTCCGCATCGGTGGCAAACCGCTGCTGGTGAGTGAGGTCTTCCTGCCGGGCCTCGGCGAGCGGGACTGAT
>Ga0256841_1001340_pt1 | contig 21672 bp, 23 predicted proteins | sample 356308metaG_FD_185971 | JGI IMG/M metagenome (GOLD analysis project Ga0256841, IMG submission 185971) | Hydrothermal vent microbial communities from Mid Atlantic Ridge, Atlantic Ocean - 356-308 | ecosystem: Environmental > Aquatic > Marine > Hydrothermal vents | place: Atlantic Ocean: Mid... | reverse complement strand
CTTTTTTTCACTTACCGCCCCAGTAAAAGCTCCTTTTTCATGTCCAAATAACTCAGACTCAAGTAAATCTTCAGGAAGTGAGGCACAGTTTATAGATACAAAAGGCTTATCTTTCCTTGGACTTAATTTATGTATTAACTTTGCAGCTACATTTTTTCCTGTTCCACTTTCACCTGTTATTAAAACATTAATATCATAAGGAGCAATTTTATTTATAATTTCTTTTACTTTAATTATGGCTGGAGAATTTCCTGTAAGTTCTATATCTTCACTGGTTTTATTTTCTTTTAATCTTTTCTCTAAGATAATCTTTTCTCTTACATTTCTTAGCAAAATTTTCAAATCAGGAATAGAAAAAGGTTTTGATATATAATCAAAAGCTCCAAGTTTCATAGTTTCAACAGCAGTTTCAGGAGAAGCAAAAGCTGTAATCATAATTACTTCTGTATCTGGATTTTTTTGTTTTATGTATTTAAGTAAATCAACACCATTTCCATCTGGAAGTCTTATATCAAGAATAACAAGGTCAAAATATTCCTTATCTATTAGTTTTTCTGCGTCCTGCTTGCTGTATGCAAACTTTGTATCAAAGTCAAACTCTGATAGAATAACACTTAATACTTCAACAATGTTTATCTCATCATCTACTATAAGAGATTTTATTTTATTTTCCATTACCTTCCCCCACAGGTATAATTACAACAAACTTTGCCCCTCCTAACTTGCTTTTTTCTACTTTTATATCTCCCCCAAGCTCTATTATATACTTTTTAGCTATAGCAAGTCCAAGACCTGTACCCTCTTGTCTTTTTGTAAAGAAAGGCTCAAATATTTTTTCATAGTCTTCCTGCTCAATTCCTTTTCCATCATCTTCTATATTTAGAACAATATATCCATCTTTCTGCATCGCAGATATAACTACACTTTTTTTAGCCCACTGGAAAGCGTTTTGTATTATGTTTTTTAAAACTAATTTAAGAGATTCTTTGGAAGAGTATGTATATAAATATTTATCTAACTTCATAGTAATACTTTTACCATTTCTATCTATTTCATATAGAATTTCTTCTACTAATCTTTTTATACTGATTTCAGAAAAATTTTTATCTACAGGTCTTGAGAATGTTAAAAATGTATTTAGTATTTTCTCAATTCTTTTTCCTTCAAGTTTTATTATCTCAACCATTTTATCTTTATGTTCAGGTTTGTCTATAAGTTCAACGGCAGCAAGTAAAGATGTCATAGGATTTCTAAGTTCATGAGCAAAATCTGCACTGATTCTATAAAGCCTCTGAAAAACCTCATTTTTTTTCTTCTCTTTTTCTAACATAGATATATATTTTTTTTGCTCTTTTATTCTATTGTAGAGAGAAAGACCAGCATAATTTATTATAAAAAGAGAACATATAATTAATGTTATATTTACAAAATACTGCAGAGTTAAACCTTCGTATTTATATGAAATATAACCATATAAAATTGATGTTATAGCAGAAAGTATGTAAGAATCTTTTCTACCAGTTAATAAGGCATATAAGAGAATAGGAAATAAAAACAGTATAGCCAGATAATTTAAATAAATGTAGTTAACATATAAGACAGCAGATATAAAAACCACATCTAAATAAAAATCAACAACAGAAATCTTTTTTATAAGAAAAAAAAGTGAAGCTACAGCAACTAAATTATATATTACAAGTATAAATATTAAGTCTTTGTGTTTTTGATAACTATCTGGAAGAAATATGAAAAAAGATAACAGTAAAAATGCAAAAACTAATCTGCTTATTTTATAAGCTATATAGATGTTTTTCGTATCCAAAACATTTACTATTCTTCCTTTTTCTCTATATTTTCTTTTCTTATAATTACTGCTCTTCCTTTAGCTATTTCATCAATAGCTATTACAGTCTTTTTCAAAGGTATACCTTCTTCATTAACATAACTTTCTATGCCTGTTTCGTATAGTTCTTTAGCCAGTTTTGCAGCTGCATGAACAAGCTCATATCTATTATTTACTTTTTTTAGAGCCTCTTCTATAAGTGGTCTTCTTCCCATGAAAATCCTCCGCAGAATTTTATTTGAATAGACAATATATTTATTATAAATTATTATACAAATTATAATACTGTATTTGTAAGTTATTGTTTTTACTATAATTTTTACAAAAATTGTCACACGAAATGACAAAATTTGTCAACTTTTCTTAAACATCATCTCTAAAACCCTGTAAAATTCAACATTTTATTTTTGGCATATTAATTGTATACAACTGATAGTAAAAACAAATTTTAGGAGGTTTAAAATGCAACAAGAAGTAATCACCAAAAAGAAAAAGGCTCAAAGAGGTTTTACTCTTATTGAGCTACTTATAGTAGTAGCTATCATAGCTATCTTAGCCGCTATAGCTATTCCACAGTTTTCTAAGTACAAACAAAGTGCTTATAAAGATGCTGTTAGAAGTGATGTAAAGAATGCTATCGCAGCTATTGAAGCATTTGCAGCAGATTATGGAAATTTACCTACTTCTACTACTTCATGTGGTCCTGGTCCAACACAATGTGATTTAAAAGATAGTACTAACACAATGGCAAATGCACTTAATGTATCAAAAGATGTTACTTTAACTATTACTTATACTACTTGTGGTACTGGAGAAAGTGGATATACAATAGAAGGTGAACATGCACAACTACCTAGTACTTGGAAAGCTTCTTATGATTCATGTACAGGTAAATATACTAACTTCTAATCTTTATAAGGGGGTAAGAGCCCCCACTTATTTTTTTTATATAAAATCACATATATAACTAAAATCCCAACAAAAAGACCAACAATATCAGCTAAGATATCTAAAAAAGAAGGAACTCTATTAGGAGAGAAAATCTGTGCCATTTCTATAAAAACACCAAAAAAAAGCCCTGTCCAGAATACATAAAATATAGAACCTTTATTAAAGGAAAAGAAAAACAAAACAGAATAAATCAAAAAAGCCACTGCATGTTCTATCTTATCACTTAGCTGAACTTTTATTATTTCTTCTGGAGAAGGGTATATAGATAAAAAGAATATAGCTAAAACATATATAAAAAAAATAACTCTAAAATAATACTTCATATCATTAGTAATTTTTTTAGTTTTTCATCTTTGATTTGATTTATGTCAAATCTTTTTGTCTTTAGTCTATTAGAAAGGATAATATGTTTCAAATCTTCTTTCGCTTTTTCTAAAATATCATTTATAACAATAAAATCATAATACTTCCATTGGGGTATTTCTTTTTTTGCAGTTTCAAGCCTTTTTCTTATTTCTTCTTCACTATCACCTCTTTTTTTCATTCTCTGTACTATAGTATTCAGGCTTGGAGGTAATATAAAAATAGTTATAGCTTCTTTATAGTTTTGCTTTATCTGTTTCATACCCTGAACATCTATTACAAGGATAAGGTCTATACCTTGATTTAAAATTTCAAAAACTTCTTTTTTAGGTGTTCCATAATAATTCCCATGTACTACAGCATATTCTAAAAACTCATCTTTTCTTATCCTTTCTTCAAACTCATGTTTTGACAAAAATATATAGTCTTTACCTGGAATCTCTCCTGGTCTTGGTTTTCTAGTTGTACATGTTATAGCTCTTTTTAGATTTGGAATTTCCTCTATTAAAAGATTAACAAGGGTAGTTTTACCTCCCCCAGCAGGGGAGGACACTATAAATAAATCGCCTTTTATATTTTTATCTACCAACGCCAGCCATTAATAAAGAACTAATTGTTGTTGTTAAAGTCCATATCTGTGTAGGATAAATACCAAGTATTAGTACAAGTATAGCTAAAACTCCAAGAGATAATTTTTCAACAAGAGAAACGTTTATTTTAGAATTGTTAGATGGTTCATACATATACATGTTTGCCACAACCTTTAAATAGTATCCAGCAGATACTATACTTGTAATTACTAAAACAACAGCTAACCACCAGACTTCGTATCCGATTAAAGCAAGGAAAACTCCTAATTTACCTATAAATCCTACAGTTGGAGGTATTCCAAGAAGTGAAAACATAAAAATTAACATAAGAAGAGCTATTATCGGTTCCCTTTTTGCCAAACCTTTAAAGTCATCAAGAGTGTTATTCCATCCTTTGTTTTTCTCTAAAGAAGCTAGTAGTAAAAATGCACCAGCACCCATAAATAGGTAAACTATAGAATAAAAAGCAAGTGCAGCAAATCCCATACCTGTTGGAGCTGCTAAGGCTGCAACTATATATCCTGTATGTGCTATAGATGAATAAGCAAGCATTCTTTTTACATTTCTTTGTCTTAGAGCCACTAAATTACCTAGTATCATAGAAGCAGCAGCAAATAATGCCCATGCAAATCCCCATGTTTCAGTTAAAGAAGGAAATGCCTCTACAACTATTCTTAGAATAATTGCATACGTTGCTATTTTTGCAGGAACGGCTAAAAATGCAGTTATAGGTGTAGTTGCTCCCTGGTATGCATCTGGTGCCCAGTGATGAAATGGAACTGCAGAAGCTTTTAGAGCCAGCCCAACAAGTAGAAGAACCAATCCACCAATTAAACCAACATCTACACTTTCTAAAGTAATTATAGACTGAGCTATCTCTTTAAAATCAAACGTACCAGTTCTACCATATAAAAGTGCTATTGCATAGCTTACTATGGCTGTTCCAGTACCTCCAATAATCAGGTATTTATATGCACCTTCTTTTGATTTGTAATCTTTTCTATATAAGCCTATAAGAACATATAATGATACAGACATAAGTTCTAAGCCTATGTAGAAAGAGATTAGATTAGGTGAAGAAACCATTATGAACATTCCAACTAAGGAGAACAAAATTAAATAATAAAACTCTGCATAATAAGTTTGCTTTGCTTCTAAATAAGGACGCAAATGAATAAAAACAAATATAGTTCCAACAACTAAAAATAGTTTAAATACTAAAGAAAATAGGTCTACAACATAAAGTCCATATAGTGTTACAAAATTTTCAAGAAAATTATTTATGATAAATGAATAAAATGGATTACTGGAAGCTTCTTTTAATGTAATAGGAGTTAGTATAAGTTTTAAAATACCAAGCATTATTACAAGTATAAATCCACCAGAGGCAACAAGACCTAATATGGATATAGACGATATTACCTTTCTGTTTTTTGTAAAAAGCTCAAGTATAAAAACAGTAAAAGCTGTTAGTAAAATGATTATCTCAGGTATCAATATCACAAAATTGGGCATTCCAAGTCCAGATACTAACTGTTCGATAACAGACATCCCTTAGCCTCCTAAAAGCCTAATCTTGAATAAGATTGCTTCTGTAGTTTTTTGGATAAGATTAACCCACCATGTAGGATATATTCCAATTACAAACATAAATATCACAAGTGGTAAAAAGGATAAGAATTCAGAAGTTGATACGTCTTTCAGCTGTTTCCATTTATGCAATCTTTCTTCATCTAATAATTCCTCTTCAAACATAGTTTTTCTATAAAGCCATAGAGTGTATGCAGCACCAACTATAAGGCTTAATCCAGCTAACGTAGCAGTTAAAATACTAACTTTAAATGTTCCAAGTAGTGATAAAAACTCACCAACAAATCCAGATAAACCTGGTAATCCTACAGAAGCCATAGCTGAAATCATAAACAGTACAGCGAACACAGGAACAAATTTTGCCATACCACCAAGTTTACTCATTTCATAAGTATGTGTTCTTTCGTATATAAATCCTGCAGCAAGGAATAATGCAGCAGATGTTAAACCATGAGAAATCATAGTTATAATTGCACCATTAACACCAAAATCATTAAGTGCAAATGTCCCTATTGTAACAAACCCCATGTGAGAGACAGATGAATAAGCTATAAGTCTTTTTATATGTGTTTGTGCTATTGCCATCATAGCAGTATATATAATAGCAATAACACCTAAAGTGAACATTACTGGAACAAAATATTTTGATGCTTCAGGAAACCATGGCAAAGAAAATCTTACAAACCCATAAGTACCCATTTTTAGAAGTACTGCAGCAAGTATTACAGAACCTGCTGTAGGAGCCTGAACGTGAGCATCAGGAAGCCATGTATGAAAAGGCCACATAGGTACTTTTATTGCAAATCCAAGAGCAAGAAGGAGAAAAAATATTATTTCTAATGTAAATGGTAAATGTGTATTTATTAGACTAAAATAGCTTGTAGATAACTCACCAGTTTGAAAATATGTTGCAACATATAAACCAATTACTCCTATAAGAAGGAATAAAGAACCAAAGAATGTGTAAATAAAGAATTTTGTTGCAGCATATATTCTTTCAGCATATCCCCATACACCGATAATTAAAAACATTGGTATTAAGATAGCTTCCCAGAATATATAGAAAAAGACTAAATCCCATGCTACAAAAACTCCAAGAGAACCAGCTTCTAAAATTAAAAATGCTACAAAGTACTCTTTTACACGTTTATTTATATTTGTACTCCATATAAATGCTACAAGAAAGGATAAAGCAGTAAGCCAGTATAAAGTTAAACTTAAAGCATCTACTCCAACTTCGTAAGACACTCCAAGCCATGGTATCCACTCATATTTTTCATAGAATTGGATTTTATAAGAAGATGGGTCATATGTAAGCAACATATAAGAGGAAATTATAAATATAATTGTGGAAACGGCTATACTTACAGGTTTAGCAAACCTTTCGTTTAAAAACATAAGAACAGCAGCAGCAACTAAAGGAAGAAGTATTGTTATCGTTATCCATGGTATATCTGCTTTTACAAATTCTACTGACATTATCTACCCCCTACTTCAGCTTAAGAATAAAAAGAGTGATAAAAATACTAATATACCTACTACCATCTGAGCTAAATAGGCACTTATTCTACCTGTTTGAGTTAACCTTAGAATATCACCAAAGCTCATAGATACTTTTCCAGAACCATTTACTATACCATCTATTAAGAATCTATCACCAGCTTTCCACATAAATTTAGATAGCTTGTAATATCCATATGCAAATATTGCATAGTATATGTGGTCAAAATACCATCTGTTATAAAAGAGCAGATAAATAGGTCTAAATGTGTTTGCCATCCATACAGGATCAATAACTCTAAGTTGATACATTAAAAACGCCATAAATATACCACCTAAAGCAGTAAATAATATCAAAAGACCTAAAGGAGATGTTAATGAATGAACAAGGAAATGCCATGCATCTTCAACTATATGTACATGATGAGCTCTTGTTAATCCTTCCTCTACAACGATTTTTGTTTCCTCAGACAAGAATTTCATCTGAGATGGGTCTAAAGAAGGTCTTAAGAAGTTCATAAAAAACTCTCTGAAAAATCCTAAAACTATTGCTCCTGTAGCAAGTACTATAAGAGGTATTGTCATATTTGGTGGTGATTCATGTACATGTGATTTTATATGTGGGTCTAATCTATCTCCATTTTCGAAGGCAAGGAAATACAATCTGAAAATATAGAAAGCTGTAAGACCAGCTCCAGACCATAATAAAACCCAAACTACCCAGTTTATTTCATATGCCGCCTCTATAATTGGGTCTTTACTGAAAAATCCAGAAAATGGTGGTATACCTGCAAGAGCTAATGCACCAACTAAGAATGTAGCAGCAGTAATAGGCATATATTTTCTAAGCTGTCCCATCTTCTGAACGTCTAATATGTGATGAATGGCTACTAATACACTACCAGCAGCGAGGAAGAGCAATGCTTTAAATACAGCGTGTGAGGCAAGATGGAACATTCCATCTTTAAATAAACCTAAACCTTCAGCAGCAAACATATATCCAAGCTGAGATAAAGTAGAGTAAGCTATGATTCTTTTAATATCATTTTGAACAAGACCCATAGTAGCTGCTATAAATGCAGACATAGTTCCTATATACAAGACTGTATCAAGAGCTATTTCTGAGGATGCAAACACAGGCATAATTCTGGCAACCATATAAACACCAGCAGCAACCATCGTAGCAGCATGAATAAGAGCTGAAACTGGTGTAGGACCTTCCATAGCATTTGGAAGCCATATATGAAGTGGTATCTGTGCTGATTTTCCTACAGCACCGCCAAACAGTAATAGGGCTATTGCTGTAATAGTCCAGAAACCTACTTCTGGTATTTTATTAAATATATCAAGGTAATCTAAAGTTCCAAAGGTTATAAAAGCAAGTAAAACACCAAGTAAAAACAGCCAGTCTCCTACCCTGTTTACAATAAAAGCTTCTAAAGCAGCAACTGAAGCAGATTTCTTATAGTGCCAAAAACCAATGAGAAGGTAAGATGCTAAACCAACTCCTTCCCATCCAAAGAATAATTGAACAAGGTTATCTGCTAATGTAAGCATTAACATCATAAAAACAAATAAAGAAAGATAAGCAAAAAACCTTGGATAAGAAGGGTCTCCTTTCATATAACCTGTTGCAAATATGAATATAAATGTAGAAACAACTGTAACTACACAGGTCATTAAAGCTGAAAGAGGGTCCCATAAAATACTTACAGATATGTTATAGTCCCCTAAAGGCATCCATGTAAAAAGCTTTAGGTCATAATAATCTCCTGTCTGGGACACCTGATAAAATCCATAAACTGAAAATACAGCAGATATAGCTACTCCTATAACCGCTACTATACCAGAGAGAGGCTCTTTTAAAAGTTTATAACCAAATAAACTTATTATAATAAATGCAATTAAAGGTGAAAAAGGTATAACCCATAAATATTCCATCTCTCTCCTCTTTTATAGTTTTAGTTCTGTGAGTTTTTCTACATCTACATCTTTTCTTAGGCGGTATATGGCCATAACAAGTCCAAGACCTATAGCAGCCTCAGCTGCTGCAATTGTAAGTATAAAGAATACAAACACTTGACCAGCAACATCATGTAATTTCATATCAAAAGCAACAAAGGCTATATTAACTGCATTCAACATAAGCTCAGTAGAAAGTAAAACAGCAATTATATTTTTTCTTACAGTTACACCTACTAGTCCCAGAACCATTAAGAGGCCACTTAAGGCTACATAGTATTCGTAAGGTATACTCATTGATTTTCCTCCATAACCTGCTCTTTTCTTCCAAGAAGAATAGCTCCAATCATAGCTACCAGTAGAATTAATGATGCTACTTCAAAAGGAAATAGATATTTCGTAAATAGCATAGAAGACACAGCCTTTATATTTCCAACATCTTGCATTACTTCTGGAGTGAATATTCCGGTAGAGGAAGCCCATGCACCATATATAGACACATAGGAAAGCTCTAAAAATATAGCAAAACCGGTAGGTATTGATATAAGCATGTATTTAGGGTCTACAGACTGTCCTTTATATTCTGGAACGGTAGAAATTACAAGGACATAAAAAACGACTATAGCTACAGCATATATAAGAATCTGCAGAGCTCCTAAAAGTTCTGCTCCAAGATTAAAGAAAAGTCCAGAAACAGCTATCAGTGCTGCTATCAAAGATAAAATGTTATAAACAATGTTCTTTGCAAAAACTACTCCAAATGCTGAAATAACAGCAAGGGCAGAGAAACTCCAGAAAGCTATTGCGTGTAAGTCCATTTAATTTGCCCCCATAATTTTTCTCTTGCTTTATCATCTATCCATATTCTATCTGGTTCATTGTATCTTCTTCTATCAAAAGAAACTCCTCTTTCACACATATCATCCATATGTATCACACAATCAGCTCTTTTGTCAGAAGCATTTTCAAACTCATCAGTCATTATAATACAGTCTACAGGACAGGCATCTACGCAAAGTCCACAGTATAGACAGTTTAATAGATTCATATCAAATCGTGTAACTCTTTTTTTGCCATTTGGTAGTTGTTCTGCCTCAATTCTAAACAGAGAAGGTATAGGACAGGCTTGCTGGCACATATAACATGCAACACATCTACTTTCACCTTCATGAATTTCCATAAATTTTTCAAGGACTACAAATGAAGGAGGCTCTTTTCCATCTTTTACTCTATGAGCATGTGTTCCTCTAAATCTTTTTGGAGGTGTAAGTTTTTCATAAGGATATCTGGTAGTTATAGTTTTTCTTAAAAGATTTTTAAACGTAGTTTTCAAACCATGGATAAAATCTATAAAAAATATTCTTTCCATATTTGAAAGTTTAGGTCTTGCTACGTATTTGACTTTTACCATACCTATCCTTTTATTATTACTATGATTGCTGTAATAAATATATTAATAAACGTTAAAGGTAGCATAACTTTCCATGCTATTTCTGTAATTTGGTCAACTCTATATCTTGGTAAAGTCCAATGAACCCATAGTAAGAACATAAAAACTAAAAATAACTTTGCTAAGAACCATATGTAAGGGGATATAGGTCCAAAGATGTGTGGACCGTTCCATCCTCCAAAGAATAGTATTACAGCTATAGCACTTAAAACAAATGTAGCTATATACCATTCAGCAAGAGGAAAGAGTCCAAATTTCATTCCTGAATATTCAGTATTATACCCTGCAACAAGTTCAGCCTCTGCTTCCTGTACATCAAACGGGGTTCTTCCAGTTTCTGCAAGTATGGAGAATAAGAACACAATAAATGCCAAAGGTTGATACCATATAAATGCACCAAAAAATCCCTGTTGTGCTTCAACGATTTCTCTTAGTGAGAATGTTCCTGCAAGCATAATAGGTCCAACAAGAGCAAAACCAAGAGCTACTTCATATCCAATCAGGACTGCTGCTTTTCTTAATCCACCAATCATTGGGTATTTTGAATTTGAAGCCCATCCAGCAAAGATAACTCCGTATATACTTATACTTCCAAATGCAAGAGCTAATATAAGTCCTACATTAACATCAGATATATATGGTTTTATTTCATAACCAAAAATGTTTATAGGTTCTCCAAATGGAATAACTGCAAGTATCATTATTGCTGGGACAAAAGCCATAAGTGAAGCAAGATAAAATAGATACTTGTCAACGAAATTTGGAACAATATCTTCTTTTGTTAGAACTTTTAATGCATCAGCTATTGGTTGAAGTAAACCATGAAAACCAACATGAAGAGGACCTGGTCTTTGTTGTACATGGCCAGCAAATTTTCTTTCAATAAGAGTAAGATATGCAGCAAGAAGGAACATTCCTATTATAAATATAAGTGATTTTATCCCTATTCCTATGCTTATTAAAATAAGCTCCTTCACCTTTAAACCTCTAATTTAAGAGTCATTTTTGATACTACATATTATCACAAGAATTTGAAAAATGAAACACTGTTTGATTTTCTTGGCAGATATCTCAGAATTTAAAGAATAAATAGCTTAATTTAAAGTTATCTATCTGTTTCTCCTACAACTGGGTCTAAACTTCCAAGTAAGACTACTGCATCTGCCACTGTTCTTCCTTTTATTAGTTCAGGAAATATCTGTAGATTGTAAAAAGCTCCTGACCTTATTCTTAATCTATAAGGTTTGCCTTCTCCTTTACTTACTATATAAAAACCAAGTTCTCCTCTTGGATTTTCACCTGAAGAGTATATTTCACCTTCTGGAGCTTGTTCACCATAAATTCTAAGATTAAAATCTTTAACCATGGCTTCTATAGAGTTAAATGTTTCCTCAAGCGTTGGAAGAACATAGGGATTATCTGTTGCTAGATATTTATCATCTTTTAGCTCTTGAAGTTTCTTTACGCATTGTTTTATTATTTCAAGACTTTGTCTCATCTCTTCCATTCTAACTAAATATCTATCATAACAATCTCCTACAGTTCCAAGAGGTATTTCAAAGTCTACTTTATCATATGCATCAGTAGGGTCTAGCATTCTAATATCGTATGGTACACCAGAACCACGAGCTACAACGCCAGTTATACCGTAATCATAAACATCTTCTTCTTTTATTATTCCAAGTCCTATATTTCTTTTTAACCATATTCTGTTTTTTGTAAGTATATCTTCGTATTCTTTTATTTTAGATGGAAAGTCTTTTATAAAATGATTTATTACATCAAGTGCTCCTTCTGGTAAATCCATTCTTACACCGCCTATTCTCATATATGTAGAATTTAACCTTATACCAGCTATTCCCTCTATAATATCCATTATTTTTTCTCTTTCCCTGAAGGTGTATAAAAAAATGGTTAATGCTCCAAGGTCTAAAGCAAAAGTTCCAAGCCAGAGTAGATGAGAGTTTATTCTTTGAAGTTCACATAGCATTGTTCTAATCCATTTAGCTTTTTCTGGAACTTCTATATCAAGTAGCTTTTCTACTGCGTTTACATATGCTACGTTGCTACATATAGCTGATATATAATCCATTCTATCTGTATAAGGTATAACCTGCGTGTATGTTATATCTTCAGATAGTTTTTCTATTCCTCTGTGAAGCTGTCCAAGTATAATTTCACAGTTTTTAACAGTTTCTCCTTCAAGGTCAAAAATGAACCATATTGTCCCATGGGTACCAGGATGAAGAGGTCCCCAGTTTAGTACTATCTGAGCTTTTTTCTCTGGCATTCTAGCTTTTTGTGTTATTTCTAAATCTTCAAGAGTAGGTATTGCTGTATGATACGGGTCGTAATCATGGCTTGGATATGAACCTTCAGGTTCATTTAATGATGGTAGATATGTATCTTTAATTCCTTCTTTTGGAAAATCTTTCCTCAAAGGAAAATATGGATAAGTTTCCCACATAAACATTCTTACTAAATTCTCATGTCCTTCGAACTTTATACCAAACATATCATAAGCTTCTCTTTCTGCCCACTTGGCTCCTTTCCACAGGTCTGTTATAGTAGGTAAGCTATCATCTGTAGCCCATGTTTTGACTCCTATTCTTTCTTTAAATTCTGGAGAGTATAGTATGTATACACCTTGGAATCTTGGATTATGAAGAGGATAGTCTACACAGGTAAAATCTATGAACATTTTAAATGAATAATCAGGACTTTCTTTTAAAAACTTAAGTAAGTTTTTAACTTCTTTTTTTTCTATTTCCAAAAATATATTATCTTTATATTGGGTTATTTTGATAGACGGAAACCACTCTTTTATTTTTTCTGCTTTTTCCCTTTTTATCCAAGGCAAAATAAATAGACCCCAATATTTCCAGTGTTAGCCTTTTACTGGGAAAGAAGCCTTTGGAGTTCTTACAGGTATCTCTTTTAGTTCTTTTCCTTCCTGTTTAGCTTTTATTTTTTTCTGAAGCTGATGTATTCCCCAAAGTAGAGCTTGGGGAGTTGGTGGACATCCTGGTACGTATACATCTACTGGTATTATTCTATCAATTCCCTGAAGAGTTGAATAAGTTGGAAAAGGTCCTCCACCAGATGAACATCCTCCCATTGATATAACCCATTTTGGGTCTGGCATCTGGTCATATATGAGCTTAAGCATTGGTGCTACTTTATTAACCACAGTTCCTGCTACTATCAAAACATCTGATTGTCTAGGGGAACCTCTAAAGATTATTCCCATTCTATCTGTATCAAATCTTGAAGCTGCTGTATGCATCATTTCAATAGCACAGCATGCTAAACCTATTGATACAGGCCATAATGAATTTCTTCTTCCCCAACTTAAGACTTCTTCTACTGTTGTAAGTATTATTCCATTATTTCCACCTATTATTGCCATTTTAACGCTCCTTTTTTCCATGCATAAATGTATCCTAAAATCAATATAAGCAAGAATAAAAACATTTCAGTAATTATAAATGCGGCATTGATTTTTGCTATGTATTTAAATACTACAGCCCATGGAAAGACAAAAGCTGCTTCAAGGTCAAATAGAACAAGTAAAAGTCCAAGTAAATAGTATTTCTGGTCTATTGAAGTCCACGATGTTTTATCATATAGAGGAACTCCACATTCATAAGGATACCCTTCAAGAGGGTCTGGTATCTTTGGAGCTATAAGTCTATTTAAAATGAGTAAACCAATACCTAAAGCGGCACTTATAAGGAAGAATATAAGTATTGCTAAATAACCTTCCGCCATCTTTTCACCTCTATAAAATCAAACACTGTTTTACTAAAATACCTGAACTTTTGTTAAATTTCAAGTATTGGCTTTTCTTACTTAGATAGGAATTTCTTTGCTTCTTCTTTTGCTATTTTATCACACAATTCATTCTCTTTATGTCCTGAATGTCCTTTAATCCATATTACTTTTACTTTGTGCTTTTTCATTAGGTTATATATCTGCTGCCAGATTTGTTTGTGTTCTATATCTTTTTTTTTGCTGTTTTTCCAGTTATTTTTTGCCCAGTTATATATCCATTCATTCATACCATTGGCTACATATTTTGAATCTGTGTATATGTAAACTTCTACAGGTTGTTTTAGAGCTTTTAGTCCTTCAAGAACTGCTTTGAGCTCCATTTCATTATTTGTTGTATATTTTTTTCCTCCTTTTAGTAATTTTTGATGATTGTTGTATATAAGAAGAGTGCACCATCCGCCTGCTCCTGGATTTCCTAATGAAGAACCATCAGTATATATTTTTACCTTTCTCATAGCTCTATTAGTATATACTCTATGGGAATTTCAACAGTAATCTCTTTATTATCAGGTGGTGGTTTTGGGATTTTCTTTATTTTTTCAAAAATTCTTTTTGCTCCATAGCTGAGTATAGGTGAATCACTGTATATTATTTTTATACTATTTGTATCTATTGTTCCATCTGGTAGTATAGTGAACTTGATAATTACAGTTCCTTCTATGCCTAATTTTTTTGCTTTTAGTGGGTAAAATTTGTTTTTTTCAAATTCTTCTTTGATGTATTTTAAATAATCTTGAATTTTTTTATCTGTTTTCTTTGGTTTGTCTTCTTCATTTTTTGATATTTTTGTTTTTTTACTGCTTCCTTTTAATCCAAATATATCCTGTGGTATAGAAATTTCCTTATTCAGTTTTTGCTCTATATCTTTTGATATTTCTATTTCAGGAGGTTTTATAGTTTTTTCTGGTTTTTTTTCTTTTCTTTTAATATCTTTGTTTTGTTTTTGTTGTTTGTCTTCCTGTTTTGTGATAGGTTTTTGAAGTTGTTTTTTTATAGTTTCTTTTGGTTTCTTTTGTTTTTTTATATCAGGAGGTTTTGTCTGTTTTTTTTCTTTCTTTATTTTCTTTTTTATAGGTTTTGGTTTTTTCTTAGATTTTGTTTTGTTATTTTTTTTCTCTATCTGATTTTTTTGTTTTATTGGAAGGCCTTTTTTCTTTTCTTTTTTAGCTTTTTTATGTTTGGCTAAATTTTTATGTTTTTCGTAAGGAATTAATTTTATATATATTTTCTTTTCAGGTTTTCTTTTTTCTTCTTTTTTTGTTAGCAGGCTAAGTGAAAAAAATAAAATTATATGAAGTACTAGTGATATAGAAAGACCTATTAATAGATACTTTTTTGTTTTCAAGGTTCTATTTTATAGTTTCAATTATATAATTTTCTAATCCAGCTTCTCTGCATATGTCTATTACCGATATTATATTTTGAAATTTTGTATCTTTATCTGAGCGAAGAACTACAGGAATATTTTTTGTTTTTAATTTCTTTAAAAATTGTTTTAGTTCTACTTTTGTTATTGGTTTTTCATTTAAAAATATTTCTCCTGATTTCTTTATAGATATCTGGATATTCTGTTTTATTGTTTTTCCTGTTTCTGCTGTGGTAGATTTTGGAAGATTAAGTTTTATTTTTCCTTCTACTATAAAAGTGGCTGCTACCATAAAGATTATTAGAACTACAAGTATGATATCAACAAATGGTGTCATATTTATCTCGGAAATTTCTTTATCGTCGTCATCTATCAGCTTCATTTTATTCCTCTAATTGTAGGGGTAGTTTTTTCTTTTCTTCATATATAAGTAAAATTGTTTTCACTTTTCTTACGAAGAAATTATAGGCAATTACTGATGGTATGGCTACAAAAAGACCCAGTGCAGTGGCTACAAGGGCTTCTGATATACCTCCCATTACTACCCTTATTCCAAATTCATTAGAAGTACTAAGTGCGTGGAATGCTTCTATTATTCCAAGAACAGTCCCAAAAAGTCCTATAAATGGTGCATTGTTTCCAAAGGTTGCCAGTATTCCAAGTCTTTTTTCTAATGCTAATTTAAGTTCAAGTGGATTATAAGAAAGCATATTTTTTTCTAATTTTTTTATTACTATCGCTCTTTCTATTATTATGGCAGTCGCGATTATACTCATTAATATAAGTAAATATAAGACAGGTTTTTCTCCTACAAGGGCTAACTTAAGTAATATTTGAACTATATCCATCAATTTTCCTTAATCAGTTTTTCTACGTCTTCTACAATTTCATCAACAGGTAAATACATAGTTTTAAACTCTTCTATTATATATCCATTTTTGTCTATTATGGTTATTTTTGCTGTATGGTTTATCATTCTGTGTTTCATTGTCATATTTCCATGTTTCATTTGCATAAATCCTTTATCCTGTACAAAAACATCGTAGTTTTCCCATACTTTTTTTAAAGCTTTTTTATCTCCTGTTAAAAATATCCAATCTTTAAATCCTTTTTCCTGTTTATATTTTTTTAGTTTTTCTTGAGTATCTAATTTTGGGTCTACAGTTATAAATATTATTTTGTACTTGTTTTTTAAGCCTTTTTTGTTTAGTTCTGTTTCTATGTTTTTTAGGAAAGCTGTTATAGTTGGACAAACGTGAGGACAGGAGGTGTAACCATATGTAATTATCAAAACTTTTCCTTTTAGATTTTTTAGAGAAAACTGTTTTCCTTCTTCTGTTATTAAATTGTTAATTTCTGGGGCTTTTTTAGGAAATCCTTTTATAGAGCCGTGAAGGGCAAATGTGGTTTTAAAAAGTATCAAAATAACAATTAAAAGAATTTTTACCATTTTGACCTCTTAACTATGTATTGTTTTTTGAAAGTATATATCACTGAGTTGTTAATTTCAATTAAATTTTAACGTGAAATTTACTTTCTAAATTCTGAAGGGTCTATAGAAAATTTTTTTAGAAGTTTTTGAAGAGATTGTCTTTCTATATTAGCAAGTTTAGCTGCCTGTGATATATTTCCTCCTGTTATAGAAAGTAAAACTCTAAAATAGCTTTGAGCAAATTTTTGGGTATGGATTTCTTTTGCTTTTGAGTATTCAAATGGGAATTTGTTTTCTTGCTGGGATATATATGGTGGAAGATGTTGAACATCAATTATGTTGTCAGCCATTATACATGCTTGATTTATAACATTTTCAAGCTGTCTTACATTCCCTTCCCATTTGTAATTTACAAGTGCTATTGTGGCTTCCTGTGTTAATCCTTTAATATTTTTTCCATACTTTTCATTGAATTTTTGTATAAAGTAGTTAGCAAGTAAAGGAATATCTTCCTTTCTTTCTCTAAGTGGTGGAATTTCTATCTTTATCCCTTCCAATCTAAAATAAAGGTCTTCTCTAAATTTTCCTTCTTTAACCAGTTGTTTTAGGTCTTTATTTGTAGCGGCTATTATTCTTACATCTACTTTTATTGGATTGACATCTCCTATTCTTCTTATTTCCTTTTCCTGTAAAAATCTTAGAAATTTGCTTTGTATATTTAGTGGCATTTCAGATACTTCATCTAAAAATACTGTTCCTCCATTTGCCTGTTCTAATATTCCTTTTCTGTCTTCTGTTGCACCTGTGTAGATACCTTTTTTTGTTCCAAAGAATTCTGACTCCATAACTTCTGGAGCAATTGCAGCACAATTTATTGCTAAAAAAGGTTTGTCTTTTCTATTACTTGCTTCATGGATTGCTTTTGCAAAAAGTTCTTTTCCTACTCCACTTTCTCCGTATATGAGAACTGTAAAATCAAATACTGCTACTTTTTTTATATACTCAATAAGTTCTTTCATGTATTTGTTTTGGGTGATTATGTAGTTAATATTCGATTTTGATTGTCTTATGGTTTCTAACTGTTTTTTTAGCTGTTTGTTTTCCTTTAAGACTTTTGCTTTTTTTACTGCTTCTTCTATTATTTTCCATACTAAAGGGTCATTGAAATTTATAGGTTTTGTTATGTAGTGAAAAGCTCCCTGTTTCATACAGGAAACTGCTGTATCTATAGTTCCATAAGCAGTAACTATTATGAAACTAGTTGTATCATTCTCTTTTCTAATTTTACATAGTAGTTCTTCTCCAGACAGCTTTGGCATTTTAAGGTCAGAAATAATAAGGTCATAGTCGTTTTGTCTTGCTAAATCTAAAGCTTTTTCTGGGTCATCAGTTGTATCAACTATATATCCTTCATCTTCTAAAATTTCTTTCATAGTTATTAAAATATCCTGTTCGTCATCAACAATCAGTATATTTCCCTTTTCTGTAGTCATTAAAATTCCTCTATTACTGGTAGTTCTATTATAAATGTAGTTCCTTTATTTTTTTCAGTTATAAACTTAATGTTTCCGTTATGTTTTTCTATAATTTTTTTCAGCATAAATAAACCAAGTCCTGTTCCTTCATCTTTTGTTGTAAAAAATGGTTCAAATATTTTGTCCTTTATATTTTCAGGAATTCCTTTTCCTGTATCTTTTATTTCTATTACAGCTTTATTATCTTTTTTGTACAGGTTAATACTTAAAGTACCTTCGTAATTCATTGCCTCTAGTGAATTTATTATAAGATTGACAATACCATGTATTAAAGCATTTTTATCGCCATATACATAAATATCTTTTTCTATATTTTTGTCAATCTTTACTTTATGTTTTTTCACTAATGATAGTTCTAATGATTCATCTATAAGTGTTTCAAGGGATATAATTTCTTTTTTTTGGTTTACAGGTTTTGAAAAATTAAGTAATCTCTCCATAATATCTGCACTTCTTTCTACATTTTTTTCTATAACCTTTGCAAGTTCTTCTAATTTTTCGTTGCTTAATTTTTGAGATAATCTTTTTATTCTAAATGCTGCCTGTGAAATTGCAGCAAGAGGATTTCTAATATCATGAGATAAACCAGCTACCAGTCTACCTAAGATAGCTAATTTTTCTGTTTGTATAATATGCGTTTCTAATTCTTCTTTTCTTGTTATATCTTCAATCATTATTAGTATTCCATCAAATTCGTTTTCTTTGTCTATTTTCATAGGAAAGGCTTTTACATTATAAACAAAGTCTCCTTTGTTTTTAGAAGATAATGTTGTTTCAAATTTTTTTCCTGTTTTTATTACATTCTGTAGTTCTTGTTTTAAAGGCTCTATCTGTGGTAGTAGCTCTATAAGGTTATTACTGTCCTTTTTTTGTATAATAGACTGGAAAAATCTATTTTCAAAGGTTATGTTAAGTTCTTTGTCAACAACTACTATTGCTATATCTACTGCATCGAGGACTTTTAGTGTTATTTCTCTTAGTTTTGTTATTTCTTTTGAGTAATAAACTTTTTCTAAAAAAATGGCTATAGTGTTTGCATATATTGATAAATATTCCTTCTCATCCTCTGAAAGTCCAGATTTTTTGTAAATTCCAAGTATACCAATTTCTTCATTAAAAACCTTTATAGGAAAAAGTAAATATTTATCATCGCTTTTATCTATAGTTTTATTTTTAATAAGTGGTATCAGGTTTGGAAAAAATCCATCTTTGTATAGTTTTTTATTTTCATTAAAATAGAAAAATACTCCTGTATATCCAAGTTTTCTTAAACCATTGACTACTCTTGTAGCCATATCCTCTATATTATTACTGGATATGCTGTAATTGCTAAGTTCAAATAAACTTTTTAGCTTTTTGTTGATTATTATAATCTCTTCATTTAGTTCTCGTAATTTTTGATTTATATCGGCCTGTATTTTCCTACTCAGGTTTGTTCTGTACAATCTTTTTTCTTTTTGGAAGTTTTTCTTTATATCCTGAATATATTCATAAAGTATATAGATAAATGTTAAAAGATACGATAACCCTATAAGTTCTGGATAAAAGTATACTACCAATCCGTTTATTAAAAGCGATAAAATCCAATATATATTTTTTAGGTCTAAAGTTGCTAAAGAAATTATAAGTCCTGATATGAGAAGTTTTTTATCTATTTCTGTTAAGAAAAATAAGGAAAAAGATATAACTGCTAAAAATATGCTTATTATATGACTTTTTTTGATACCTAAAGATAAAAACACTAAAGATAAAATTATGTAGTTATGGGGATTAGGAAAAATATTTAGATAATACAGAAAAAGAAAGATTATAGATAAGGTTTCGTATAACTGTTTGATTTGAATTTTTTTCAAAAAACTAAAAGATATAAATAATAAAACTGTAATATAAACAACTGGAAGAAAGGACATATTATTTAAATTACCATCCACCGACACAATCTATATGTTCCTCTTCGTCTGGAAGATTTATATCATTTAGAACTATAAGCTGACCTACTGGGTCTAAAATATATGCATACATAAAATCACATGCGTAGCTACCTTTTAAAAGTGTTTCACACAAATTCTGAGAAAACGTAGCATATCTTGTAAGTTTTTTTCCATTGCTGAATGTAAAATCTATCTTTGGTCTATCAATGTCTTCTAATGGTTCTGGATTAAAATCATCTATAACGCCTTCAGCCCACAAACCATTACTACATAACATCCAAACTTTTTGACCTTCAGGAAACTGAGAAAAATGTATAGTTTTTTTTCTAATTCCTATCTCTACATCATTTACTGTGTCTATAGTATCGTTTCTATAAATTCTTGCTATATAGGTATTTTTATCAGCAAGTATCTCTGCCAGTTTAAAATGGGTATCTTCATAAAATCCATCAAATTTGTACTCATATGTGTATGGATTTCCTTCTTTATGTTCTAGTCTTCCTTCAATAGTAGGTTCAAAAATTTCCTCTACTAACTGAGCTGTTTTATCTAACCATCTTGTAGCAAAGTTTCTAATGACAAACTCTCTATAGTCACTTTTTTCATTTCCACTTGTAAGACTAATACCGTAATAAACACTGTCTGCCCAATTTACTACCATAGGAACTGGTCTTTCTTTTAACTTCTCAAGCATTCCAATTGCGTAAGTTCCGTCTGGAAAGTTGTTGTCTTTTATAAAAACTACAATTAAGTGGTCATCATCTTTATTTTTATAGTCATATGAAAATCTTACAATTCTTATTAAGGTGCTTCCTTGTTTAAACTCCCATATTTTTTTATATTTGTCTAATCGCTTTAGGTTATAAGTTCCTTTCTTTTGGGAATCTTCTAAAACTTCGTAAGAGAAGATATTTTTATCTAAAGTTATGTATAAAGTGTTATAGCTGTATGAAAATGCATATCCTTCTAAGACCCTGTTATCGCTACCTCCACTGCAGGACATAATAGTAGATAAAACCAATAAAAAAAGAAATCTTTTTATAATTTTCATCGTCTAAACTCGTTTAATATTTTTTCTACTTCTTGTGTATATATTTTACTTTTGCTGTCCTTATATAAAATTAAGGGTTTTTCTATTATTTCGCCACTTAGTTTTGCGTTTTTTACACATTCTATTAGAAAGTGAGTTGATTTTTCGCTTACTGTAGGATGTATAAATCTTAGTCTTTTAGGAATAAGCTTTAAAATTACACATTTATGTATTGTTTCTATTAACCTATCACTTTTGTTAATCATAAAAAATTTTCCTCTATCTTTTAACAAAT
>Ga0256841_1001339_pt1 | contig 21679 bp, 24 predicted proteins | sample 356308metaG_FD_185971 | JGI IMG/M metagenome (GOLD analysis project Ga0256841, IMG submission 185971) | Hydrothermal vent microbial communities from Mid Atlantic Ridge, Atlantic Ocean - 356-308 | ecosystem: Environmental > Aquatic > Marine > Hydrothermal vents | place: Atlantic Ocean: Mid... | reverse complement strand
CTGGCGGACATTCTCCGCACCGTCGATTACGCCCTGAGCCGGGGACTGACGGTCAACGTCTATCTGGAAGACTGGTCCAACGGTTACCGCGACAGCCCCGACTACGTCTTCGCCCTCATGGACCGTCTGCGGGACACCGGCATCCGCCGCTTCATGCTGCCCGACACCCTGGGGGTGATGACGCCGGACGAAGTGGAGGCGGCGATCGGCGACATGTGCCGGCGCTACCCGGGACTGCACTTCGACTTCCACCCCCACAACGACTACGGCCTGGGCACCGCCAACTGCCTGTACGCGGTCCGGGGGGGCGCCCGGGGGGTCCACTGCACCGTCAACTGCCTGGGGGAACGGGCCGGCAACGCTTCGCTGGCGGAAGTGGCGGTGGTGCTCAGGGACAAACTGGGCGTCGATCTTCAGGTGGACGAATCCCAACTGGTGGGCATCAGCGACATGGTGGAACGCTTCTCCGGCAAGCGGGTCGCCGCCAACGCCCCCATCGTCGGCGCCGACGTCTTCACCCAGACCGCCGGCATCCATGCCGACGGCGATCACAAGGGCGGTCTCTACCAAAGCCCGCTGCGCCCGGAGCGCTTCGGCCGCAGCCACAGCTACGCCCTGGGCAAGATGAGCGGCAAGGCGTCGCTGCGCAAGAATCTGGAGCGCCTGGGCATCGAACTGACCGAGGAGCAACAGCGCAAGGTGCTGGCGCGCATCGTCGAACTGGGGGACTCCAAGCAACTGATCACCACCGACGACCTGCCCTTCATCATCGCCGACGTGCTGGAATCGGAGAGCTACCAGCACATCCGGCTGCTGGGCTGCGCCATCACCAGCGGTCTGGACCTGGAATCCACCGCCAGCATCCGGGTGGAGGTGGACGGCGAGATCCATACCGCCGCCGGGGCCGGCAACGGCGGTTTCGACGCCTTCATCGACGCCATCGACCAGGTGCTGGCCCGCCACGACGTGCAACTGCCGGAACTGGTGGATTACGAGGTGCGGATCCCCAAGGGTGGGCACACCTCGGCATTGACCGAATGTATCATCACCTGGGACGACGACGGCCGGACCCGGGTCACCCGGGGGGTGCACGTCAATCAGGTGTTCGCTTCGGTGCTGGCGACCCTGAAACTGATCAATCTGTTGCTGGAGGAACGCCGGACCGGTCACGCAGGCCACCCCCCGCACCCGTAAGCATTCCGCGGTTTCCTGCGCCGGGGGGGACTGTCCGAACGCTCCGGAAAACCGATCGACCCGACAGGTGGTGAGACGCCGCCCAAGTCCGGGTATCATTGCCCTCTGATCATCGGCAACGGGAATCAGGAGGAACACCATGATCGGAGGTCTCATCGCCATCGCCGTCGCGGTGTGGTTTTTCAACACGTCCCAGAAAATTCCGGACAAAGATCCCATTCAATGGGGCGCCATCGGCGTCGCGGTCTATTACGTCGTGGTCGTCCTGTGGCGGTTCATCACCGACATCGGCTTCATGGCCGATCTGCACCACCAGAACGTGGCCATCGGCATGATCATTCACTACATGGGACCCGCCCTGGGGGTGCTAGCGGCCTGGCTGGTAAGACGGCGCTGGCTGTCGCCTGCAGCGGCACCGGAAAAATCCGGTTCGGCGTGAAGACTGTCTTTCCCATTTGCCGGCGGCCGACCGGCAGCGCACAATAACCATCACCGAAACCGAAACAGCGGAGGGCGCCCCATGAACGAAGAAACGATGAACCTGGAAATGCGCAAGTTCCTCAAGAAATTCGGCGTGACTTCCCAGCAGAAAATCGAACACGCCATCTTCAAGGCGGTCGAGGAAGGCCGGCTCAAAGGCGACGAGGCCATCTCCGTCAAAGCCACCCTGGAAATTCCGGATCTGAGCGTGGTTCATGTCGTGACGGGGGAGATCCCCCTGGAATGAGGACGCTTGCCAGGCGGCGGCCCGGAAGGTAGGCTGGAACGGTCACTACCGGGAGAAGCCCATGCTGCGCCGATGGTTCGCTCTGCTGTTCCTGTGGCTGCCCCTGACCATCCTGGCGGCTCAGAAGACGGCGCTGCAACTGGACATCGAGGGGCCCATCGGCCCGGCCACCACCGATTACGTCAAACGCAGCTTCACCGATGCCATCGACAGCGGCGTCCGGCTGATCATCCTGCGCATCGACACCCCGGGCGGCCTCGACGCCGCCATGCGGGAAATCATCAAGCAGATCATCGCTTCCCCCGTTCCGGTGGTGGCCTACGTCGCCCCGAGCGGGGCCCGGGCCGCCAGTGCCGGAACCTACATCGTCTACGCATCCCACGTGGCCGCCATGGCCCCGGCCACCAGTATCGGGGCCGCCACCCCGGTGCAGCTGGCCGGCCCCGGCACGGCACCGCCCCCCGAACGGGGGAAAAGCCAGGGAAAAGAAGCCGAAGGCCGCAAAAACGCCGAACCCGGCATGCGGGAGAAGATGATCAACGACGCGGTGGCTTATATCAAAGGGCTGGCCAGAATGCGGGGACGCAACGCCGAATGGGCGGAAAAGGCGGTACGGGAGGCGGCCACCCTCACCGCCGAGGAGGCCTTGAAGCTGAACGTCATCGATCTGATCGCCACCGACGAAGGTGATCTGCTGCGCCGGTTGGACGGCCGCAAGGTCGAGGTGCTGGGGCGGGAAGTCGTGCTCGAGACCCGGGGAATGATTCTGGAACGCCTGGAACCGGACTGGCGCAGCCGCCTGCTCTCGGTGCTCACCGATCCCAACATCGCCTACATCCTGATGTTGCTGGGCATCTACGGCCTGCTCTTCGAGTTCTCCAACCCCGGCGCCGTGGTCCCGGGGGTTCTGGGCAGCATCTGTCTGCTGCTGGCCCTGTTCGCTTTCCAGGTGCTGCCCATCAATTATGCCGGCCTGGCTCTGATCCTGCTGGGGCTCGCCCTGATGGTGGCCGAAGCCTTCGTCCCCAGCTTCGGGATTCTGGGAATCGGCGGCGTCGCCGCCTTCACTCTGGGCTCCATCCTACTGACCGATATCGGGGTGCCCGGTTTCGAGATCCATCCGGAACTGATCGTCGGATTCGCCATCGCCTCGGCGCTGCTGTTCATCCTGGGTCTGGGGATGATCATCCAGGCGCGGCGCCGCCCGGCCCTGACCGGCAGCGAGGAACTGCGGTTGCATCCGGCCGTCGCCCTGGAAGATTTCGACCGCGAGGGCTGGATACGGCTGCAGGGTGAACGCTGGCACGCCGTCAGCGACCGACCGGTCAGGAAGGGACAGCGGCTCAAGGTCACCGCCGTCGAAGGACTCACCGTGCACGTCACACCCCTTGGGGAGGAGAAAGCCGCATGAACGCACTCATCGTCGTCATCGTCCTGTTACTGCTGTTTCTGCTCAGCGCCATCCGAATCCTGTGGGAGTACGAGCGGGGGGTGATTTTTCTCCTGGGGCGCTTCTACAAGGTCAAGGGGCCGGGGCTGATCCTCGTCATTCCCTTCATCCAGCGGATGGTACGGGTGGATATGCGCACCGTGGTCATGGACGTGCCGCGCCAGGACGTCATCTCCCGGGACAACGTTTCGGTCAAGGTGGATGCGGTGGTGTATTTCCGGGTGGTCGATCCGGCCAAGGCGATCATCCAGGTGGAAAACTATTACGACGCCACCAGCATGCTGGCCCAGACCACCCTGCGCTCGGTACTGGGGCAGCACGAACTGGACGAAATGCTGTCGGAACGGGACAAGCTCAACGCCGACATCCAGTCCATTCTCGACATTCAGACCGACGTCTGGGGCATCAAGGTCATCAACGTGGAAATCAAACGGGTCGATCTGGACGAAAGCATGGTCCGCGCCATCGCCCGCCAGGCGGAGGCGGAACGCGAACGGCGCGCCAAGATCATCCACGCCGAGGGGGAAATGCAGGCCGCGGAAAAACTGCTCACCGCCGCCCGCATCCTGACCCAGCAGCGGGAAGCCATTCTGCTGCGTTATCTCCAGACCCTGATCGAGATCGCCGGCGACAAGTCCAACACCATCGTGTTTCCCCTGCCGATGGAATTTCTCAACATGATCAAAAGCGAAATCGAAGACGAAGGGCGACCGGGCTCATGATCGCCGTGCTGCAGCGGGTCAGCGAAGCCCGCGTGACCGTGGCAGGAAGGCCGACCGGGGAAATCGGCCGCGGCCTGATGGTACTGGTGGCGGTGGAAAAAGGCGACGGTGAAGCCACGGTGGAACGGATGGCCGAGCGTCTGCTCAACTACCGGGTCTTTCCCGATGCGGACGGACGAATGAACCGCAGCCTCCGAGACATCGGGGGCGGTCTGTTGCTGGTGCCCCAGTTCACCCTCGCCGCCGACACCCGCAAAGGCACCCGTCCCAGCTTCACCCCGGCCGCCGATCCCGACACCGGGCGACGATTGTTCGACCATCTGGTCACCGTCTGCCGTCGCCACCACCCTCAGGTGGCCTGCGGCCGCTTCGGCGCCGACATGCAGGTGAGCCTGGTCAACGACGGGCCGGTCACGTTCATCCTCGAAGTGCCGGCGCGATGAAAAAGGCGGACCAGAGGTCCGGTCCGCCTGGCCGATACCGTCTTTATTCCGGTTTGACGATCACTTTGACCGTGGCGGTCACGTCCGGATGCAGGCGCAACTCGATCTCGTGCTCACCCGTGTGCCGCAGTGGACCTTCGGGCAGCTGGACCTCCTGGCGGGAAACCGGAACCCCGGCGGCCGTCACCGCCTCGGCGATGTTCTGGGTGCCGATGGAACCGTACAGTTTGCCCTCGGGACCGGCCTTCTGGGTGATTTCCACCACCAGCTCCGCCAGCTTGGCGGCCCGTTCCTGGGCCTGGGCCAAGGCTTCGGCCGCCTTCTGCTCCAGTTCCTTGCGGCGCTGTTCGAACTCGGCGATCCGCTCCGGGGTCGCACGCACCGCCTTGCCTTGCGGAATCAGATAATTGCGGGCATAACCGGGTTTCACCTCGACCCGGTCCCCCAGATCGCCCAGATTGGCGATTTTTTCCAGCAGAATCACTTCCATCAGTGTGTCACCTCAAAGTCAGTCGGATTGTTCATCGATCGGCAGATATCGGCCGCGCCAGTCGAACCAGGCATCGGACAGGCCCACCAGGGCGATGGGCGCGAACACGTGGGGAATGAACAGCATGAGGCCGTACAGGACATAGAGCCACGCTTTCTTGCCGTGGGCGGCGAGAACGGCGTGCAACACGGCCACCCCCACGGTCACGTAAAGAACGAACAACACCAGCAGCATGTTGGCGAACGCGGCCTTCCAGCTTCCGTCCGCCGCCACCGCCAGCGACAACAACCCCAGGGTCAGCCAGGCGGTGGTCCGGCGCGGCCGCAGGTGGAGAAATTCGCGGCGAAACCCGCCGGGATTGAACAGGAGCGCCTGCCACCACCGCCCCCACAGCAGACTCAGCGCCACGCTGGAAACCATGCCGGCCGCCATGATTCCCGTCATGTAGCGTGAAACCACGGCCAGCTGGGCCTGCCACAGGGCCGGATCGGCACCGGTTTGGGCCCAGAGCGCCGAAAAGCCGGCCTGAATCCGCTGCTGCCAGAAGCCCGCGGGATCCGGCACGATCAGATAGACCAGTACCACCCCGATCACCCCGACCCAGGCGGTCACCTCCAGGGTCAGCCCCAGATCGCGGCTCAGGCGCAGCAGCAGAGCCACCGCCCAGATGGGCAGCCATAGGAGAAGGCCGTAACCGGCGGGAAACAGGAAGTTCCCCAGGACGATGGCACCCAGCAGACCGGATGCCAGGCTCGCCGCCAGCAGGGTGTTGAGGCCCTCGCGCCAGCCCAGCCGCAGGGTCACCAGGGCGATCACCGCGGCCGCCAGCAGGCTGAACGGTGGAAACAGCAACGACAGCAGCAGGCTGGTCGCCGCACAGGCGATCGCCTGCATGCGCCCCTGCATGACGAAGCCGGCGAGAAAGCGCATCAGGTTGCGTCCGGACGATTACTTGTGGGCGTCGCAATAGGGCAGCAGAGCCAGATAGCGGGCCCGTTTGATCGCCTTGGCCAATTGGCGCTGATATTTGGCGCTGGTACCCGTGATCCGGCTGGGAACGATCTTGCCGGTTTCGGTGATGTATTCCTTCAGGGTGTCCAGATCCTTGTAATCGATCTCCTTGACCCCTTCGGCCGTGAAACGGCAGTATTTCCGCCTTCTGATAAAACGTGCCATGATCAAACCTCGCTTGCCTGTGCTTCGGATTTGTCGGTCTCAGCCGTTTCGGACGGACGGCTCTCCTGCGGTTCGGGCGCCGGTTTGCGTTCGGATTCCCCTTCCTTGGCCATCGGCGACGGTTCGGTGATCGCCTCGTCCCGCTGCAGGATCAACTCCCGCAGGATGGCGTCGTTGAAGCGGAAATGGCTCTGCAGTTCGGCGATGGTTTCCTGGTCACACTCGATGTTCATCAGGACGTAATGGGCCTTGTGCAGTTTCTGGATCGAATAGGCCAGCTGGCGCCGGCCCCAGTCCTCCAGGCGATGGATCTTGCCGCCCTTGTTCTCGATCATGGCGCGATAGCGCTCGATCATGGCGGGCACCTGCGGGCTTTGGTCCGGATGGACCAGAAAAACGATTTCGTAATGTCGCATAATGGCTCCTTACGGTTTAAGACAGCTTTCCCCTTGTGACAAGAAAGCAAGGAGTAAATGGAAGCATTCGCCACAACAAACGAGTAATGTTACACTTTTTTTCGACTTACCGCCAGAAGAAGGCGACCGCTGAAACATGACCGATACAATCCCTGCATCCCGCATCCTGTTGGGTGGTAACGGCCGAACCCAAATCCACCTGGACGTGGCCATGGCCAACCGTCACGGCCTGATCGCCGGCGCTACCGGCACCGGCAAGACCGTCTCCCTGCAAATCCTGGCCGAAGGCTTCTCCCAGGCTGGCGTTCCGGTCTTTCTGGTGGACGTCAAGGGGGATCTGTCCGGAATCGCCGCACCCGGCACCCTGAACGACCGAATCCAGGCGCGGTTGCACCGCATCGGCATCGAATCCTTCACCCCCCGTGGCTTCCCCGCCGTGTTTTGGGACATCTTCGGCGGAAACGGCCATCCGGTGCGGGCCACCATTTCCGACCTCGGTCCCCTGCTGCTGAGCACGCTGCTGGAACTGAACGACACCCAGACCGGGGTGCTCTACAGCGCTTTCCGCATCGCCGACGACGAAGGGTTGTTGCTGCTGGACCTGAAGGATCTTCGGGCTCTGTTGCGATGGATGAACGCCAACCGCAAACGACTGGAGCGGTACGGGCACTTTTCCCCCGCCAGCCTCGGCGCCATCCAACGCCGTCTGCTGATGCTCGAACAACAGGGCGCGGACCGCTTTTTCGGTGAACCGGCCCTGACCCTGGAAGACTTGATGCACACCGACTTTTCCGGCCAAGGTGTCGTCAGCCTGCTGGAGGCCCAGGATCTGCTCCAGCGTTCCCCCCGCCTCTATGCCGCCTTCCTGCTGTGGCTTCTGGCGGAACTGTTCGAAAATCTGCCCGAAATCGGCGACGCCGAACGGCCCCGCCTGGTGCTGTTCTTCGACGAAGCGCACCTGTTGTTCAAACGGGCACCCCGAGCCCTGCTCGATACCATCGAACAGGTGGTGCGCCTGATCCGATCCAAAGGCGTGGGGGTCTTCTTCGTCACCCAGAATCCCCTGGATCTGCCCGGACCGGTTCTGGGACAACTCGGCTGCCGGATCCAGCACGCCCTGCGGGCCTACACGCCCAGGGAGAGAAAAGCGGTGCGGGTGGCGGCGCAGACGTTCCGACCCAATCCGAATCTGGACACAGAACAGGTCATCACCCAACTGGGCACGGGGGAAGCCCTGGTCTCCGTACTCGACCGGTCGGGCACACCCACCCCGGTGGAGCGCATCCTGATGCGGCCGCCCCACTCCCGGATCGGCCCCCTGACCGCCGACGAACGACAGGACCGGATCGAACGCTCGCCACTTCGCGGCAAGTACGAACAGACGCTGGACCGGGAATCGGCCTACGAACGGCTGCAGCAGAAAGCCGTCTCCCAGGCTCGATCCCCCGAAGAACGCCCGAGACGCCGCTCCCGGCGCCAGAGCGTCGGCGAGGCTTTTCTGAAAAGCGCCGTGCGCAGCGTCGGTCGCCAGATCGGCCGGGAGCTGATCCGGGGACTGATGGGGTCGCTGCTGGGCCGTCGCTGAGCCGACCCGGCATTACCGGTAACAGCTTCCCTGATACAAGGTGAGGGATTCCTGGGCCTCGAACCGGCAGGCGAAGTCGTGGGGAATCAGGTAGGATTGGCCCCGATGCAGAGGGATGGCTCCGCCATTCCAGCGTAGGCTTGTGCGCCCCTCCAGCACGATACCTAGCCGCAGGGGGCCGCTGGAATCGAAGCGCCCGCCCGCTTCCAGTCGAATCCGGCCGAGGCGGAATTCCTCCACCGGCGCCTCGTAGACGGCCTCGGGGCCATGGGCCACCGGCAGCAGCACCCGGGCGGGACCGCCCTGGAAACGGACGATCTCCAGCAGGGCCTCGACATCCACGTGTTTCGGCGTCAGACCGCCGCGCAGGACGTTGTTGGAATTGGCCATGATCTCCACCCCGACCCCCTGGAGATAGGCGTGCAACTCCCCGGCCGCCTGAAAGAGGGCTTCGCCCGGCTGCAGACGGAGAAAGTTGAGCAGATACAGGGAAAACAGTCCCCGATCGTGATGCCCCTGACGGGAATACAGTTCATCCGCCCACAGGAGCCAAAACTCCCGCCGGCTTTTCTCCCAGGGACCCTGGGAACGCAACCGCCTCAACAACGGCTCCAGCAGGGCATCGACCTCCGCCTGGGGCAGGGTCATCAACCAGCGGTAGAAGCGTTTCAGGCCCTGGGCGCGGAACGCCTCCGACAAACGCCGCCACTCGGGGATTTCCACCAACGCCTGTTCGATCTCCGACTCGGGACGGAATCCCTTGAGGGCGTAGAAAGGCGTCAGGGCGCACAGCAACTCCGGTTTGTGATTGCGGTCGCGGTAATTGCGCCGGGGCGAATCCAACGGGATACCCAAACGGTCCTCCCGCTCGTATCCAAGCACCGCCTGGCGGCGGTCCGGATGCACCTGGATGGACAGGGGACGGGCCGCCGCCAGAATCTTCATCAGGAACGGCAATTGGCCTCCGTATTTTTCCGCCAGCTCCCGGCCCAGCAAGCGTTCCGGCGCCGCGGCCAACAAGCGGTCCAAGGGCACTTGAATCCGGTCGATCACCGCCCGGGCCGGCAGGTCCGGATGGGCACCGATCCACAGTTCCGCAAAGGGTCTGGCTTCGGGATTGGCCACACCCAACAACCGGGGAATGTACTCGCTGTCCCCCCAGGCATAGTGCTGAACGCCGCAAAACAGCGGGAGCGGTCGCGGCCGCCGAACGAAGACGGCGATAGCCTGTTGGATCTGTTCCTCGCTTGGTTCCGCTACCATCGGGCACCCCCTGTTTCTCTCACTTGCATTCCCATGTTTTTTCCGTAAAATAAGCTGTCTTTCGTGCCGGGCCGTTAGCTCAGTTGGTAGAGCACCGCACTTTTAATGCGATGGTCGTTGGTTCGAATCCAACACGGCCCATCAAATTCAACGACTTACAATAACATTTTTCCTCGGCAGCGTAACTGGCGGAGTTTTTCCGGACTCGATATCCGCCAGCTTCTCCACGGCCGCTTTCAGCCGCCGGCCGAAGGTGTGGCGCAGGTTGTGCGGCCCTTTGCTGTATCGGCCGTCCCGCTTCCATGCCGATGAGTGCATCCGCCCTACCCGCTTGCTGCGGCAGCAGAACACGTACTCGGGATACTGCCAGCGCTGGGCGTCGATGACGAATCTGGCCACCCGGTTGAGCACGACAACCTGGTCGCTCTTGTTCTTCGTTCCAGGTCATAGGCCGTCACCATACCGTATCCGCCGGCCCGGCACCACAGATCATATTTCATCTCCTCTTTTCTTCCCGGATCACCCTTTGCGCTGTTTATATCGGCCCAGGCGTCCAGGTCAAGGCGGTCGAAGGCGACGCCCCGGACGCCGATGGCTGTCCTGGATCAAACCGTTCTGCGATAGCAACCGAAAATGGTTACATATACTCGAAATAGCGACTAAAATTGATATCAAAAGAGGGAATGACATGGCCATCCGGGACAAGCTGCTGGAGAAACTGCGCCATGCCAGCAAAACGTTTCCCTGGAACGATCTGGTGACGCTGTTGAACCATCTGGGTTACGAAAAGCAGGAAATGGCAGGCTCGCGGGTGCGGTTTTACAACCCAAAGACGAAGCATATGATCCGCTTGCACCGCCCACACCCAGAAAGCGTCATCAAGGGCGGCGCCTTGCGGGACATCAAAAACACCCTGAAAGCGGAGGGCTATCTGTGACAACCTATCTCACCCACAAGGGTTACCTTGGCTCCATCGAGCCGGATCTGGAAACCGGCCGGCTCTATGGCAAGCTGTTGTTCATCCGCGATTTAGTGACCTACGAGGCGGAAACGCTGGAAGAACTGAAGAAGGAGTTCATCGCTTCGGTCGAAGCCTACCTGGAAGACTGCGAGGCACTCGGCAAGGAACCGGACAAGCCCTGCAAAGGCACCTTCAACGTCCGCATTCCACCGGAACTGCACAGGAAGATCGTCCTGGCGGCCAAGGGCAAAAGCCTCAATCAGTTCGTGCGCGAGGCGCTGGAGGAGAAACTGGGGCATACCGACTGACGAAAGAAGCTGGCGGGATTTTTCCGGAGATCGTGAGTTATAGTTGACGCAAGTACGGCCCATCACTTCTTAGACCACTGCCCGAAATTCACGATGAACGGGGCGTATTTCGGTCCCCGGCATCGGCCATCACGCACCGGTTACGTCCCAAGTGTTTGGCCCGGTACAAGGCCTGATCCGCCCGTTTGATGACCCGTTCGTAATGCCATTCGCCGCCACTCATGGCGATACCGCAACTGACGGTCAAGGAAATATGGCTGCCGTCCGGCAACCGGAACGGTGTCTTTTCCAATTCCCAGCGCAATTTCTCCGCCACGGAGAACGCGGTGGACGCCTGCACCGCAGGCAGCAGGATCAAAAACTCCTCACCGCCGTAGCGGAACACGAAGTCACTGCTGCGCACCTTCTCGCCCAGCAGGTCGGCGAACCACTTCAGCACCTGATCGCCGACATCGTGGCCGTAAGTGTCGTTGATCTGCTTGAAATGATCGATATCGAGCAGTATGACCGCATACTGTCGGCCACCACGGGCCCTGCGGTTGCCGAAATTCATGACGGTGTTCAAGTGACGGCGGTTGAACAGCTGGGTCAGAGGATCGGTTCGCCCCTCCATCTCCGCCACTTCCCGACCCAACTCCACCAGCAGCCAGTCGGCCTTCTTCATTTCCTCCTCGAGCCGGGCCACCGTGCGGCCGGCATCCCGAAATCGGATTCGGCCGATCCGATCGATCTGACGGTCGATTTCCCGGCACGCCTGCCTGAGTTTTTCCAGGGTGTCGTTTTCGGGAAACAGCAAGGGGGCCTTGTGCTCCAGCCACAGACCGACTTCCGATTCCCTCAATGGAGCGAGGCCATGCCCGCCCTCGTTCCGGAGCATCCCCTGATGCAAGGCCGCCAACTGCTCGGCGTACCAGCGCAACAGGCGGTTGCGCATCTGCTCGCACACCAGTTGCAGGTTCTCCGGCGGAATGCTCATGCGCAGCCGCTGCAATTCAGAGATCATTTCTCCGTGCTCCTCGCTGTAGCTTTCGGCGGCGATCGCCAGTACCAGATCGAGCAGGCCGTCGATGTAGAGAATGGCACGTTTGTGATAGCGGGGCTCCAGCAACTCGACCTTGTCGATGAGCTCCGCCTTCAGGGCCCGCAACCCCAGAAGAAACAGATTCAACGGAACGTCGATGTCGGCGTGCATCTGGCCCAACCGAGCCTGATATTCCAGAAATTCCTCCACGGTCTGGGCATGGGCACCGTGGAAGGTGAAGGACAACCAGGCGGCCACCCCCTGGCGGAGACGCCGGTCGATCATCTCCTCCGCCAGGAAGGCTGCCGCCTGGGGATGTTTCTGCAACCGGCGGTAGAAACCGTCGACGATCGCCTCGCCGTGCCGTTTCAGCAGCGGCTCGAGCACGGCGAAAACATCGACATTGCGCTGCCACAGTTGGAGCAGCTCCCGGCGATGGCAGTCGATCAAGGATTGAAAGGACTTCTCCGCCATGGCGGCTTCACCTGGTTTCAAGCCGAGGCCAGACGATGGGCCCAGCGGGTGGTTTCCGGCAATTTGTAACGGGTGGTGCAGGCCAGCACCCATCGGACCGCACCCTCGACGCTGATCCGATGTCCCGGAGACACGTAAAGCGGCTTGACCCCGCTGCGGGTCCGCACCACGGCCCCGATGACCTCGCCCTTGTCTCTGAGAGGCACCCAGGCGCCCTTCTCCTCGGGCACCGGGTCGTGGGTGCCGATGAGACGGGTCTTGCCCACACCGATGGTGGGATGGTCCAGCAACACCCCCAGGTGACTGGCGATACCCAGACGGCGGGGGTGGGCGATGCCTTGGCCATCGCAGAGGAGCAGATCCGGCAGCGCCGGCAACCGGGCCAGCGCTTCGAGCACCGCGGGAATTTCCCGGAACGACAGGAGGCCAGGAACGTAGGGAAACCGGGTGGGCACTTCGGCGACCGCCTGTTCCTTGAGCGTCATCGCGGGGTAGTTTAGCACCGCCACGGCCGCCCGGGTGAGGGTACCGCCGTTTTTGAATCCCGCATCCACGCCGGCCACGGTGGTCACCGGATCGGGCAGGTCGTCTTCCAGACGGACGAAGCGGCGCAGCCGCTGCTGGATGGCGATCGCCTCCCGGGGCGACACCGTCCAGGGATGGGCGTGATGCAGCTCAAGCCTGGCCACGGCGTTTGGCTTCGTCCCACAGGGCGTCCAGTTCCGCCAGGGGAGTGTCGTCCATGGTCCGGCCCGATTCGGCCAGGCGCCGCTCCATGTAGCGGAACCGGCGGCTGAATTTTCGGTTGCCGTCCCGCAACGCGGTTTCGGGATGAACCCCGAGATGGCGGGCCAGATTGACGGCCACGAACAGCAGGTCACCTACCTCTTCCCGGATGTGCGCCCGATCGCCGCTTCGCCAAGCCTGACGCAATTCCGCCAGTTCCTCCTCGACCTTGGCGAACACCGGTTCCGCCTCCGGCCAGTCGAAGCCGTGCCGGGCCGCCCGGTTCTGAATCTTTTCCGCCTGGGCCAACGCCGGCAAGGCCGCGGGGACATCCGCCAGCAGCCCGTCTTCCTCCCGTTTGCCCCGGGCCTGGCGCTCCTGGCGCTTGACGGCTTCCCAGGCCCGCTTGCGCTCGGCCTCCGAGGCGAATTTCACCCCGGCGAACACGTGGGGATGGCGGCGAACCAGTTTGTCGCACAGGCCCGTCACCACCCGGGCGAAGTTGAACCGCCCCTGCTCCTCGGCGATGCGGGCATAAAACACCACCTGCAGCAGCAAATCGCCCAGTTCGTCGCACAAATCCTCGTCATCGCCCCGCTCGACGGCGTCGGCGACCTCGTAGGCTTCCTCGATGGTATGGGGAACCAACGATTCGAACGTCTGCGCCCGGTCCCAGGGACAGCCGGTTTCGGGATCGCGCAACCGGGCCATGATGGCCAGCAGCCGCTCGACGGCCTCAGAAGTGGTAACCATAATTGTCCCAGAAGCGCTGGCGGAACTCGTCCATGGTGAAGGTGTGGTTCTGGGTGCCGGCCCGTTCCACCTTGATGGCGCCCATCAGGGAGGCGATGGCCCCGATGGTCTCCCAGTCGTAGTTTTCCAGCAGGCCGAAGAGGACGCCGGCGCGGTAGGCGTCGCCGCAACCGGTGGGATCGACGACCCGCTCGACCCGGGCGGCCGGAATGTGAATCGGGCGGCGGTCGATGTAGACCACCGATCCTTGGCCCCCCTTGGTCACCACCACCGCATCGACGTCGTCGGAGATCAGCTCCGGGGTCAAACGGGTCTTCTCCTGCACCAGTTTGGCTTCGTAGTCGTTGAAGATGACCCAGGTGGCCAGCTCGATGAAACGGAGCAGTTCATCGCCGTCGAACATGGGGGTACCCTGACCGGGATCGAAGATGAACGGAATTCCGGCCTCGTGGAACTGTTCCGCGTGCCCGATCATGCCGTCACGGCCGTCCGGTCCCACGAGACCGATCTCGATGCCGGCATCCTTGGGCACCCGGTTGAGATGGGCGTAGGACATGGCACCGGGGTGAAAGGCGGTGATCTGGTTGTCCGCCAGATCGGTGGTGATGTAGGCCTGGGCCGTGTAGGTGTCCTCCACCACCCGGATGTAGCGTTGATCGATGCCGCACCGCTGCAGCCAGTCCCGGTAAGGGGCGAAATCTTTGCCCACCGTGGCCATGATGAGCGGCTCCTTGCCCAGTAACTTCAGATTGTAGGCGATGTTGCCGGCGCAGCCGCCGAATTCGCGCCGCAGCTCCGGCACCAGAAACGACACGTTCAGAATATGGACCTGATCGGGCAGAATGTGGTTCTTGAAGTAATCCGGAAACACCATGATGGTGTCGAAGGCCATGGAACCGGTGATCAATGCTGTCATGGTTTATCCCTGGAACTTGTCGTACAAAATCAATCCCCAAACCAGAAGGGCGAGGAAACTGGCCAGCAACACGCTGGCCGAGGCGATGTCCTTGGCGTAGCCGGAAAGCGCGTGATATTCGGTACCGATGCGGTCCACCACCGCCTCCACCGCCGAATTGAGGGTTTCGAAAATGGCGATCTGCCAGACGCTGCCGATCAACAGAATCCGCTCCACGGCGTTCTCCCCCAGCCACAGCCCCAGCGGCAGCGCCGCCAGCAGTACCAGGATCTCCTGGCGGAACGCCTCCTCCTTGCGCCAGCACACCCGCAAGCCCGCCACCGAATTGCCGAAAGCGGCGATCAGGCGCGGCAGCCCTTTCAGACCCGGTTGTCCCATACGGCTTTCCTCCGATCGCCCCATGTCACTGGCCAGTCGACCAAGGCGCCATTGTACCGCAGCCCCCGCCTCCCACCATCCCTTTTCGTCTTGCAAAACCATCCCGCCCCCAGTACATTTTGCCGCTTTCGCCCATTGGTCCGCTGATGTCATTCTCATTCGTTCGATGCTGGCTGGTCGCCGTCATCCTGGCGCTGCCGGGGCCGGTTCTGCCCGAAGAGGGGACCGGCGTCGGTGTCCACCTGAGCCGGGAACGCCAGCAGCTGGCCGGGATCCGCATTCAGGTCCTGCCCGCTCCCCGGCCCATGCCCTCCGAACCGGCCTGGGCCTACACCCTGGACCCGACGCCCCTGCTCGAGGCGGCCGCCGAATACCGCCGGTTGCGGCAAAGCCGGCGCAACGCCGCGGAAACCGTCCAAGTGCTGCAAGCACGCTATCGGCGCCTGGAACGTCTGGGCACCGGCGTCAGGCGCCGGGAGCGGGAGCAGGCCGAACTCGCCTGGCTCGAGGCCAGAAACCGCCTTCAAACCCTGACCATCCGCCTGGACGCCCTGAAGCAGCGCCTCACCAGCCGTTGGGGAATAGCCCTGACACAGTGGCTGTGGCAGCGACCCGATCGGCTGCAGGCGCTGGCCGCCGGCACGATCACCCTGGTACGCCTGGTCCCCGACGAAGCGGGACCGGCCTGGCTGATCTACCGGCGACAGCGCATCCCCCTGCACTATCTTTCCTCCCTTCCCGGTGCCGATCCCCGGCTGGCCATGCCGGCGGCCCTTTTCTGGGCCCGGGCGGCGGTCCCCCACGGCCTGCGCCTGCCGGCCCTGAGCGGGGAAACGGCGAGCGCCGTCCCGGTCCCGGCGGCCGCGGTGGTCTGGTACGCCGGCCGGCCCTGGGTCTACCTGCAGCGCGACGATGAAACCTTCCGGCGCCACCCTCTGGAAAACTGGCGGGCCACCGGCGATACCTGGTGGGTCCGGGAGGCCCTGGCAGGGCGCCGGATCGTCGTCCGGGGCGCCCAGTTGCTGCTGGCGGAAGAATTCCGTGGCCAGGTGCCGGAAGAGGACGATGACTGACCGCCATGCTGGCTAGTCTGATCGCGACCGCCATCCGTCTGCGCGGGGCCGTCGTCGGCCTGTGCGTTCTCCTGCTCGTCTACGGCGGCTGGCGTCTGTCCCGGGCCGGGCTCGACATCTTCCCCGAATTCGCCCCCAAACAGGTCGTCGTTCAAACCGAGGCCCCGGGCCTGACGGCCGAGCAGGTGGAACGCCAGGTCACCCAACCCCTGGAAAACGCCCTGGGGGGATTGCTGGACCTGGTCCAGCTGCGTTCGGAATCCATCGCCGGGCTGTCGGTGGTGACGGCGGTGTTCGCCGAAGACAGCGATCTGTACCGGGCGCGCCAACAGGTCATCGAGCGCCTCGCCGGCGTCGCCACCCGCCTGCCCCGGGGCACCGGACCGCCCTTGGCGGTGCCCCTGTCCTCCTCCTCGGCGACGATTCTGACCGTGGGACTGACCGGCGCCGACCTGCTCACGCTGCGGGATTTCGTCGACTGGACCCTGGTGCCGCGCCTGCTGGCCGTTCCCGGCGTGGCCGACGTCAACGTGTTCGGCGGCGGCCGGCGCCAACTGCAGATCCGTCTGAATCCGGAGGCCCTGCAGGCCCGGGGCATCGGGATCAACACGGTGACCGAATCGCTGTCCCGGGCCCTGCGCCGGGCCGGGCTCGGTTTCGTCGCCACCCCCAATCAGCGCCTGGCCCTGATCCTGCCCCTGGACCGCAACCGGATGGAACGCCTGGCCCGGTTGCCCGTGGTGCCGCCGGTCACCCTGGGACAGATCGCCACCATTGACTGGGGCGCGGCACCGGCCATCAGCGCCGCCCAGGTCAACGGCCGGCAGGGACTGGTGCTGATGGTCATCGGCCAGTACGGCGCCAACACCCTGACCGTTTCCCGAGCGGTGGAGCGGGTGCTGGCGGACTTCCGCCCCCTGCTAGCCAAACAGGGCATCACCCTGCACCCCCGCCTGTTCCGTCCGGCCGATTACATCGAGCGTTCGATCCGCAGTCTAGGGGGACACCTGCTGATTGGCGCCTGTCTGGTGATCCTGGTGCTCTATGGCTTCATGGCGGACTGGCGCAGCGCCCTGATCTGCGCGCTGGCCATTCCCCTGAGCCTGCTCAGCGCCGCCCTGATTCTGCTGGAAGCCGGGGTCCATCTCAACATCATGGTATTGGGGGGCCTGGCCATCGCCCTGGGGGAAGTGGTGGACGACGCCATCATCGACACCGAGAACATCTTCCGCCGCCTGAGGGAAAACCGTCTGGCCGCCCATCCCAGACCGCGGCACCAGGTGGTGCTGGCCGCCTCCCTGGAAGTTCGCGGTTCGGTGGTCTACGCCAGCTTCATCGTCGCTCTGGTGTTCGTTCCCCTGCTGACCCTTTCCGGCGTCGCCGGACGCCTGTTCGCCCCCCTCGGCATCGCCTACATCCTGGCCATCCTCGCCTCCCTGGGCGTCGCCCTGTCCGTGACCCCGGCCCTGGGTTATCTGCTGCTGGGCCGCTGCCGCACGGAGATGTCCCCGTTGCTCCGCTGGCTGCAGCGCCATTACCGCCGCTGGCTGGCGCGGCTGCAATCCCGACCCGGCCTGGCCCTCGGAAGCGCACTGGCCGTCTGCCTCCTGACCCTGGTCAGCCTGCCGGGCCTCGGGGGACGCTTTCTGCCGGACCTCCGCGAAGGTCACTTCATCGTCCACACCGCCAGCCTGCCGGGAACCTCGCTGGCGACCTCCCTGCATCTGGGGCGTCGGCTGACCGAGACCTTCCTGGGCATCCCCGGTGTCGTGTCGGTGTCGCAATGGGCCGGGCGCGCCGAACGCGGCGCCGACACCTACGGCAGCCATTACAGCGAATACGAAGTGCGTCTGAAACCCCTTTCCGGCCCCGCCCAGCAACGGGTGCTGGAACGATTGCGCACCGCCTTGCAGCGTTTCCCGGGCATCGCCTTCGAGGCCAACACCTTCCTGACCGAGCGCATCGACGAGACTTTGAGCGGCTACACCGCCCCGGTGGTGGTCAATCTCTACGGCCCGGAACTGGCCGTGCTCGACCGCCTGGCCCGGCGAACGGCCGAACTCATGGCGGACATCCCCGGCGCCCGGGAAATCCGCATCCGCGCCCAGGCCTCCCTGCCCCAGCTGGAAATCGACCCCGATCCCGACGCCCTGGCCCGCTGGGGACTGGACCCGGGCCGGCTCGGCACGGCCATCGAAACCGCCTTCCGGGGCCGGACCGTCGGGGAAACCTTCATCGGCAACCGCGCCTTCCCCATCTCGGTCATCCTGCCGGAAACCTGGCGTCGGGACCCGGAATCCCTGAAGCGGCTGCCATTGCAGACCCCCGACGGCCATCTGGTCGCGCTCGGGCGGCTGGCCCGCATCCGCCAGATCGAGGGGCGTTACAACCTCCTCCACCGCAGCGCCCAGCGTCTTCAGGTGGTCACCGCCAACCCGGAGGGCGACCTGGACCGTTTCCTGAGCGAACTGCGCCGGCGCGTACTGGCGGAGATCGACTTCCCCCCCGGCTACGCACCCGAATTCACCGGGGCCGCCGTGGAACAGCAACAGGCCCGGCGCCAGTTGCTGTTCCACGCCCTGCTGGCCGGCATCGGGGTCCTGATTCTGATCTACGTCGCCCTGGGCTCCTGGCGCCACACCTTGCTGACCCTGGTGAACCTCCCCTTCGCCCTGGTGGGCGGCGTCGCCGCCGTTTGGTGGTCCGGCGGCATCGTGTCGGTGGGTTCCATGGTGGGTTTCGTCACCCTGTTCGGCATCACGGTCCGCAACGCCATAATGCTCATCGCCCACTATCGCCATCTGGTCACGGCCGAGGGATTGCCCTGGGGTCCCGAGACCGCCGTCCGCGGTGCCAGCGAACGCCTCCCCGCCGTGCTCATGACCGCCCTGGTCACCGCCCTGGCCATGCTGCCGGTGGCCTGGAGCAGCGACAACCCCGGGCGCGAGATCATGGGGCCGATGGCCGCCATCATCATCGGGGGTCTGATCTCCTCGACCGTTCTGACCCTGCTGCTCCTGCCCACCCTGCTGGTGAAATGGGGCAAGTTCGAAACCGCGCCCTAAGCCGTCCCCACCGCCTGCCGCACCAAGCGCAACGCCCGCTCCGGCAGCGGCAGCCGCAGGGCGTGGCGCTGCGCCGACTCTGACATCTTCCGCCAGGTTTTGGCGACGATGGCGACGATCTTTTCGTCGGCATAGTCCCTGGCGAAGGGAACGAAGTAATATTGCAGAAACACCAGACAGGCGGCGTCCTCCACCAACTGCACCTGGGGATCGCGTTTCAGGCCGCGCTTCATGAGGATGCGGCGCACCTGGTCGATACTCGCCGGATCGTAGCCAGCCGCCTTCAGGAGAGCGGCGGTCTTTTCGGCGTGGAGCCGGTAGAGGAAGGTCCGCCAGGCCAGGTACCCCCGGCGGTCCCGGGGATAGCGGTCACGCGGCACCAGCCAGCGGCAGACGTGCTGGGCGCGGGCGGCGAGGAAGGCGGTTTCCGGCGCCCTGTCGTCCAGTTTCACCAGCCACTCGGTCATACGCAGGCCGTACAGATAGGTGCACGGATAAGGCCGTTCCTGCCAGACCTCCCACTCCGGATCGCCGGCGTTGGCCTGGTCGATCAGAGCGACCGCCCTGCGAAAGCGTTCCCGGTTCATGCCTCCTTCCGAAGTTTCGATTGACAACCGCCCCTTCCCCCGGCTAGAACACCGTCACGACCATTCATCGTGGAGGGAGGGCGCCATGCACATCTTCATCACCGGCGGAACCGGCTTCATCGGCCGGCACCTGTGCCGGCGGTTGCTGGAACACAATCATACCCTGACCGTGCTCAGCCGTCAGCCGGATGAACGGGTGGTGCGGATCTGCGGCGACGTCGGGGTGGTTCATTCCCTGGACGACTTGACCCCGGAACACCGCTTCGACGCCGTCGTCAACCTGGCCGGGGAACCGATCATCGGCCCCCGCTGGACCCAAAGGCGGAAAAAGGCCCTGTGGGACAGCCGGGTGACCCTGACCGAGAAGCTGGTGTCCTGGATCGCCCGGGCCGAGGTCAAACCCCGGGTCCTGATTTCCGGTTCGGCGGTGGGCTATTACGGCGATCAGGGGGATCGGGTGCTGGACGAAGATACCCCCCCGGTGGCCGGAAGCTTCGGTCAAAGGCTCTGTGCCGCCTGGGAACAGGCCGCCGCCGGGGCGAAGGCGCACGGGGTGCGGGTCTGCTGCCTGCGCACGGGGCCGGTGCTCGGCCGGGGCGGCCTGCTGGCCCGGATGCTGCCGGCCTTCCGGTTGGGGCTCGGGGGACGACTGGGAAGCGGAAGGCAATGGTTCCCCTGGATCCACATCCAGGATCACATCCGCATCAGCGAATTCCTGCTGGGAAACGATCGTCTCGAAGGCCCCTTCAACGCCACGGCCCCCCAGCCGGTCACCAACGCCGAACTGACCGCCACTCTGGCCGGACTGCTGAAACGGCCCGCGTTCATGCACGTCCCGGCCCCGCTTTTGCGCCTGGCGATGGGGGAAATGGCGGAGATCGTGCTCGCCAGCCAGCGGGCCGTTCCCAAACGGCTGACGGAAGCGGGGTTTCGCTTCCACTTCGAAACCCTGGAAGCCGCGTTGCGCGACCTGCTCGCCGGCTGATGCACACCTACGACCTGGTGACCGTCTGGCGTCTGCCGGCACCGGTGCCACGGGTCTGGCGGATCCTGTCCCGGGCCGGGGAATGGCCCCGCTGGTGGCCCTACGTGGAACGGGTCGAAGTGGTGGAGCCGGGCGACGAGCGGGGACTGGGCGCCCGCCACCGCCACCGCTGGAAAACCTGTCTGCCCTACCGGCTGTGTTTCGAACTCGAAGTGGTCCACATCGACCCGTTCCTCCGGGTGGAGACGCGAGTGAGCGGGGATCTCGTGGGCCTCGGGCGCTGCCGCCTGCGCGGTTGGGGGGACACGACCGTGGTCCGCTACGACTGGCACGTCCACACCGCGCGCGCCTGGATGAACCGGCTGGCCCCGGTAGCCCGGCCGGTCTTCCAGTGGAATCATCAGCGGGTCATGGCTGCCGGCGAACGGGCGCTCGAGCGCCTGCTGTCCCCGCCCGGAAACAGTGACTGAGGCGGCGGGATCTCCCGCCACTCGAGATAGCGGACAGCGCCGCTCCGTATCTGGATCGTGGCTTGAAGCGAGGCCATACGCCCCTGCCGGCGCGCCTGCACCTGGACGGCGTAAACCTGCCCCGAACCTTTTTCGAAGGGAATGCCGGGCACGGGGGGAAACGGTGGCGCGTCGCCCCTCTCCCGCCCCTGAAGATAAGCCTCGACCGTCTGGGGATCGACCCCGGGCAGGGCGCGGAGCAATGCCGCCGGAGCGCTGGCCGGATCGATGCCGCGGCGGCCGTGGACGGTGATCCACGGCAGCAGTCGGCGGGTCAGTTCCGGCGTCATTCCCAGGACCATCCCCACCTCCTCCACGGTGCCGAAAAACCGGTCGGCGGGGAGGTAGGACAGGCCGGCCGCTTGATATTCCGGGGCCTCGGCACCGTTGGGGCGGCGGTCCCGGTCGCTGTCGCGCCAGTCCAGGATCGCGTCGGCGAGCGCCGGGATCTGCGCCG
>Ga0256841_1001338_pt1 | contig 21692 bp, 35 predicted proteins | sample 356308metaG_FD_185971 | JGI IMG/M metagenome (GOLD analysis project Ga0256841, IMG submission 185971) | Hydrothermal vent microbial communities from Mid Atlantic Ridge, Atlantic Ocean - 356-308 | ecosystem: Environmental > Aquatic > Marine > Hydrothermal vents | place: Atlantic Ocean: Mid... | reverse complement strand
TGCCGGGTGACAACGTCAAGATGACCGTCAAGCTGATCGCGCCCATCGCCATGGAAGAGGGTTTGCGTTTCGCCATCCGTGAGGGTGGCCGTACCGTGGGCGCCGGTGTGGTGTCCAAGATCATCGAATGAGCGGAAACATGGCCAAGCAAAGCATACGTATCCGTCTGAAGGCGTTCGACCACCGGCTCATCGATCAGTCGGCGCGGGAGATCGTGGACACGGCCAAGCGCACGGGCGCTCAGGTTCGGGGGCCCATCCCGCTGCCGAGCAAGAAGGAGCGCTATACCGTGCTGATCTCGCCACACGTCAACAAGGACGCCCGCGACCAGTACGAGCTTCGCACCCACAAGCGCTTGATGGATATCGTCGATCCCACGGACAAGACCGTGGATGCGCTCATGAAATTGGACCTGGCCGCCGGTGTCGACGTCCAGATCAAGTTGAGTTGAGGGTCGAGTCATGACGATTGGTGTCATTGGTCGCAAGGCCGGGATGACGCGCATCTTCACCGAAGAGGGCGTCTCTATCCCGGTGACCGTCATCGAGGTCGCCTCCAACCGGGTGACCCAGGTGCGTACTCCGGAGCGGGACGGCTATCGCGCCGTGCAGGTCACCGCCGGGTCGCGCAAGCCCTCGCGGGTGAACAAGGCCATGGCCGGGCACTTCGCCAAGGCCGGGGTCGAGGCCGGTCGGGTGGTGCGTGAATTCCGCCTCGCCGAGGGCGAGGGCGCGGATCTCGCCAGTGGGCAGGAGTTGGGCGTGGATATGTTCGCGGTCGGCCAGGCGGTGGACGTGCGCGGCCGTACCAAGGGTCGTGGCTTTGCCGGTGGCATCCGCCGCCACAACTTCAACCATCAGGACATGACCCACGGCAACTCCATCTCTCACCGCGCGCCGGGTTCCATCGGTCAGAACCAGACCCCGGGGCGGGTGTTCAAGGGCAAGAAGATGGCGGGCCACCTCGGCGATGTCCAGCGCTGCCAGCAGAATCTGGAAGTGGTGCGGGTGGATACCGAGCGCGGTCTGCTGCTGCTCAAGGGTTCCCTTCCCGGCGCCGTCGGGGGCACCGTGGTGGTCACCCCGGCCGTCAAACGCAAGCAAGAGGGGTAAGGGGCGATGGAGATCAGTCTCTATGGCGGCGGTGTCGCCGAGGTGTCGGATCGGGTATTCGGCGCCGAATACAAGCCGGCCCTGGTCCATCAGGTGGTGACCGCCTATCTGGCCGGGGCACGCGCCGGGACCAAAGCGCAAAAGAGCCGGTCCGCGGTGCGCGGCGGCGGGGCCAAGCCCTGGCGGCAGAAGGGGACCGGCCGGGCGCGCGCCGGTAGCAGCCGCAGCCCGTTGTGGCGCAGCGGTGGTGTGACCTTCGCCGCCAGTCCACGCAACTATGCGCAGAAGGTCAACCGCAAGATGTATCGCGGGGCCCTGCGCTCGATACTCTCGGAACTGAATCGCGACGGCCGTCTGGTGTTGGTGGAGGACTTCTCCGTCTCCTCCCCCAAGACCCGGGAGGTCGCGGGGCGGCTGGCCGAGATGGGCATCGATGAATGTCTGATCGTGACCGGGGAGCTGGACGAGAACCTGTTCCTCGGTACCCGTAACATCCCTGGGGTGGCCGTCTGTCGGACAGAGGAGATCGATCCCGTCAGCCTGCTGGCCTTCGATCGGGTCCTGCTTAGTACCGCTGCCCTGCGGATCCTCGAGGAGCGCCTGTCATGAATCGGGAAAGGCTGATGAAGGTCCTGCTCGGCCCACTGGTGTCGGAAAAGAGCGCCCGGGCCGCGGATCACGCGAATCAATACGTCTTCAAGGTCCTGCGGGACGCGACCAAGCCGGAGATAAAGGCCGCCGTCGAGGACCTCTTCGAGGTCGAGGTGGAGGGCGTCCAGGTGGTCAACATCAAGGGCAAGGCCAAACGTTTCGGCGCCCGCCTGGGGCGGCGCAAGGATTGGCGCAAGGCCTATGTACGTCTTCAGAAGGGACAGGAAATCGACCTGGGCGGTGGTGCCTGAGGGCACCCGGCAGGCCTTATCGAGGGTAGCGAACCATGGCAATCGTCAAGACCAAACCCACCTCGGCCGGCAGGCGATTCGTCGTCAAGGTGGTCAATCCGGAGCTCCATAAGGGTGCGCCCCATGCCCCCCTGGTGGAGAAGAAGACCCGCTCCGGTGGGCGCAACAACAAGGGCCGTATCAGCGTTCGTCATCGTGGGGGCGGGCACAAGCAGCGCTACCGCAAGGTGGATTTCAAACGCAACAAGAACGGTGTCCCGGCCACCGTGGAGCGCCTGGAGTACGATCCCAATCGCACCGCCTTTCTGGCCCTGCTCAAGTATGCCGACGGCGAGCGTGCCTACATGATCGCCCCCAAGGGGCTGAAGGCCGGCGATTCTGTGATGGCGGGCGAGGAGGCGCCTATCGCGGTGGGCAACTGTCTGCCGTTGCGCAATATCCCCGTGGGGACCACGGTGCATTGCGTCGAGATGCGCCCGGGCAAGGGCGCCCAGCTGGCGCGTTCCGCCGGGGCCTCGGCCCAGCTCATTGCCAGGGAAGGGAACTACGTCACCCTGCGCCTGCGTTCCGGCGAGATGCGTAAGATCCTCGTCGAGTGCCGGGCGGTGATCGGTGAGGTGGGCAATTCTGAGCACAACCTGCGTAAGCTCGGCAAGGCCGGTGCGCAGCGCTGGCGCGGGGTGCGTCCCACGGTGCGGGGTGTGGTCATGAATCCGGTGGATCATCCCCATGGTGGTGGCGAAGGCCGCACTTCGGGGGGGCGTCACCCGGTGACCCCCTGGGGGGTGCCCACCAAGGGCTACCGTACCCGTACCAACAAGCGGACCGACAAGATGATCGTCCGCCGGCGCTACCGCAAGTAAGCATTCAGAGGTGATCAAAGGTGCCACGTTCCATTAGAAAGGGTCCCTTCGTCGATCGCCACCTCATGAAGAAGGTGGAGGCGGCGCTGGCCCAGAACAGCAAGAAGCCCATCAAGACTTGGTCGCGCCGTTCCATGGTGGTGCCCGACATGGTGGGCCTGACCATCGCCGTACACAATGGCCGCCAGCACGTACCGGTGCTGGTCTCCGAGAACATGGTGGGGCACAAGCTCGGCGAATTCGCCCTGACCCGCACCTACCGGGGTCACGCGGCAGACAAGAAGTCCAAGAGATAAGCGGGAGCGACGAAGATGCAGACGCAGGCAACGGCGCGCCTCCGGCACGCCCGGATCTCGGCGCAGAAGGCCCGCCTGGTGGCGGACCAAATACGGGGGCTTCCGGTGGACCGGGCCCTGGATGTGCTCACCTTCAGCAACAAGAAGGCGGCCATCCTGGTGAAGAAGGTCCTCGACTCGGCCATCGCCAACGCCGAAAACAACGAGAGCGCCGATATCGACGAGCTCTGGGTCAAGACCGTCTGCGTGGACGAGGGCCCCACGATGAAACGAATCCGTGCCCGGGCCAAAGGCCGGGCCAACAGGATCCTGAAACGCAGCAGTCACATCACCGTGACCGTGGCAGAAGGTAAATAACTGAGAGCGCATCATGGGCCAGAAAGTACATCCAACCGGAATCCGCTTGGGCATCGTCAAGGATTGGACCTCCAAGTGGTATGCGGACTCCAAGCACTATCCCGATCTTCTCAACAAGGATCTCGAGGTCCGGGACTTTTTGAGGAAGCGCCTGGCCCAGGCCTCGGTGAGCCGCATTCAGATCGACCGGCCGGCAAACAATGCGCATATCACCATTCACACCGCCCGTCCGGGCGTGGTGATCGGGAAGAAGGGCGAGGATATCGATGCCCTGCGGCGGATCGTGGCCGGGATGATGGGCATTCCGGTGCATATCAGCATCGAGGAGATTCGCAAGCCGGAACTCGATGCCCAGTTGGTGGCCGAGAGCGTCGCCCAGCAGTTGGAACGGCGCATCATGTTCCGGCGCGCCATGAAGCGCGCCGTGCAGAATGCCATGCGCCTGGGTGCCGAGGGCATCAAGATCAACGTGGGCGGACGCCTGAACGGGGCCGAGATCGCCCGCTCCGAGTGGTACCGTGAAGGCCGGGTGCCCCTGCATACCTTGCGGGCGGATATCGACTATGGTTTCGCCGAGGCCCGGACCACCTATGGGGTGCTCGGGGTGAAGGTGTGGGTCTTCAAAGGTGAGCGTTTCGGTGACGAGGCGCCGACGGAGGAGAAATCCGCCAAGCCGCGCAAGAGGAAACAATAGATGTTGCAGCCAAAACGCACCAAATTCCGCAAGCAGCAGAAGGGCCGTAACCGCGGTCTGGCCTTCCGGGGCTCGGAGGTCAGCTTTGGCGAGTATGGTCTCAAGGCCGTGGGCCGCGGCCGTGTCACCGCGCGTCAGATCGAGGCGGCGCGGCGGGCCATCACCCGCCAGGTCCGGCGTGGAGGCAAGCTCTGGATCCGGGTGTTTCCGGACAAGCCCATCACCAAGAAACCCTTGGAGGTGAGGATGGGCAAGGGCAAAGGCAACGTCGAATACTGGGTCGCCCAGGTTCAGCCGGGGCGTATGTTGTACGAGATCGAGGGGGTGAGCGAGGCACAGGCCCGCGTGGCCTTCGCCTTGGCGGCGGCCAAGCTCCCGATTCAGACCACCTTTGTGAAGCGGCAGGTGATGTGATGAAGGCCAGCGAACTGAGAGACCAGGGCCTGGAGGAATTGGAGCAGACGCTCCAAGAGCGGTTGCGCGAGCAGTTCAATCTGCGTATGCAGCAAGGTACCGGCCAGTTGGCCCGCCCTTCGGAGATGAAGGCGGTGCGCCGCGACATCGCCCGCATCAAGACCGTTATGCACGAGAAACGCACAGGTGGCACGAAATGAGCGAGCAGCAGGCCAGCAACAGGACCCTCACGGGGCGGGTGGTGAGCGCACGCATGGACAAGACCATCACGGTCTCCGTGGAGCGGCGGGTCAAGCATCCCGTGTATGGCAAGATCCTGACCCGCTCCACCAAGCTCCATGCCCATGACGAGAGCAACGCGTGTGGCGAGGGTGACGTGGTGACCATAGAACAGTCTCGACCCCTTTCGAAGACCAAGAGCTGGCGTCTGGTGGAGATCCTGGAACGCGCCAAATAGGCGGACTCGTAAAGGTGCCCTGCGCCGCGGCCTTCTCCCGCAGGGAGATTCGGCACGGACTTTCACCGTAGAGATTTGGGAGACGAGACATGATTCAGATGCAGACCAACCTCGGCGTCGCCGACAACAGCGGGGCGAAGAGGGTCCAGTGCATCAAGGTGCTGGGCGGCTCCAAGCGCCGTTACGCTGGGATCGGCGACATCATCAAGGTGAGCGTCAAGGACGCGATCCCGCGCGGTAAGGTCAAGAAAGGGGACGTCTTCAGTGCCGTGGTGGTACGCACCCGCAAGGGGGTGCGCCGGGCGGACGGCTCACTGATCCGTTTCGACGGCAATGCCGCGGTGTTGCTGAACAACCAGATGCAGCCCATCGGTACGCGCATCTTCGGGCCCGTGACGCGTGAACTGCGTAGCGAACGATTCATGAAGATCATATCGTTGGCACCGGAAGTGCTCTGAGGGGCTTGGCATGAAAAAGATCAGAAAGGGGGACGAGGTGATCGTCCTGACAGGCAAAGACAAGGGCAAGCGCGGTACCGTGCTGCGGCGTGTGGACGAACGGCGGGTGGTCGTCGAGAACGTCAATATGGCGAAGAAGCACGTCAAGGCCAATCCCCAGGCGGGCGAGGCCGGGGGCATCATCGACAAGGAGATGCCGATTCAGGTCTCCAACGTCGCGCTGTTCAATCCGGTGACCGGAAGGGGTGACCGCGTGGGTTTCAAGATCCTGGAGGACGGCCGCAAGGTGCGGGTATTCAAGTCCACCGGTGAAGTCGTGGACATCTGAGGCAGGGCATTCAATGTCGAGGTTACAACAACTCTACACGGATCGGGTCGTCGGCCAGCTGATGGACCGGTTCCAATACAAGAGCGTCATGCAGGTGCCGCGGATCACCAAGATCACCCTGAACATGGGGGTGGGCGAGGCCATTGCCGACAAGAAGGTGATGGAACACGCGGTCGCCGATCTGCGCATGATCGCCGGACAGCAGCCCGTGGTCACCAAGGCGCGCAAGTCGGTGGCCGCCTTCAAGGTCCGCGAAGGCTGGCCGGTCGGCTGCAAGGTGACCTTGCGGCGGGAGCGTATGTACGAATTCCTGGACCGCCTGATCAACATCGCCATCCCGCGTACCCGTGACTTTCGCGGCCTGGGGGCCAAGGCCTTCGATGGGCGCGGCAACTACAGCATGGGGGTGAGCGAGCAGATCATCTTTCCGGAGATCGATTACGACAAGATCGACGCCCTGCGGGGCATGGACATCACCATCACCACCAGCGCGCGGACCGACGAGGAAGGTCGGGCGCTGCTGGAGGCGTTCAATTTTCCGTTCAAGAACTGAGGCAATCCATGGCGAAGAAGAGCATGATCGCGCGCGAGATGAAGCGGCGCCGGATCGCGGAGCGCTACCGCGCCAAACGGATCCAATTGAAGGCGATCATCAATGACCGCAGCGCGACCCCGGAACAGGTCGATGAGGCCCTGGCCCGCTTGCAGGCGTTGCCACGGGATGCCAGTCCCACCCGGCAACGCAACCGCTGTGGGTTGACCGGCCGGCCGCATGGCTACTACCGGAAGTTCGGCCTGGCCCGGAACAAGCTCCGTGAGGCGGCGATGCGGGGTGATGTCCCCGGTCTGGTCAAGGGCAGCTGGTAAGGGTGGCCTTTTCGAGGAAGGTTCCGTAGTGGTGGATCGTCTGCAGTCCGGACGACCCTGCTGTAAGGGCGCTTCGATATTCGAGTGCCTGTGTGTAATCGAGATACTGGGGGTATCGCGCCCATGCGGCGGCCTGACCCGGAGGTAAAGCAATGAGTATGTCCGATCCCATTGCCGATATGCTGACCCATATCCGCAACGGCCAGGCCGCCGGCAAGCGCCGGGTTTCCATGCCCTCATCCAAACAGAAGGTGGCCATCGCCCGCCTGCTGCAAGAGGAGGGTTATATCCTTGGCTACGAGGTGGAGGCCGGGGACGCCAAGCCGGTATTGAATATCGACCTGAAGTATTTCGAGGGCCGCCCGGTCATCGAACGCATTCAGCGGGTCTCCCGCCCGGGGCTGCGGATGTACAAGGGGGTCAAGGATCTGCCCAAGGTGCAGGGCGGACTCGGAATCGCCATCGTCTCCACCTCCAAGGGCCTGATGACCGATCGCGCCGCGCGCGCCGCCGGGGCTGGAGGCGAGATTCTCGCCTACGTGGCCTGATCCGGAGGTATAGGCAGATGTCCAGAATAGCAAAGACCCCTGTGGTGATTCCCGCGGGGGTGACGGTCGAGATCCAAGGCCGTGATATCAGGGTGAAGGGCCCCAAGGGCCAACTCACGTGGCGGGTTCACCCCCTTGTGGAGGTGATCGAGGAGGGCGGTCAGCTGCATTCCCGCCCATCCTCCGAGGCAAAGGATGCCTGGGCCCAGGCCGGAACCACCCGCTCCCTGTTGTACAACATGGTCACGGGGGTCAGCCGGGGGTTCGAGAAGCGCTTGCAGCTGGTGGGCGTGGGCTATCGCGCCCAGGCCAAGGGCAAGGTGCTCAATCTGAGCCTCGGCTTTTCCCACCCGGTGGACTTCCCTGTGCCCGAAGGCATCGAGATATCGACCCCCTCGAACACCGAGATCCTGGTCTCGGGTAGCGACAAACAGAAGGTCGGGCAGGTGGCGGCGGTGATTCGCAGCTATCGGCCACCGGAGCCCTACAAGGGGAAAGGCGTGCGTTACGCCGACGAGTACGTGCTTCGTAAAGAAGCCAAGAAGAAATAGAGGGACAGGTCATGGACAAGAAGACTGCACGTATCCGGCGGGCGACCAAGACCCGTGCCAGGATCCGGCGCCTGCGTGCCGATCGGCTGTGCATCCATCGCACCCCGCGGCATACCTATGCCCAGATCATCTCTGCCGACGGTGGCCGGGTCGTGGCGGCGGCCTCCACGCTGGAGAAGGCCCTGCGGGGTGAACTGGAAGGACGGACCGCCAACATCGAGGCGGCCAGGGTGGTGGGACGGACGGTGGCCGAACGCGCCAGGGAAAAGGGCATCGACACGGTGGCATTCGACCGCTCCGGGTTCAAGTATCACGGCCGGGTCAGGGCGCTGGCCGAGGCCGCCCGCGAAGCCGGCCTCAATTTCTAAAAGGTGATCCGCATGGCAAGCAATGAACGTAGGCCCGAAGGGGACGAACTCAACGAAAAGCTCATCGCAGTCAACCGGGTCGCGAAGGTGGTCAAGGGCGGCCGGCAATTCGGCTTTTCCGCCCTCACCGTGGTGGGCGACGGTCAGGGCCGGGTGGGCTTCGGTCTCGGCAAGGCGCGCGAGGTGCCCATTGCCATCCAGAAGGCGATGGAGGGCGCGCGCAAGCGTATGCTGCAGACGCGACTGAAGGGGACCACCATCGAGCATCCGATCATCGGCCGTCATGGGGCCGCCAAGGTCTATATGCAGCCGGCCTCCGAAGGCACGGGGATCATCGCGGGCGGTGCCATGCGTGCGGTGTTCGAGGTGATGGGGGTGCAGAACGTCCTCGCGAAATGCATCGGTACCAACAACCCCATCAACGTGGTGCGTGCCACCCTCGATGGCTTGGCACGCATGGCGGATCCCGAATATGTCGCCGCCAAGCGCGGCAAGAGCCTGGAAGAGATTCGGGGGTGAATCATGGCTGACAAGAAGATGATGCGAGTGACCCTGGTACGCAGCATGAACGGACGCCTCGACAGCCACAGGGCATGCGTGCGTGGCCTGGGACTTCGCCGGATGCACCAGAGCGTCGAGGTGGAGGATACGCCGTCCACCCGGGGCATGGCGCGTAAGGTCTCCTATATGGTCCGGGTCGAGGAATGCTGACATGCGTCTGAACGAGTTGAGACCCGCAAAGGGTTCGAAGGCGGTGGCCAAGCGTGTGGGCCGGGGGATCGGCTGCGGCCTCGGCAAGACCGGTGGGCGGGGCCACAAGGGCCAGAAATCCCGCTCCGGCGGTTATCACAAGGTCGGCTTCGAGGGCGGCCAGATGCCCTTGCAACGGCGTCTCCCCAAGGTGGGCTTCACCTCCCGCAAGTCCCTGGTCAGCGCCGAGGTCCGCCTGGGCGAGCTGGCGAAGGTGGCCGGCGACGAGGTGGATCTCGACGCCTTGAAAGCGGCCGATGTGGTGTCGCACAAGGTGAAATTCGCCAAGATCGTACTCTCCGGCAAGGTGGATCGGGCCTTCAAGGTGCGCGGCCTGGGGGTCACCAAGGGGGCCCGCGAGGCAATCCTGGCCGCCGGCGGCACCGTGGACGCGGACTGAGCGGGAGCATCCGATGGCTCATAAGGCGACTTCGATGCTCGGTACGCTCGGTGGGATGGGGCAGCTCACTGAACTGAAGCAGCGTCTCCTGTTTCTGGTAGGGGCCCTGCTGGTGTACCGGATCGGCACCTTCATCCCGGTGCCGGGGGTGAACCCCGTCGCCTTGGCGGCGTTCTTCGACCAGACCCAGGGATCGATCCTGGATATGTTCAACATGTTCTCGGGGGGCGCCCTGAAGCGTGCATCCCTGTTCGCCTTGGGGGTTATGCCCTACATCTCGTCGTCCATCATCATTCAGCTGATGACTTCGGTGATCCCCAAATTGGAGCAACTCAAGAAGGAAGGGGAGGCCGGTCGGCGAAAGATCACCCAGTACACGCGCTATGGCACCGTCGGCTTGGCCACGTTCCAGGCCATCGGTATCGCCGTCGCCCTCGAGGGGCAGACCGCGGGGGGCATGCCGGTGGTGTCCATGCAGGGTCCGGGATTCGTGTTCACGGCGGCGGTCTCGCTGGTCACGGGGACCATGTTCCTGATGTGGCTGGGTGAGCAGATCACGGAACGCGGGATCGGCAACGGCATCTCCATGATCATCTTCGGCGGCATCATCGCGGGCCTGCCGCGAGCCATCGGCGGGACGCTCGAGCTGGTGCGCACCGGGGAGATGAACGCCCTGACCGTGCTCGCCCTGTTCGTCATCGCCGTGGGCGTCACCGCCTTCGTGGTGTTCGTGGAGCGGGGGCAGCGTCGCATCACGGTCAACTACGCCAAACGCCAGCAGGGGCGGCGGATGCTCCAGGCCCAGAGCACCCACCTGCCGCTGAAGCTGAATATGTCCGGGGTGATTCCCCCCATCTTCGCGTCCAGCATCATCCTGTTCCCGGGCACCATCGGGCAGTGGTTCGGGAATTCCGAAGACATGCGTTGGCTGTTGGATATCACCTCGAAACTGTCGCCGGGTGAGCCCTTGTACGTGATCAGTTATGCGGCGGCGATCGTATTCTTCTGTTTCTTCTACACGGCCCTGGTGTTCAATGCGCGCGAGACCGCGGACAACCTCAAGCGCTCAGGTGCCTTTATCCCCGGGATCCGTCCGGGAGACCAGACCGCCCGCTATATCGACAAGGTGATGACCCGGCTCACCCTCGCGGGCGCCATCTATATCACCGGGGTCTGCCTGTTACCGGAATTCCTGATTCTGAGTTGGAACGTCCCCTTCTACTTCGGCGGGACCTCTCTGCTGATCATTGTGGTGGTGGTGATGGACTTCATGGCCCAAGTCCAGGCCCACATGATGTCCCACCAGTATGATGGCCTCATGAAGAAGGCGAATCTGAAGGGCCCTGGTGCGGGTCTCCTACGTTGAGCGAAGCTGTCCGAACCGAAGAAACCATCGGAGAAAGTTCATGAAAGTCAGGGCTTCCGTAAAAAAGATGTGCCGCCATTGCAAGATCGTCAGGCGTAAGGGCGTCGTACGGGTGATATGCAAGGATCCCAAGCACAAGCAGCGGCAGGGCTGAGCGTCGGCGGCCGTTTGTTCTCCCCAAGGGGCCTCGCCCCTCCGGTGGGGAATGGCCAGGCTGGGGGATAGAGAGGCGAAGGACGGAACATTTACGAAGGGCGGGGATTGCGCGGATGTATCGGTGTCGCCCGTCTCGTTACCTCAAGCCTATAGACAAGAACTAGAAAAGTGATACAATTCCAAGCTTTTCCTCTCGCGGAAGGGCGCGGGGAGCATCAGGAGAAAGTGATCGATGGCGCGTATTGCAGGTGTCAATGTTCCGGATCGTAAGCACGCGGTGATCGCCCTTACGTCTATCTATGGGATCGGCCGCACGCGTGCGGCGCAGATCTGTAAGGCCGTGGGTATTGCGCCCGATGTCAAGTTGCGGGAGCTTACCGAGGAGCAAGTGGACCGTATCCGCGAAGAGGTGGCCAAACTGACGGTGGAGGGCGATCTGCGGCGAGAGGTCAGCATGAATATCAAGCGCCTGATGGACCTGGGCACCAACCGAGGGATCCGCCATCGTCGGGGCCTGCCGGTGCGCGGACAGCGCACCCGCACCAATGCGCGTACCCGCAAGGGACCGCGTCGTCCCATCAAGCGCTGAGGCCGCAGGCCCTTTCCATCAGCGATATCGAAGAGTTCAGGTCGAGTTACATGGCAAAACCAAGCAGCCGTCAGAAGAAGAAGGTCAGGAAGAGCGTCAGCGATGGCGTGGCGCATATCCATGCCTCCTTCAACAATACCATCATCACCATCACCGACCGGCAGGGCAACGCCTTGGCATGGGCCACCGCGGGTGGCTCGGGGTTCAGGGGGTCACGCAAGAGCACGCCCTTCGCTGCCCAGGTGGCGGCGGATAAGGCAGCCCAAAAGGCCAAGGATTTCGGTATGCGCAATCTGGATGTCGAAGTGAAAGGTCCGGGTCCGGGCCGTGAGTCTGCTGTCAGGGCGCTCAACAATGCAGGTTTCAAGGTCACCAGTATCGCCGACGTGACCCCGATCCCCCACAACGGCTGCCGTCCCCCAAAGAAACGGCGGGTCTAAGCAGGAGATCAAGAGATGGCCAGATATATCGGACCCAAATGCAAGCAATCCCGCCGTGAAGGTACGGACCTGTTCCTGAAGAGCCGTGCACGCTCCATCGAGTCCAAGTGTAAGATGGAGAAGGTTCCCGGGCAGACCATAGACCGCAGGCGCAGGATATCCGACTACGGTATCCAGTTGCGAGAAAAGCAGAAGGTGCGGCGCATGTATGGTGTGTTGGAGCGCCAATTTCGCAACTACTACAAGACAGCGGCCCAGCAGAAAGGGGCCTCCGGAGAGAACCTCCTGCGTCTGTTGGAGCAGCGGCTGGACAATGTGGTCTACCGTATGGGCTTTGGCAGCACCCGCGCCGAGGCGCGTCAGTTGGTCAGTCACAAGGCCATAGAGGTCAACGGAAAGGTGGTGAACGTTCCTTCCTACCAAGTGCAGCCGGAGGATGTGATCGGGGTGCGGGAAAAGGCACGCAAACAGGTTCGGATACAGGGCGCCTTGGCACTGGCGGAGCAGTACGGATTCAGCGACTGGATCGATGTGGACGTGAAAGGCATGAAGGGCACCTTTAAGAGGGTGCCGGACCGTAGCGAGTTACCCGCCGAGATCAATGAAAACCTGATTGTCGAACTGTATTCGAGGTAAGTGACGGCCGTCTGGATGCGGGGTGCCCGGGGTCGGGATGGAGTGGAGTGGCACCATGCGGTGTCGCTGTTGATCCGATAGGCCAGGGTCCTGGGTCAGGTCCGGGGGACATTCAATTCCAGTTTCCAGGTGCTGGAAACCAGGTGAGGAAAATCATGGTGGAGTCCGTAAGCGAATTTCTCAAGCCAAGGAACATCACGGTGGCACCGGTCAAGGGCAGTCCGCATCGTGCCCTGGTGACACTGGAGCCTTTGGAGCGTGGCTTCGGCCATACCCTGGGCAACGCCCTTCGGCGGATCCTCCTCTCTTCCATGCCCGGGTGTGCGGTGGTGGAGGTGGAGATCGAGGGGGTTCTCCATGAATACAGCGCCCTGGAGGGTGTGCGCGAGGACGTGCTCGATATCCTGTTGAACCTGAAGGATCTGGCGATCAATCTGCATTCGCGGGATCAGGCCACGCTCACCCTTCGCAAGCAGGGGCCAGGAGAGGTGAAGGCCTCCGATATCACTCTGGATCACGACGTGGAGATCGCCAACCCGGACTTCGTGATCGCCCATATCACCGGTGACGCCGAACTGAATATGGGGCTTACGGTCGCCAAGGGCCGTGGTTATCTGCCCGCCAACCAGCGCAAGGACGCCGAGGAGGATCGCCCGATCGGCAAGCTTCGGCTGGATGCCAGCTACAGCCCGGTTCGCCAGGTGGCCTATCAGGTGGAATCGGCGCGAGTCGAGCAACGTACCAATCTCGATCGCTTGGTGATCGACATCGAGACCAACGGGACCTTGGATCCGGAGGATGCGATTCGTCGCGCGGCCCGCATCCTGCGCGATCAACTGGATGTATTTGTCGATCTGGAGGCGGGTGGCGCTGGAGCGGAGGAGCCCGGCGAGCCCTCTCCGGCGATCGATCCGATCCTGTTGCGGCCGGTGGATGATCTGGAACTCACTGTCCGCTCGGCCAACTGCCTGAAGGCGGAGAACATCTATCTGATCGGTGATTTGATCCAGCGCACCGAGGTGGAATTGCTCAAGACTCCGAATCTCGGAAAGAAATCTCTGACGGAGATCAAGGATGTCCTCGCTACTCGTGGCCTATCGCTGGGTATGCGTCTTGAGAACTGGCCCCCGGAGGGGGTCCAGAAAAACATTGGGACCTAGTGGGAGGATCCTCGGCCCCGGCCAGAGAGACTTCCACCGCTCGGACTGTCCGAGGTTGGGGCTCGCGGGGAGCAGGCAGGGCCCCGGGTAACAGGATCACCGTAGAGTAACATCGAAAAGGTATTGGGTAAGGACCATGCGTCATCGTAAATCCGGCCGAAAGCTCAATCGGAACAGTGCCCACCGTAAGGCCATGTTCCGCAACATGGCCAACTCCCTGGTGGAGCACGAGCTCATCAAGACCACGTTGCCGAAGGCGAAGGAGCTGCGCCGGGTGGCCGAGCCCCTGATCACCCTGGCCAAGACGGACACGGTGGCCAATCGCCGTCTGGCCTTCCATCGAATGCGCGACAAGGCGGCGGTGGGTAAGCTGTTCCAAGAGCTGGGACCGCGTTACAAGGAACGTCCCGGTGGGTACCTGCGCATCCTGAAATGCGGTTATCGCTCAGGGGATGCCGCGCCCATGGCCTATGTGGAGTTGGTGGACCGGCCGCTCGGAGAGGCGGATAACGAGGCGGCCTGATCCGACCTGCTTCGATCCGCCATGTGCGGGCGGGTCTTCGCGGCCGTCCATCGGGTCGCGGCTCGGGAGATGCGGTGGCGCATCAGGGTTCACCGCATTCTCACCTGTCCCTAGTGACCTGGGGGCGCCTTCGACCGTGATGTGACTTCGGGGCCGCCGGGCGCGGCTGAAGCCCCTCCCACCCCGTGCTCTTTCAAGGATGGCCTGTACACGTACAGGCCGTTTTCCTTTCCACTATCTCCGTATTACCGATGATCGTTTCCCTCCTCAGCGATTTCGGTATAGGCAGTCCTTACCAGGCGCAGATGGCGGCGCGTTGTATCGAAGCGGCCCCTGGGGCCCGGATCCTGGACCTGGTCGCCGATCTGGTTCCCTTTCGCCCGGACTTGGCGGCCTATATGGTGCCTGCCCTGGTGCGGGACCTGCCGCCCGGAGGGGTCTGTGTCTGTGTGGTGGACCCGGGTGTCGGCGGTGCGCGGGACGCCCTGGCGGTCGCGGCCGACGGACGCTGGTTCGTGGGTCCGGACAACGGCCTGCTTGCCCTGGTGGCCCAGCGGGCGGTTGATCTCAGTTGCGCTTCCATCACGTGGCGTCCGGAGCGCCTGTCGGCGACTTTCCATGGGCGGGACCTGTTCGCGCCCGTGGCGGCGGCCATCGCGCGCGGCGAACCACCTCCCCTGGAGGCGCGCGACCCGCGGGATCTGGTGGGCTGGGAGTGGCCGCTGGACCGGCCCTGGGTCTGCTACCGGGATGCGTTCGGCAATCTCATGACCGGCCTGCGTGCCAGCGCGTTCGGCCGTGACCTGGTGATTCGTGCGGGTGGGCACTGTTTGGAATATGCACGTACGTTCACCGAGGTGCCCGAAGGGCGGGCCTTCTGGTATGAGAATGCCTTGGGCTTGGTGGAATTGGCGGTTAATCGGGGGCGGGCCGACCGGGCGCTCGGGCTCACACCAGGGGACCCGGTGGAGGTGGTGGCCGCCCGGTGAGCGGGTCCCTCGACGACCGTAAGCCGTCGAGAATGGAGGAACCGGGAAATCGCAGCTTCCGGTTCCGTGGTTGGAAGCGCCCTGGGAAGGAGTCTTGCAACCTCCTGTCAGAGCCGCGGATAGATCAACAGGCGTTGTCCCGGTTGTAAAGGCCTGTCCAAAGACAGGCCGTTCCAGGCAGCGAGTCGGCGGTGGTCGAGACCGAGGCGGCGAGCGATGTTCCAGAGGTTGTCGCCGGGGCGGACCACGTAATGGGGGCGTCTGGCGGTGGGCCGCTTGGGGGCTCCGCCGGGCCCGGGGATGAGCAGGCGCTGGCCGATCCTGAGGCGGTCATGGGTCAGGGCGTTGGCCTGGCGCAGGTCGGTGACGCTGATGCCGTGCTTGCGGGCGATGGTCCAGAGGTTGTCCCCGACGACCACCGCGTAACGGTGTCCGCGCAGATATCTGTCCGGCGCCAGTCGGGCCAGGCGGCGGCTGAAGTCGGCTGCAGCCTTTCTCGGCAGCAGGAGGCCATGGCCTCCTTCGGGCGGGGTGGCGCGGCCCCGATAGGCCGGATTGAGGTCACGCAACGTCCGCAACCCGATGTGGGCGAGTTTCGCCGCGACGGCGAGATCCATGGGCCTGGGTATCTGAACCGAACTCAGCAGCGGTTCGTTCGGTAGCGGAGCGAGGCGAATGCCGTGGGCCTCAGGGTGGGCGATCACCTGTGCGAGCGCCAGAAGGCGTGGGATGTAGTTGCGGGTCTGGGGGGGCAGGTGGAGGTATCGGTAGGCCGTGGGTTCGCCGTGGGCACGGTTACGGGCGATGGCCTTGCGGATCACCCCGGGACCGGCGTTATAGGCGGCCAGAGCAAGCAGCCAGTCGCCATGGAAACTGCGGTGCATGAGTTCCAGGTAAGTCAATGCCGCCTCGGTGGAGGCCAGGGGATCGAGGCGGCTGTCGTACCAAGGGGTCGATTCCAATCCCAGGGCGCGCGCTGTCGCCGGCATGATCTGCCACAACCCAGCGGCGCCGAAACGGGATCGCGCCTCGGGTCGGAATCCACTCTCCACCGCCGGCAGCAGGGCCAGTTCCAACGGCAGGCGGTGGGCGTCCACGCGTTGCACGATGAACCACAGGAAGGGACGGGCGCGGTGGACCACGCGTTCGACGTGCTCCGGGTGTTGGCGCAGCCATTCGAGTTGACCCGCGATCTCAGGTCCTGCGACCGGGCCCAGGGCGAAGCCACTGCGCAACCGTGCCCATAGGTCGTCCACCGGAGGTTTCGGAGCCTGGGTATCACTCGGTGGTTTCCCGGTCGGCGCGGCCGGGACCTGTCTCGATGTGACTTGCGTGGTCTCGTTTGCCTGTGCGGCCGTGGCGGGGGGCGGACGGGTGGGCTGGCCGACACAGCCTCCGAGGAGGAGGGCCACCAAGGTCAGAACGATGGTGGAAAAGCGGGATGCGGGGAACATGACCGGAGACTATACTGCACCCTTCGCCCTCGTCCCAGTCAGCCTATGCCCCCGCCCCCTTCCTGTCGCGACCGAGCCGATGTCTACAGGCGCCTGGATCTCTGGCTGGGGCGTTCCCCGGGGCGCGAGTTGATGCGACTGGAGCTGGCGCAGGTGGAGGCCATGCTGGAAGACGTGTTCGGTTATTATCTGCTCCAGGTGGGTTGGTCGGCCAACTACTTCGACGCCGTAGAGCACAGTCGCATTCACCATCATCTGGCGTTGGAGGCTGCTCCTTTCTCCACGGTCAGGGGGCGGGTGATCGTGGGCGATCCCCTGACCATGCCCATCCGCAGCGAGTCGGTGGATGCGGTGTTTCTCCCCCATTCGCTGGATTTCTGTCGGGATCCCCGCGCGGCCCTGGCCGAGGCGGAACGCATCCTGGTCCCCGAAGGTCGTATCCTCTTGCTTGGGTTCAATCCCTGGAGCCTGTGGGGCCTGATGGCGGCCTTGCGCAGGCGGTCCGGCGAGGTCCCCTGGTGTGGCGCCTTCCTGCCTGTGGCGCGGGTGGATCAGTGGTTGCGTGGGTTGGGGTTCGAGATCGAGGTCCGGGAGTTCATTCAGTGGCGGCCGCCGTTGCCCCATTCGGCGGCGCTGCGTCGTCTCGAGTTCCTGGAATCCCTGGGACACGGTCCCTGGTCCCCGCTCGCCGGCGTCTATCTGCTGCGGGCAGTGAAGCGGGTCGCAGCACCGACCCTGGTGGGTCCGCCCTGGCCTGCGCGGCCCTCCCTGGTGCCCGGCGGGGGTGTGGAACCTACAGCGAGGAGACAGGGGTATGGCCGATAGGGTGGAGATGTACACCGATGGCGCCTGCAAGGGCAATCCGGGGCCGGGCGGCTGGGGTGCGTTGCTGCGCTACAAGGACAGGGAGAAGGAACTGTATGGCGGCGAACCCGATACCACCAACAACCGCATGGAACTGATGGCGGTGATCAAGGGCCTGGAGGCCCTCCAGCGACCCGTGCGGGTACGCATCGTCACCGATTCCCAGTACGTGAAGAACGGCATCACCCAGTGGATCGCCGGCTGGAAGCGCAACGGTTGGCGGACTGCCTCCAGACAGCCGGTGAAGAACCGCGACCTCTGGGAACGGCTGGATGCCCTGCTTCAGGACCACGAAGTGGAGTGGCGCTGGGTGCGGGGACACACGGGTCATACGGAGAACGAACGCGCCGATGCCCTCGCCAACCGGGGGGTCGAAGGGGTGGGGCAGGGCCGATGAGGCAGATCGTACTGGACACCGAGACGACCGGCCTCGAACCGGAACAGGGCCATCGCATCATCGAGGTGGGGGGGGTGGAACTGGTGGATCGCCGTTTGACCGGTAATGACTTCCACAGGTACCTTCAGCCCGATCGGGAGATCGACGCCGGGGCGGTGGAGGTGCATGGCATCACCAATGAATTCCTGGCAGACAAGCCGCGGTTTGCGGAAATCGCCTCCGAGCTGGTGCAGTATCTGAAGGGGGCCGAACTCATCATCCACAATGCCCCCTTCGACGTCGGCTTTCTGAACGCGGAATTGGCCCGCCTTGATCCACCTCGATCTCGTATTGAAGATTTGTGCCCGGTGACCGATACGCTGGTCATGGCACGGCGCAAGCACCCAGGTCAGCGCAACAGCCTCGATGCCCTGTGCAAACGCTACGGCATCGACAACGGCCGGCGGGATCTGCATGGTGCCCTCCTGGACGCCGAGATCCTGGCGAAGGTCTATCTGGCCATGACCGGTGGCCAGGCCAGCCTGGGACTGGACCAGGAGGAGCGTGGGGTCGGCGCGGCAGGCCCCGAGGGTGTGAGGCGTCTGCCCGCCGACCGGCCCAGATTGCGGGTGGTGGCGGCAACCGAGGAGGAACTGGCCGCCCATCGGGCGACCCTGGACCGCATCGAGAGCACCGCCACACGGTGCCTGTGGGATGCTTGACGCAGATCCCCGGGAGTGCCATGCCGCCGGCGGATGGTTGGCCCCGGGGACACGGCAGAATTGATTCCTGCCATCAAGAAAATGGATTCCTATGCCCGAGAGAGACCACGCATGAGTTCCGAGACTGATTCGCAGACCGCCATGGCCTCCAACTGGCCCGCGGCCGGGCTCGCCACCCTGGTGGCGTTGATGGCGGTGTCGATGCTGTTCTATCCCACCCTGGCCTCGATGGTGGATATATGGATGCGCTCGGAGACCTTTACCCACGGCTTTCTGATCCTGCCCATCAGCCTGTGGCTGGTGTGGGAACGAAGGCATGGCCTGTTGCGCCTGACTCCGCGCCCGGAGTACCGGGTCCTGTGGTTGATGATTCCCCTGGGTTTCCTGTGGTTGCTGGCCTGGCTGGTGGACGTGCTGGTGGTGCAGCAACTGGCCTATGTGGCCATGCTTATCCTGGTGGTCTGGGCCCTGCTCGGCAACCGCGTGGCCCGATATCTGATGTTCCCGCTCGGGTTCCTGTTCTTCGCGGTGCCCATGGGCGAGGCCCTGATCCCGCCGTTGATGGACTTCACCGCGGACTTCACCGTTAACCTGTTGCGCCTCACCGGCATCCCCGTGTATCGCGAGGGGACCTTCTTCTCCATCCCCAGCGGCAACTGGTCGGTGGTGGAAGGGTGCAGCGGGGTGCGCTACCTCATCGCCTCGGTGACCCTGGGGGTGCTCTACGCCTATCTCACCTATACCCGTACCTGGAAACGGCTGTTGTTCGCGTTGCTCTCCATCGTGGTGCCGGTGATCGCCAACGGCCTGCGTGCCTACATGATCGTGATGATCGCCCACCTCAGCGACATGCGCCTGGCCCTGGGCATCGATCACTACATCTATGGCTGGGTGTTCTTCGGCATCGTCATCTTCATCATGTTCGCCATCGGCGCCTTCTGGCGTGACCCTCCGGCCCCGCTGCCGGTACCCGAGGCCTCTGGAAAGGTCCGGCCGGCGAGCCCGTGGCCGGCCCTGGCCGCGGTCCTCGCGGTGGCCGCCCTGTGGCCCGGCCTGGGCCTCACCCTGGAGCGCAAGGCCCCGGCGGGGGCCGTCCAGGCGGTCTTGAAGGCCCCGGCGGGGCAGGCGGGGTGGCGGGTCCTGAAGGACCCACCCTGGGACTGGCGGCCGCAGATCCTCAACCCCGACGCCCGTCTCGCTCAGGCCTACGGACGCGATGGCCGGACGGTGGGCCTGTATGCCGGGTTCTATCTCAGCCAGCGCCAGGGGGCGGAATTGATCAATTCCCAGAACATCATGGTGCGCCAGAAGCATCCGGTCTGGTCCAACAAGGGGGAACGCCATTTCAGCGTGGACCTGGGGGGACGCCGGATCGAGGTGGTGCGGGCCAAGCTGGAGTCCGCGGGGCTCAATCTGGCGGCCTGGTACTGGTATCGGGTGGGCGATCGCTACACCATCAACCCCTACTGGGCCAAGGTGATGGAGGCGGCCGCGCGTCTCTTCGGCCTGCGCAAGGACGGTGCCCTGCTGGTGGTGGCCGCCCCCTACGACGAGGATCCGCGCGAGGCGAAACCGGCGTTGCGCGCCTTCCTGAAGGCCATGCTCCCGGCCCTGGAGCAGGCCCTGGACCGGGCCGCGGGCCGCTCATGAGGCGGGCACCGTTGATCTGCCATGTCATCCACCGCCTGGGTACCGGGGGGTTGGAGAACGGCTTGGTGAACCTCATCAACCGTACCCCACCGGATCGTTATGACCACGCCATCCTCTGTCTGGAGGGGGTGGACGGGTGGTTCGCCGGCCGGTTGCAGCGGGAGGTCCCCATCCTCACCCTGGAGCGGACCGCGGGGCACAGCTTCGGCCTCTATGGCCGGGCCTGGCGGGCGCTGCGCAGGTTGCGTCCGGCCCTGGTGCACACCCGTAACCTCTCGGCCCTGGAGATGCAGATCCCCGCCCGTCTCCTGTCCGGGGCGAGACGGGTGCATGGCATCCATGGCCGCGACCTCTTCGACTTGGACGGACGCAACCGCAAGTACCTGCTCCTGCGCCGGGCGATCCGCCCCCTGGTGGAGCGCTATACCGCGGTGAGCCGGGATCTCGCCAACTGGCTGGTGGAGGCGGTGGGGGTGCCGCCGGTCCGGGTGCGGCAGATTTACAACGGGGTGGACCAGGAACGCTTCCATCCGCGTCAGGGGCCCCGCCGGACCTTGGACATGCCCTTCACCCTGCCGGCCGACGCCCAGGTCTTGGGGACCGTGGGTCGTCTGGCGGGCGTCAAGGATCAGGCGACCCTGGTGCGCGCCTTCGCCGCCCTGGTGCGGCGGCGTCCGCGCCAGGCCTCGCGCCTGTTCCTGGTGATTGTGGGCGACGGCCCCGAGGCGGGGCGAATCCGTGATCTGGTGCGGGAGACCGGCATCGGCGGGCGTACCTGGCTCGCCGGAGAGCGTGACGACATCCCCGAACTGTTGCGCCTCATGGATGTCTTCGTGCTGCCCTCGCTGGCGGAGGGGGTCTCCAACACCCTCCTGGAGGCCCAGGCGACCGGCCTGCCGGTGGTGGCCACCGCGGTGGGCGGCAATCCGGAATTGGTGGAGGACGGCCACAACGGCTTCCTGGTGCCCCCGGCCGATCCGGAGGCCCTGGCAGAGGCCCTGGAACGCTATCTGGAGAATCCTGCCCTGGTGCGGCGACATGGCGCCGCCGGCCTGGCCCGGGTGCGCAGTCGCTTCCACTGGGACCGCTGTGTGGAGGGCTATCTGGGGGTGTACGACGAACTCTTGTATGGCCGCGCGTCGGCAGGGGGCTGAAGATGTGTGGAATCGTCGGGATCTTCGACCTGAACGGCCGGCGCCCCATCGCCCGGGACCTGCTCGACCGCATGAACGAGTCCCAGCACCATCGCGGCCCCGATCAGGGCGGATTGCATCTGGAACCGGGCGTGGGATTGGGCCACCGGCGGCTGTCCATCATCGACCTCTCGGGGGGGCGTCAGCCCCTCTACAACGAGGACGAGTCGGTGGTGGTGGTCTACAACGGCGAGATTTACAACTTCGCC
>Ga0256841_1001337_pt1 | contig 21698 bp, 21 predicted proteins | sample 356308metaG_FD_185971 | JGI IMG/M metagenome (GOLD analysis project Ga0256841, IMG submission 185971) | Hydrothermal vent microbial communities from Mid Atlantic Ridge, Atlantic Ocean - 356-308 | ecosystem: Environmental > Aquatic > Marine > Hydrothermal vents | place: Atlantic Ocean: Mid... | reverse complement strand
GCTGAACTGGGTCAACCAGAACAGGAAACTCCATTTCAACCAGGCCGCATGACTACGGGCGATCTCCACCCGGACATCACCCCGCACCTTTTCGATCTCTATCTTGAGATCGGCCCGCACCTTCTCGACCTCCACCCGTACCTGCTCGAGTTCCACCTTGAGATCGGCCCGCACCTTCTCGGTCTCCGCCCGTACCTGCTCGATCTCCTTGGTCAGACGCAGTTCCGTCTCGCTCAGATCAGTCCGTGTGGCGGTCTCGGAAAGATGCGGATAACGATCCTCCAGGGCCTCGAAGGCCTCCGCCACGATGCGCGCGCGGGCCTTGTCGTCTTCCGCCGTGGACAGGCGCTCGTACAGGTCGATCACAGAGGACATGGGCAGCCTCGGACAGGGGTTGGAGAGGAAATTATAGCAGCGGATCAGGAGGGCAGAGATCAGCGCAAGCCTGAAGCCTAATTGTCTCCTACTGCCTGTCCAGGGAACCGCGGGCCTGGACCTTCGCTACCACTCCAGGTGTTGGCGGTGGAGGTGAGAGAGCGCCCACGCCTGCAAGGTGCGAAGCAGATGGATGTCCCATAGGGCTTAGGGCTATAGGTGGATGCCTCAAAGTGGCCACTCTGAAGTGGCGAGGGTGGACCCCTCTGAGGAGGGACCGGAATGAGCTGAAAGCAACGCACAGACAGCGCGACCTCCGTAGTAAAGTTTTGGGAGCGACGGCCGCCATCAGGCGCAGGAATCACCATCCTCCGGGACCGGATCATGCAAATCGCGGGAAAACATCCCCATCCCAAACTACTGCAACGTTTCAGCGCCCTACGCGGCCTCGACGATGCCCAACTGGAACTCCTCGCGCGGGCCTTGCGGATCCAGACCGCCGCACCGGGAAAGCAGCTGATCGAGCGCGGTTCCAGTTCGCGTTACACCCTCCTCCTGCTCACCGGTACTCTCGAATTGGTGGCGGAAGACGGGCGGAGAAACCGCATCTCCAGCGAGGACGATGCGGCCAGGGAACCTATAGCCAAATTGCTTCCACGCCGATTCGACGTGTACGCCCACACCCCCGTCGCCTACCTGGAGATCGATGGTTCCCTCCTGGACGGCCTGCGCGAACTATCCGACCTTGGTGATGAGGGCATCACCCTGTCGGTTGAAACCGGAGATACTCCGCAAACCGCCCAGGAGGACCCGGCAGACCTCGCCAATGTCCTGGAGGCACGCATCCGCACCGACCTCGAGAACGACCAATTGGTCCTGCCCACCCTGCCGGAGATCGCCCTGCGCATCGGCCGCGCCCTGGACGACGAATCCACCGACGCCCAGCGCATCGCCACCATCATTCAGACCGATCCGGTGATGACGGCCAAGATCATCCGCACCGCCAACAGCGCCCTCTACGGTGGCCTGGAGGCAGCCGATTCCTGCGCCAAGGCCGTGGTCCGGCTGGGTATCCGCACCACCCACAAGCTGGTGTTGAGCTTCGCCCTGCGCGAGGTCTTCGGCAAAGGGCCGAGGGTGATCCGTTCGGCCTTGAAAGACCTGTGGCAACACAGCACCCGGGTGGGCGCCCTGAGCCTGGTCCTCGCCCGGCTGACCGGCCGTTTCGACCCCGAGCACGCCCTCCTCGCCGGCCTGGTGCACGACATCGGCGAGATCCCGGTACTCACCTATGCCGCCGAGTATCCGGCCCTGATCGGCAGCCAGACCGCGCTGGGGACTCTGCGCCGACGCCTGCGCGGCGAACTCGGCGCGGCCATCATGGAGACCTGGCGTTTCCCCGAGGAATTCACCCCTTGCCCGATCGAGGCCGAAGACTGGTTACGTGACCCGGGCCCCGAACCCGACTATTGCGATCTGCTCATCACCGCCCAACTGCACGCCTTCGTGGGCACGCCAAGGATGCAGGAAGTCCCGCGCCTGGACCAGGTGCCGGCCTTCCGCAAGCTCGATCTGGGCGAGCTGACCCCGGAACTGAGTATCGCCATCCTGGAGCAGGCACGGGAGCAGGTGGCCGAGGCGGAGCGGATGCTGGCGGGCTGAGTCGCTCGCCGCGCAAACGCTTCCCCCCACCTTTTCCCCCTCACCCTGGCCCCCCGCCTGCCGCTGGCACGGCGCAGACAGGTCTCCCGCCGGGAGAGGGAATCCTTGAAGGAAGGGAGCGAACGGTTACGTCCCCGCCGCCCGGAATCCCCGGATCCCCGCCACGCCCTGGCCGCCGAGGGCCCGCGCCCGTGGGATGTCCCCGGGGGTGACCCCGCCCAAGGCGTACACCGGCAGGGCCGCGTCGTCCACCCATGCCGCAAAGCCGTCCCATCCCAGCGGCCGCGTTCCGGGATGTGACGGGGTGGGCAAAACGGGCGACAGGAAGGCGTAGTCGAGCCCCAGGGCGGCGGCCCGGGCGAGGTCCGCCGGACCGTGGCAGGAGGCCCCCACCCAGGCCCAGCCAGGCGGACGCTCCGCGAGCGCGGCCAGGCGCCTGCCGTTGAGGTGCAGACCGTCGGCCGCTGGCAGCCCCGCCAGGGAAACGCCCGCCGGCGGATTGAGTAGCAGATGCGCGCCCCGGGCCCGGCACAGGTCCAGGGCGGCCCTGGCGAGGCCGTCCCAGACCGCCGCCGCGAGCCCCGGGGTGCGCAACTGGACCCAGCCCACACCATCGGCCAGAAGACCTTCCAGTCCACCGAGGAACCCCCGCCGGTCCTGGGCATCCCCCCCGGTGATGGCCATCCGGTCCGGGAGGCGGAGGGCGGCGACGATGGGCCGGTCGGCGGCGGGCATGGGCAGCGCGGGCAGGTCGTCGGGCGCGGCCCAGCGCAGGGGCTGGCCCTCGCGGCCATGGGGCACGCCCCGCCAGCGGATCACCCGCCGCACCACCAGGCGCACCCGGCGGTCGCCATAGTCGTGCGCCACGCTGATCACGGGCTCGGTCGCCAGGACCTGGATGCCCAGTTCCTCGTCCAGTTCCCGGGCCAGGGCCTGTTCCAGGGTCTCTCCGGGCTCGCGCTTGCCGCCGGGGAATTCCCAGAGGCCGCCCTGATGGGCCTCCGGGGCGCGGCGGGTCAGAAGGACTTGGCCGGTGGCGTCCTGGAGGACGCCGGCGGCTACCTGGATGGCGGGCGTCGGCTCAAGTCCGATACTCGGCATTGATGCGCACGTAGTCGCAGGACAGGTCGCAGGTGAGGATGCGCGCCTCGGCCTCGCCGCGGCCCAGGGCGACGCGGATGGCGAACTCCCGCTGCGCCATCACCGAGCGGCCGTCGCCCTCGCGGTAACCGGGGGCACGCCCCCCGTCGGCGACCACCAGGACCCGGTCGAGCCAGATACGCACCCCCTGGATGTCCAGATCGCGCACCCCGGCGCGGCCCACCGCGGCGAGGATGCGGCCCCAGTTGGGGTCGGCGGCGAACAGGGCGGTCTTCACCAGGGGGGATTCGGCGACGGTATAGGCGACCCGGCAGGCCTCCGCCTCGTCCAGGGCCCCGCTCACCTCCACCGCCACCTGTTTGGTGGCGCCCTCGGCATCGGCGACGATCCCGGCGGCCAGTTCCATGCACAGGTCGGTCACCGCCGCCTGCAAGGCCAGCGCGGTGGGCGAGGCCGGATCCATGAGCGGCGGCAGGGGATTGGCGCCCGAGGCGAGCAACACACAGGCATCGTTGGTGGAGGTGTCGCCGTCCACGGTGATGCTGTTGAACGAGGGGGCCACCGCCCCCGCCAAGACCGCCTGCAGGACCTCATGGGTGGCGGACAGGTCTGTGGCCAGGAACACCAGCAGGGTGGCCATGTCCGGGCGGATCATACCGGCCCCCTTGGCCATGCCGGTGAGCCGTACCGGCTGGCCGTCCACCTGAAACGTCCGAGCGGCCAGCTTGGGCCGGGTGTCGGTGGTCATGATGGCGCGCGCGGCGGCCGGCCAGGCGTCCCCGGACAGGGCCTCCACCAGGCCGGGCAGCTGGGCCGCGATAGGCTCCACGGGCAGGTGTTCGCCGATCACCCCGGTGGAGAAGGGCAGGACCTGGACGGTCTCGCAACCCGCCGCCCGGGCCACGCCCTCGCAACAGGCACGGGCGGCGTCGAGCCCCCGCCGGCCGGTGCCGGCGTTGGCGTTGCCGGCGTTGATGAGCAGATAGCGCGGCATCGCCTGGCGCAGATGCGCCCGTGCCAGTTGCACCGGGGCGGCCGAAAAGGCGTTGCGGGTGAAGACCGCGGCGCAGGTGCCGTTGCCGGCCAGTTCCATGAGCACCAGGTCGTCGCGGTCCCGGTAGCGGATGCCCGCCGCGGCGGTCGCCAGGCGCACGCCGGGGATGGGCAGGGGGACGTCGGATGGTTCGATGTTCATGCCGCCTTGCCGTGACAGTGTTTGTATTTCTTGCCCGAGCCACAGGGACAGGGCTCGTTACGCCCGATCTTGCGCCCCTCGCGCACGAAGGGCCGGGCCGGGGGCGGGGCCTCGGCCTCGGGGGGAGGCCCTTCCCCGCCCGCCAGGCCGGTGAATTCCGCGTGCTGGAACTCGAAGGCGTCCTCGGGCAGGGCCTGGGGCTGGAAGGCCATCTCTTCGGGCATCTGCACCTCCACCCGTGAGAGCACGCCCACCACCTCGTGCTTGAGGGTCTCGAGCATGGCGGCAAACATCTCGAAGGCCTCGCGCTTGTACTCCTGTTTGGGGTTCTGCTGGGCGTAGCCGCGCAGGTGGATGCCCTGGCGCAGGTAGTCCATGGCCGCCAGGTGTTCCTTCCAGAGGGTGTCGAGGGTCTGGAGCATGACCCCTTTCTCGAACTGCCGCAGGGCCTCCGCCCCCACCAGCCGTTCCTTCTCCCGATACTGTTCCACCAGGGTGTCCAGGATGCGCTTGCGCAGGGTCTCCTCGTGCAGGTCGTGGTCCTCGTCCAGCCAGCGCTGGATCGGCCATTCACCGCCGAAGGCCTCCGCCAGGGCCTTCTCCAGGCCCGGCACGTCCCACTGTTCCTCCAAGGACTGGGGCGGGATGTATTGGTCGACGAGTTGTTCCACCACGTCGGCGCGCATGGCGGCGATGGTGGCAGAGATGTCGTCGGCGTCCATGAGTTCGTTGCGCTGGCCGTAGATGACCTTGCGCTGGTCGTTGGCCACGTCGTCGAACTCCAACAACTGCTTACGGATGTCGAAGTTGCGGCCCTCCACCTTGCGCTGGGCGTTCTCGATGGCCTTGGTCACCCAGGGGTGCTCGATGGCCTCGCCCTGCTCCATGCCCAGTTTCTGCATCAGGCCGGACATGCGGTCCGAGGCGAAGATGCGCATCAGATCGTCCTGCAGGGAGAGGTAGAAGCGGGTGGAGCCGGGATCGCCCTGGCGTCCGGACCGGCCCCGCAACTGGTTGTCCACCCGCCGCGACTCGTGGCGCTCGGTGCCCACCACGTGCAGCCCGCCGGCCTCCAGGACCTTCCGGTGACGCGCCTCCCAGTCCCGCTCGATGCGTTCCACCTCGGCCGGGTCGGGATTCGCTCCCAGGGCCTCCAGCTCCACCTCCAGGTTACCGCCGAGGACGATGTCGGTGCCGCGGCCGGCCATGTTGGTGGCGATGGTGACCGCCCCGGGACGCCCGGCCTGGGCGACGATGTGGGCCTCGCGCTCGTGCTGCTTGGCGTTGAGGACCTCATGCGGGATCCCCTCCTTGCGGAGCAGGTTGGATATGAGTTCCGAGGTCTCGATGGAGGCGGTGCCCACCAGGACCGGCTGCCCGCGCGCCACGCAGTCGCGGATGTCCTCCACGATGGCCTGGTACTTCTCCTCCTTGGTGAGGTAGACCAGATCGCCCAGGTCCTTGCGGATCATGGGCTTGTTGGTGGGGATCACCACCACCTCCAGACCGTAGATCTGCTGGAACTCGTAGGCCTCGGTGTCGGCGGTGCCGGTCATGCCCGAGAGCTTGGGGTAGAGGCGGAAATAGTTCTGGAAGGTGATCGAGGCCAGGGTCTGGTTCTCGTGCTGGACCGGCACCCCCTCCTTGGCCTCCACCGCCTGGTGCAGGCCCTCGGACCAGCGCCGCCCGGGCATGGTGCGGCCGGTGAACTCGTCCACGATGATGACCTCGCCGTCCTTGACGATGTAGTCCACGTTGCGGTGGAAGAGCACGTGGGCACGCAGGGCCGCGTACACATGGTGCATGAGCATGATGTTGGCCGGCGCGTACAGGCTCTCGCCCTCGCCCAGGAGGCCCATCTCGGTGAGCATCCCCTCCACCTTCTCGTGGCCCTCGTCGGAGAGATAGACCTGTTTCGCCTTCTCGTCCACCGAATAGTCCCCGGGGCCGAAGTCGTCCTTACCCTCTTCGTTGACGATCGGCTCCTGACGGGTGAGCCTCGGTGGGATGGCGTCGATCTTGCGGTACAGGTCGCCGCTGTCCTCGGCCGGGCCGGAGATGATCAACGGGGTGCGCGCCTCGTCGATGAGGATGGAGTCCACCTCGTCCACGATGGCATAGTTGTGCGGCCGCTGCACCCGCTGGGCGGCCTCGAAGGCCATGTTGTCGCGCAGGTAGTCGAAGCCGTATTCGTTGTTGGTGCCGTAGGTGATGTCGGCTTCGTAGGCGGCCCTGCGCGTCACCGGGCGCAGGTGGCGGTGGCTGTCGGGCGCGCCCTCGTACGCGGGATCGTAGAGATAGGAGGCGGCATCCGGCCCCATGCCCCCGGAGGAGTTGATGACCCCCACCGTAAGCCCCAGAAAGTGATAGATCCGCCCCATCCAGGCGGCGTCGCGCCGGGCCAGATAGTCGTTCACCGTCACCAGATGCACGCCCTTGCCGGGCAGGGCGTTGAGGTAGGCGGCCAGGGTCGCCACCAGGGTCTTGCCCTCGCCGGTGCGCATCTCCGCGATCTTGCCCTGATGGAGGACCATGCCGCCGATCAACTGGACATCGAAATGGCGCATCGCCATCACCCGGCGGCCGGCCTCGCGGACCACGGCGAAGGCCTCGGGGAGGAGGGCGTCGAGGGTCTCGCCCTTCTCCAGGCGGGCGCGGAACTCGCCGGTCTTGGCCTGCAAGGCCTCGTCGGAGAGGGCCTTCATGCCCTCTTCCAGGGCATTGATACGCGCCACTTCCTTGGACAGGCGTTTGATCAGGCGCTCGTTGCGGCTGCCGAATATCTTCTTGAGGAGGTTGTTGACCATCTGGGGGGGTTCCGGGAGCAGGGGAAAATGCGGGGAATCATAACAGAAGACAGGGGCCGGAAGACGGCCCGGCCTTTCGGAGCGTTTTGCGCTGTGCCGCTCATTGGGCGCGCCGCCACCCCGGCCGGGGGGATGCGGCGGCCGGAACACGGGGTAGGAAAAGGCCGAATGTGTCCTCCCTCCAACCAGTCAAGACATGGCGGGCCGGAATCGCGGATATTGGGAAGACAGCCCCAGGATACGGGGCCAAAAACAAAGGGCTTTCTTGGCCTGTCTCCTCCCGGCTCGTCGAAGAGGCTTGACTGGACCGACCAGTCAACTATGCTGCGGGGCATGGTGCGTTCCCCCGATACCCGCCAACGCCTCATCGATTCGGCCCGCGAGCTGATCTATTCGCGCAGTTACGCAGATGTCGGGGTGGCCGCCATCTGCGAGCACGCCGGGGTACGCAAGGGCAGTTTCTACCATTTCTTTCCCAGCAAGCAGGAACTGACCCTGGCGGTGCTGGATGCATCCTTCCTGGAGATAAAACAGCAACTGCTGGACCGCGCCTTTGTGCCGGACAGGCCGCCGCTGGCACGGCTGGAGCGCTTTCTGGACCTGGCCTGGCGGTTCCAGAAACAGATGAAAGAGGCCACCGGACATATGCCGGGCTGCCCGTTCGGTAACCTGGGGGCGGAGCTTTCCACCCGTGACGAGACCATTCGCCGCAAGGTGGATGCCGTGTTCTCGAGCCTGCGCACCGGCATGCGCGACCTGCTGGCCGAAGCGGTGCAGGCCGGCGACCTGGAGCCCGTCGATATCGACGCCACGGCGGCGGCCATGCTGGCCTACGTCGAGGGGGTGCTGCTCACCGCCAAGACCCGGAACGACCCCGATGTGTTCAAGCAACTGGCGCCCGCCATGCTGGGCATTCGCATTCCGCCGCAGGCGGAGAATGCATGAATGGCCGGTATTTTTTTACGCCCGGATAAAACCGACCGGTCAACTATCATTCACCGAAAGGAGATCCTGTCCATGCAGACCCCGTCCCGAACCACCGTCACTGAACAGCCCCTGCTCACCCCGGTCCCGCCGGTCGGCCAGGAAGACCGCGTCGAATCCGTGTTCGCACGGGTGCGGGAGCGCCTTGGCTTCGTGCCCGACGCCCTGTGCCTGTACAGTTTCAGCCCGCCGCTGCTGGAAGCCTTCGTGGCCAACATAGGCTACTTCCGCGACGGCACCGGCCTGCCGCCCACGCTGACCACCTTCATCCGCTACCTGGTTTCGTCGGACGCCGGCTGTCGCTTCTGCATCGACCTGAACGAGGGCTTCCTGGCCCACCTGGGCGTGAACCTGGATGCGGCGCGCGCGGCGCGGGCCGATATCGAGGCAGCACCGCTCGAGCTGCGCGAGCGCTTGCTGCTGAAGCTCGCGCTGAAGTCGGTGGATGCGCCGCAGGACATCGACAGCGAAGACCTGAAGGCAGTTCGTGCGCAAGGCTGGAGCGACCGTGATATCTTCGACGCCGTGGTACAGGCGGCCAACAACCGGGCGTTGAACTTCGTGCTGCGCAGCTTCAAGGTGGAGCAGCAGGGCGTGTTCGCCTGATCCCGGTAGGCGAACCCTGGAGCACATCTCTAGCGCAGCAGTGGGCTTGCCGGAGAAGAACGGCGGCCTGCGGGCCTGCCCGCCCGCGGTGGGATCGCGGGCGCCCCCGCTCCTTGCATCTCTAAATTGTCACCCGGGAGGCGTCCGGCATGGCCGACGCCGCCTGGATTTCCACATGACGTCCTGCAAAGGAGGAAGACATGAAAGTGAGCGAAGCGGTGCGCGCGCGGCGCGCCATCAAGTGGTACGACCCGGATCACGTCATGCCAGAAGACACTTTCCGCACCCTGATGGCGCACGTCATCCTGTCGCCAACGGCGTTCAACATCCAGAACTGGCGCTTCGTGCGCATTACCGACCCGGAACAGCGCAAGAAGATACGTGCGGTGGCCTGGGATCAGGCCCAGGTAACCGATGCATCCGAACTGCTGGTGCTGTGCTTCGACAAAAAGGCCTGGGCGAAGCAGCCCCTCCGTTACTGGCGCAACGCCCCGCAGGAGGTGCAGGATTTTCTGTTGCCGGCGCTGGCCCGGTATTACCGTGACAGGCCGCAGGTGGAGCGCGATGAAGGCATGCGTTCGTGCGGGCTGGCTGGGCAGACGCTGATGCTGGTGGCAAAGGAACTCGGCTACGACACCTGCCCCATGGACGGCTTCGACTACGCCGCCCTGGCGGACATCATCGGCCTGCCGGAGGATCACGATATCGCCTACATGATCGCTGTCGGCAAGGGCATCAGGGAATCCTGGCCACGGCCCGGCCAGCTGGCGCTGGACGAGGTATTGATCGAGAACCGTTTCTGACGGCGACCAGGGGATATACCCGTCGCACGTGAATATTTAGTTTTTCGAGGGTGTTCCTCGTGCCCCTGGGCAAGGCGCGGAAGCGAGTCATCGCGGGGGCTATGGCGAGCAATCGCCACACCGCCCAGGGATGCGAGGGGCGGCCGCAGTGGCGAGGAGTGGCACAGGGAAGTGCCGCTTACGGACCGAAGGACGGAAATATTCACGTGCGACGGGGATAGAAGGCAAGGAGACGAATCCCTGCACGGAAGACGGTAGTCGATGGCCGCGCCACGAATCCGGCTTGGCATCCGCCCGGCCTAACCGCTATATTTCGCGCCTCGTCAGCCGCCTTCAGGCCCCAGATGCATCGACATACTCCCCTGCATGCCCGCCACCGCGCCCTGGGGGCGCGTATGGTCCCCTTCGCCGGCTGGTCGATGCCCCTGCACTATGGCTCGCAGATCCGCGAACATCGGGCGGTGCGCGCGGCCGCGGGTATGTTCGACGTCTCCCACATGCAGATCGTCGACCTAGAGGGCGTGGGCGCGCAGGTGTTTCTGCGCCGCCTGCTGGCCAACGACGTGGTCCGGCTCGAACCGGGGCAGGCCCTCTACAGTTGTATGCTGAACCCCGCCGGCGGGGTGCTCGACGACCTCATCTGCTATCTGCGCGGCCCGGACCGTTACCGCCTGGTGGTGAACGCCGCCACCGCCGAGCGGGACCTGGCCTGGATGCACGACCACCTGGACCCGGGCCTCGAACTGCACGCCCGCGCGGATCTGGCCATGCTGGCGGTGCAGGGGCCCGAGGCCCTGACCGGGGTGATCGGCCTGCTGCCCCCCGGAGACGCCGCCGCCCTGTCCGGATTGCGGCCCTTTCATGCCCTGGAGACATCCATGGGCTTCATCGCCCGCACCGGCTACACTGGTGAGGATGGCTGTGAGATCATCCTCCCGGTCGAGGCCGCACCCGCCCTCTGGGACGCCCTGTTGCAGGCCGGGGTGACCCCTTGCGGCCTCGGGGCCCGCGACAGCCTGCGCCTGGAGGCGGGCATGAACCTCTACGGCAACGACATGGACGAGACCACCACCCCCCTGGAGTCGGGCCTGGCCTGGACCCTCTCCTGGAAACCACGCACACGCGCCTTCATCGGCCGTCCCGCCCTGGAACGACAGCAGGCCGTGGGGGTGCCGCGGCGGCAGATGGGTCTGGTGCTGGAAGGCAAGGGGGTGTTGCGCGCCCACCAGCCCCTGTACGCCGCCGGGCAGCAGGTGGGAGAGATCACCTCGGGTGGTTTCGCCCCCACCCTCGGCACCTCCATCGCCCTGGCCCGGGTGGCGGCCGATGCCGTCCCCCCGCTGGAGGTGGAGATCCGCGGCCGCCGCCATGGGGTGCGGGCAGTGAAGCCCCCCTTCGTCCGTCACGGCCGAATCCTCGTCTGACGGTCATGGCGGAATGCATCGCCCTGGGGCATGGAGGCGCCCTTCCCCCTGACCCTTTCCCCTCACCCCGGCCCTCTCCCCGGAGGGCGGAGCGCGCCCGAAGCGATTTTGACGCCAACCCCGATCTTCCAATGGAGAAAAGCCGATGAGCGAGATCCCCGAGGACCTGAGATACGCCGAATCCCACGAGTGGCTGCGGGAGGAAGCCGACGGCAGCCTCACCCTGGGTATCACCGACCATGCCCAGGAGCAGTTGGGGGACCTGGTGTTCGTGGAACTGCCCGAAGTAGGCGGCGACTACGCCGCGGGCGCCGAATGCGCCGTGGTGGAGTCGGTCAAGGCCGCCTCGGACGTGTACTGCCCCGTGGCCGGCCGGGTGGTGGCGGTCAACGAGGCCCTGGAGGACGCCCCCGAACTGGTCAATCAGTCGCCCTACGGCCAGGGCTGGATCCTGCGCCTCGCGCCCAGCGACCCCACCGCCCTGGACGGCCTGCTGGACGCCGCCGGCTATACCCGGGTGGTGGCCGCGGAGGATACCTGAGGGTGCCCTTCATCCCCCATACCGCCGCGGAACGCGCGGCCATGCTGGAGGCCCTGGGTCTCCGGGAGATGGACGAGCTGTTCGCCGAGATCCCGCCGGACCTGATCGACGAGTCTGCGGCCGGCCTGGGCGAGGGCCTGTCCGAGGCCGCGGTGGGCCGGCTGATGCGCGAGCGGGCGCGGGCCGACGGCCATCCCCTCAACTTCATCGGCGCCGGGGCCTATGCCCACCACATCCCCGCCGCGGTCTGGGAACTGGCCAGCCGCGGCGAGTTCTACACCGCCTACACCCCCTATCAGGCCGAGGTCAGCCAGGGCACCCTGCAACTGGTCTGGGAATACCAGTCCATGATGACCGCGCTCATGGCCATGGAAGTGAGCAACGCCTCCCTCTACGACGGCGCCTCGGCCCTGGCCGAGGCCGTGCTCATGGCGGTGCGTGTGCAGCGCCGGCTGAAGCGGCGGCGGGTGTTGGTGCCGCGGGGCCTGCACCCCGCCTACCGCGAGACCCTGGCCACCCTGACCGCCCCCCAGGGCGTGGAACTGCGGGAACTGCCCTTCGACCCCCGGGGGGGTCACCTCGCCCCCGAGTCCCTGGCCCCCTGGAGCGGCGAGGAGATCACCGCCCTGGTGATCCCTCAGCCCAATTTCTTCGGCGTCCTGGAAGAGGTCCATGCCCTCACCGACTGGGCCCACGCCCAGGGGGCCCTGGTCGTCGCCGTGGTCAATCCCCTGGCCATGGCCCTGCTGGAGCCGCCCGGCCGCTGGGGCGCCCGCGGGGCGGACATCGCCGTGGGCGAGGGCCAGCCCCTGGGCATCCCCCTCTCCTCGGGCGGCCCCTATCTCGGCTTCATGTGCTGCCGGCAGGTCCATGTCCGGCAGATGCCCGGGCGCCTGGTGGGCCGGACCCGGGACGCCGAGGGGCGGCCGGGCTTCACCCTCACCCTGCAGGCGCGCGAGCAACACATCCGCCGCGCCAAGGCCACCTCCAACATCTGCTCCAACCAGGGCCTGATGGTCACCGCGGCGGCCATCCACATGGCCCTCCTGGGGGCGGAGGGCCTGCGCCGCACCGCCCTCGCCTGCCATGCCCGGCTGCGCGACCTGAGCCGGCGGCTGTGCGCACTCCCCGGCATCGAGCCCCTGTTCGACCGTCCCGTCTTCCACGAACAGGCCCTGCGCCTGCGCGTCCCGGTCGCCGGGGTGTTACGCTCCCTGGCCGCCCACAACATCCTCGGCGGCTACGCCCTGGGGCGGACCTATGCCGAACTGGACGCCGGCCTCCTGGTGTGCGCCACCGAGGTGCACGAAGAGCGGGACCTGGAGACCTTCGAGACCAAACTGGCACGCATCGTCGCCGCCCGCGGCGAGGTGAAGTGCCCCATAAAACCCAACTGGTAGAGGAAACGACCATGACCGAAATCACCCTTGGCGGCGACCCCATCCACACCAATGGCCAACTGCCGGCGGTGGGCGCCCCGGCGCCCGACTTCAGGCTGGTGGACAAGGACCTCCAGGACCGCACCCTGGCCGACTTCCGCGGCAAGAAGAAGCTGCTCAACATCGTCCCCAGCCTGGACACCGACATCTGCGCCGAGTCCACCCGCCGCTTCAATCAGGCCCTCGCCGGACGGGACGACGCCGTGGCCCTGGTGATCTCCGCCGATCTGCCCTTCGCCTCGGGCCGCTTCTGCTCCAGCGAGGGCCTCGACAACGTGGTCACCCTGTCCATGATGCGCGACAAGAACTTCGCCAAGGACTACGGGGTGCTGATCCAGGACGGCCCCCTGGCCGGGCTCTGTGCGCGCGCGGTGGTGGTCCTGGACGCCGACGACCGGGTCGTCTACACGCAACTGGTGCCCGAGATCAAGCAGGAGCCGGACTACGCCGCCGCCCTGAAGGCCCTGGGCTGAATGGCGACCCTGTTCGATCTCTCGGTACCCGGGCGCCGCGCCGGCGCCCAGCTCCCGCCCGCGGCCCCGCCGCCGGACGACCTCCCCGGGGAGCTGTTGCGCCGTGACCCTCCCGCCCTGCCCGAGGTCTCGGAACTGGAGGTGGTGCGCCACTACACCCGCCTCTCGCAGCGCAATCACGGAGTGGACACCGGCTTCTACCCCCTCGGCTCCTGCACCATGAAGTACAACCCGCGGGGGGCCAACGCCCTGGCCATGCTGCCGGAATTCCTGGAGCGCCACCCCCTGGCCCCCGAGGGGCACGGCCAGGGCCTCCTGGCCTGCCTGCACGACCTTCAGGAGATCCTGGCGGCGGTCACCGGTATGGCCGCGGTGAGCCTGACCCCGGCCGCGGGCGCCCAGGGCGAGTTCGCCGGGGTACGCATGATCCGCGCCTACCACGAGGCCCGGGGCGACCACCAGCGGGACGAGATGCTGATCCCCGATTCCGCCCACGGCACCAACCCCGCGTCGGCGGTGATGGGCGGCTGCCGGGCGCGGGAGATCCCCACCGGCCCCGACGGCGACCTGGACCTGGAGGCCCTGGACGCGGCCCTGGGGCCGCGCACCGCCGGGATCATGCTCACCAACCCCTCCACCCTGGGGCTGTTCGAGCGCAACATCCAGGCCATCGCCCGGCGGGTCCATGCCGCCGGCGGCCTGCTCTATTACGACGGTGCCAACCTCAACGCCATCCTCGGGCGGGTGCGCCCGGGCGACATGGGCTTCGACGTGGTCCACCTGAACCTGCACAAGACCTTCGCCACCCCCCACGGCGGCGGGGGCCCCGGGGCCGGCCCGGTGGGCGTGAGCGCCCGCCTGGAGCCCTTCCTGCCCATCCCCCGGGTGGGCCACGACGGCCACGACTACCACTGGATCGAGTCCGCCGACCGTCCCCAGAGCATCGGCCGCCTGTCGGCCTTCGCCGGCAACCTGGGGGTGGCCCTGCGTGCCTATGTGTACGCCCGGATGCTGGGCGACCCCGGCCTGGCCCGGGTCTCCGGCCATGCCGTCCTCAATGCCGCCTATCTGATGCAGCGCCTGCGCGCCCTCGGCTACGAGGCCGCCTATCCGGACCGCCGGCCCGGACACGAATTCATCATCACGCTGAAACGGGAGGCACACGCATGGGGCGTGCGCGCCCTGGACGTGGCCAAGCGCCTGCTCGACTTCGGCATCCACGCCCCCACCACCTATTTCCCCTTGCAGGTCCCGGAGTGCCTCCTCATCGAGCCCACCGAGACCGAGTCCAAGGCCGAGCTGGACCGTTTCGTGGAGGCCATGGCGCGCATCCGCGAAGAGGCGGAGCACGACCCCGAACGCCTGCGCGGGGCCCCCTGGACCACCCCGCTGCGGCGCCTCGACGACGTCCGCGCGGCGCGCGAGCCCGACCTCGCCTGGCGGCCGGAATGAACCAGAACCGGGGCTGGCGCCGCCTGGTGAAGGCCTGGGGCTACTCCCTCGCCGGCCTGGGCGCCTGCTTCCGCCACGAGGCCGCCTTCCGTCAGGAACTGGCCCTGGCCACGGCCCTCACCCCCCTGGGGATCTGGTGGGGAAGGAATGGCGCGGAACGTGCCCTGTTGGTGGCATCCCTGTGGTGGCCTCCCATCGTGGAACTGCTCAACTCGGGCCTGGAGGCACTGGCAGACCGCATCGGTCCCGAACGCCACCGGCTCTCGGGGCGGGCCAAGGACATGGGCTCGGCGGCAGTGTTCATGACCCTCTGCCTGACCGCGGCGGTATGGGCCCTGATTCTCCTGCCACGGGCCTTTTGACGGCCCATTGTTTTAGGTATATGGTTCCTATCCTGACCGCTTTGGGGTGCCATCGATGATCCGCCGTATGGCTTGGCTCCTGTTGCTGTTGCTGCCCTGCATCCTCCCGGCCCAGGTCCTGGTCGCCAATCCCGATGTCCCTCTGCGAGCGATCGAACGCTCCAGGGCGCGCGCCTATTTCTTTCTGCGTCTGCACGAATGGCCGGACGGCACCCCGGTGCGGCTATTCGTGCTGGACGATCGCGCCCCCTTGCACCGGCGTTTCAGCAAGGAGGTACTGGGGGTGCTGCCACAGAGTCTGCGCCGGACCTGGGACCGGATGTTGTTCGCGGGCCTCGCCCAGCCCCCCGAGCGGGTGGGATCCATCGAGGAGATGCGGCGACGGGTGGCCACCACACCGGGTGCCTTGGGATATCTTCCGAAGGGAGAGACGGATGAAAGCGTACGTGTGCTGCCTGTTCACTAGCTTGACGGCTGCGTTGCCCTCCCTGGGACGGGCCGATGACCGCATCCTGCCCGAGGGGCTGCAACTGCATGGCTTCCTGTCCCAAGGGTATGTGCAGACCAGCGCCAACCGCTGGTTCGGCGACAGCGAGCAGGGCAGTTGGGATTTTCGCGAGATCGGGATCAACGCCTCCTACCGGCCTGCCCGCCGTTGGCTGGTGTCCGCCCAGGTCCTGTCACGCACCGCCGGGGACATGGACGACGGCAGCCTGCGCCTGGACTACGGGCTGCTGGACTGGGGCTTCGAGGCCAACGCCGAACGCCGTCTGGGCCTGCGCCTGGGGCGGATCAAGAACCCCGCGGGGTTCTACAACGAGACCCGGGACGTGGCCTTCACCCGTCCGGCCATCTTCCTGCCGCAGGCGGTCTATTTCGACCGGGTGCGCAATCTGGCCCTGTCCGCCGATGGGGCGCAGATCTACGGGGACTGGTCCCTGGAGGGCGCGAACCTGAGCCTCCGGATCGGCATGGGCATGCCCCTCATCAACAAGGCGGCCGAGGCCACCTTCATGGGGCGCGACTGGCAAGGCAGCCTGAAGGCGGATCGCCCGTTGGTCATCACCAGGCTGGGCTACGAAACGGGCGACAGGCGTCTGCGCCTGGCCCTGAGCGGCATTACCGTGCGCATGGATTTCGAGCGGGGGCCGGCCGACCCCCCGCCCCCGCTGCTTGATTCCGGGCACATCGACCTCACCATGGGCATCCTCTCCGCCCAATACAACAGCGAACGCTGGTCCCTGACCGGGGAATACCTGCTCCAGGGCGTGAACTGGGTCGGCACCGGCCGTCTCCCGCCCGGCTACAACCTGGCCCAGGGCTGGTATCTCCAGGGGGAATGGCGCCCCCGGGACGACCTCTCCCTGTTCCTGAGATACGACGACCGGATCACCAATCTGGACGACCCGAACGGTACCGATGCCGAGGCCGCCAGGGGGATCCCCGCGCACAACGGCTTCGCCCACGACTGGGTACTCGGCGGCGGGTGGACGCCGCGCTCCGATCTCCTGGTGCGTCTGGAGTACCACTGGGTGGATGGCACCGCCTGGTTGTCCAACGAGGAGAACGACCCCCGGAGCACCACACGCCGCTGGCAGATGTTCGCCGCCCAGGTGAGCTTCCGCTTCTGACCGGGGCCTCCACCCCGGAGCGTGCCTGAGCGGCGATTCCCATCTTCGTTCAGGCGCTATACACTCCGGGGCTTCCGAGTCCCCTGGAGCCGCCATGAGTCACGACCATCCCCCGCAGGCCTTCCAGCCGCTGACCATCGCCATCCTCACCGTATCGGACACCCGCACCGAGGCCGACGACCGTTCCGGCGGCCTCCTGCGCGAACGCGCCGAGACCGCCGGTCACCGGGTGGTGGCGAAGGAGATCGTCCCCGACGACATCTACGCCATGCGCGCGGTCTTCTCGCGCTGGATCGCCGACCCCGGGGTACAGGTGGTGATCGCCACCGGCGGTACCGGGATCACCGGACGCGACCTCACCCCGGAGGCCGTCGAACCCCTGTTCGACAAGCCCCTGCCGGGCTTCGGCGAACTCTTCCGCCACTTCTCCCTGGAGGAGATCGGCACCTCCACCATCCAGTCCCGGGCGGTGGGCGGGATCGCCAACGGCACCCTCGTCTTCTGCCTGCCCGGTTCCAGCGGTGCCTGCCGCACCGGCTGGGACCGCATCCTCGCCAGCCAGCTCGACCGCCGCACCCGCCCCTGCAACTTCGCCGAGATGTTGCCCCGCGCCCTGGAGGTCTGAGATGAGCGCCTGTTGCGACAGCCTCCCCACCCCGAGCCCTCTCAAGACCGTGGAGCAGGCCCTGGCCCTCCTCCTCGAACAGGCCCGGCCCCTCGGGGATACCGAGACCCTGCCCCTGGACCGGGCCCTGGGCCGGGTCCTGGCCACACCCATCCACAGCCGGGTGGACGTGGCCCCCTGGGACAACAGCGCCATGGACGGCTACGCCGTGCGGATCGCCGACCTGGGAGAGACCGGCGCCACCCTGCCCGTGTCCCAGCGCATCCCCGCCGGGGCCCCGGGCGGGCCCTTGGCGGCGGGCACCGCGGCGCGCATCTTCACCGGCGCGCCGCTGCCCGAGGGGGCCGACGCGGTGGTCATGCAGGAGGTCTGCGAGCGCCAGGGCGACCGGGTACGCATCGGTGAGCGGCCGCGGCCCGGGGCCAACATCCGCCGCCGCGGCGAGGACATCCGCAGCGGCGAACGGGTGCTGGAGGCCGGCACCCGGCTCCTGCCCCAACAGCTGGGCCTGGCCGCCTCGGTGGGGGTCGCCGAGGTGGAGGTGGTCCGCCGCCTGCGGGTGGCCCTGTTCGCCAGCGGCGACGAACTGGCCATGCCGGGAAGCGACCTCGGTCCCGGACAGATCTACAACTCCAACCAGTTCACCCTCGGCGGCCTGCTCCAGGCCCTGGGTTGCGAGGTCCAGGCCCTCGGTATCGTCGAAGACACCCTGGAGGCCACCACCGCCGCCCTGGAGCGGGCCGCGGCCGGCGCCGACCTGGTGCTCGCCTCCGGGGGCGTCTCGGTGGGCGAAGAGGACCACGTCAAGCCGGCGGTGGAGCGACTCGGGCGCCTCGACCTGTGGCGGATCGCGGTCCGCCCAGGCAAGCCTCTGGCCTTCGGCCACATCGGCGAGACCCCCTTCATCGGCAGCCCCGGCAACCCCGTGTCCCTGTTCGTCACCTTCTGCCTGTTCGCGCGGCCCTTCATCCGCCGGATGCAGGGTGTGTCCGGCCCGCTCGATCCGTTGCGGGTGCCCGCCCGCGCCGCCTTCGCCTGGCCCAAGGCGGTCAAGCGGCGGGAATACGCCCGCGCCCGCCTCGGCCTGGACGACCGGGGCGAGGCCTGGATCGAACTCTATCCCAGCCGATCCTCGGCGGTATTGAGTTCCGTGGTCTGGGCCGGCGGCCTCGCCGAGATCCCCGAGGGGTGCACCTTCGAGCGTGGCGAACGGATCCTCTTTCTGCCCTTCGAGGGGCTGCTGGCATGATTGAAGTGCTCTATTTCGCCAGCCTCCGCGAACGCCTCGGCCACGACCGCGAGGCCCTGGAGATCCCGCCGGGGGTCAGCACCCTGGGCGGACTCGCCGCCTGGCTGGCCCACCGTGGCGGCCCCTGGGAGGAGGTCTTCGCCGGCGACGAGACCCTGATGATGGCCCTGGACCAGGAGGCCGCCGATCCCGCCACGGACCTGCACGACGGCGCCGAGGTGGCCTTCTTCCCACCGGTGACCGGGGGCTGAACATGCAACCGGTACGGGTGCAGACCGAGGCCTTCGATGTGGCCGCCGAAATCGAGGCCCTGCGCGCCGGCGATCCCCACGTCGGCGGCCTGGTCACCTTCGTGGGCTACATGCGCGACTTCAACCAGGGCGACAGGGTGGAGACCCTGACCCTGGAACACTATCCGGGGATGACCGAGAAGGCCCTGGAGGCCATCGTCACCGAGGCCGGGGCGCGCTGGGATCTGCTGGGGATCCGGGTGGTCCACCGGGTGGGCGAACTCCGCCCCGGGGAGCCCATCGTCCTGGTGGCGGTGACCAGCGCCCACCGCGGCGAGGCCTTCCGCGCCTGCGAATTCGTCATCGACTATCTCAAGACCCGCGCCCCCTTCTGGAAGAAGGAGCGCACCCCCCAAGGCGAGCGCTGGGTGGAGGCGAGGTCTTCGGACCAGAGGGCGGAGGCGCGTTGGCGGCCGGGGAGCGGAAAGGCAACCAGATGATGCGCGTCCATTGCCTACAACACGTCCCCTTCGAGGGCCTGGGCAGCCTCGCCGGGGCCTTCGCCGAGCGCGGGGACCGGGTCACCACCACCCACCTCTACCGGGAGGCGCTCGACGCGGATCCCGACGCCCTCGACCTCCTGGTGGTCATGGGCGGCCCCATGGGGATCGCCGACGAAACAGAGCATCCCTGGCTGGCCGCCGAGAAGCGCTTCATCGCCCAGGTCATCGACAACGGCGCCCGGGTCCTGGGCGTCTGCCTGGGCGCCCAGCTGATCGCCGGCGTGCTGAATGCACCGGTGACCCGCAACCCACAGCCGGAGATCGGCTGGTTCCCGATAGAGAAGCGTCCCGAGGCCTCGGCCTCGGCCATCGGCCGCGCCCTCCCCGTCCGCCTGACCGCCTTCCACTGGCACGGCGACCGCTTCGCCATCCCCGCGGGCGCCATTCCCCTGTACCGCTCCGCGGCCTGTGAGAACCAGGGTTTCGTGTACCGGGAGCGGGTCGTGGGCCTGCAATTCCACCTGGAGACCACGCCGGCATCGGCCGCCGCCCTGGTGCGGCATTGCGCCGATGAACTGCGCCCGGGCCCTTACATCCAGTCCGCCCGCGAGATCCTGGACCCCGATCACGACTATGGCGCGATGCACGCGGCGATGGGGGACCTGATCGGCGCCTTGTCGGAGAGTGGGCGCGCGTAGGGGTGTTCATGGCAACCGCACCCCCCGGAGGATGAAGGTTGTGGGGGCGTCCTCAGCCGCCCCGACCATGTGGACCCTGCCTCGGCCGGCAGCCATCACACGACGACGACGGACAGGTATACTCTCTCTTTTTCTACGGACGCATTGCCATGCCGGAAAGCGAAGGCTTCGCCGCACTCTTCAGCCAATTCGAGCAGGAACGAACGCCCCCGGCCCGTCGCGAGCCACGCCCGGGCGACCGGGTCCGCGGCCGGGTCCTGTCCATCCAGGGGGACAATCTCTTCATCGACCTGGGTACCAAGACCGAGGGCGTAGCCGATGTCGCCGAATTCACCGATGCAGACGGCCACTTGACAGTGGCCGTAGGCGACGCAATCGAACTCGCCGTCAGCGGCAAGGACGAGGACAGTGGTACCCTCCTGCTCGGCACCCGCCACGCGCGACGGGCCCACGGAAGCAAGGGCCTGCGCCAAGCCTTCGAGGAACAGCGGCCGGTCGAGGGCCTGGTCACCGCCACCACCAAAGGCGGCCTGGAGGTAGAACTGTCCGGGGTGCGGGCCTTCTGTCCCGCCTCGCAGATCGACGGCCACTTCGTGGAGGACCTCGAGACCTTCGTCGGTCAACGCCTGCCCTTTCGCATCACCAAGTTCGAGGGCGGCCGGCATCCGGACCTGGTGGTCTCGCGCCGGGTCCTGCTCGAGGAAGAACAGCGCGCCCGCGCGGCGGAGACCCGCGCCCGCCTGGAAGTGGGCGCAGTCCTCGAAGGCCGGGTGAGCGCCCTCAAGGACTTCGGTGCCTTCATCGACCTAGGCGGTATCGACGGCCTGGTCCACGTGAGCGAACTGGCCTTCGGCCGGGTCGCCCACCCCAGCGAGGTCTTGACCGTCGGTCAGCAAGTGAAGGTGGCGGTGTTGCGTATCGAGCCCAGCGGCGACCCCCGCCGGCCCGAGCGTGTCGCCCTGTCCATCCGCGCCCTGGAGAAGGACCCCTGGCAGGAGGTCCTGGTGAATTTCCCGGTGGGGGCCCAGGTGGAGGGCCGGGTAAACCGCCTGCAACCCTTCGGCGCGTTCGTGGAACTGGCCCCCGGGGTGGACGGCCTCATCCACGTCAGCGAATTGGGTGCCGGCCGGCGCATCACTCATCCCCAAGAGGTGTTGGAGCTGGGCCAACAGGTGCAAGCCACGGTGATCAGCGTGGACCCGGAGAAAAAACGCATCGGCCTTTCCCTGGACCCGGACAAACAGGCCAGGGCACACGCGGACACGGCCGAATACGGCCGGCCCGAGACGGGGTTCGGAACCCTGGGGGATCTATTGCGGGAATCGCTGAGGAAACAGGGGCAGAAGACCTGATGGGAGCGATCCTTGCGCATCCCCACGAAGGATGGTGGGCACGCGGGCGGCCCTCCATGGGGGCAGGGCTCCGTCATCTAACCGCCCCTCTGCCAGTGGCCTTCCCTGAAAAACGCCGTGAATACCTCCCTGTAGGCTTGACTGCGGCATCCCTGCCGCAGACATTTTCAGGGAAGGCCACTGGCG
>Ga0256841_1001336_pt1 | contig 21712 bp, 18 predicted proteins | sample 356308metaG_FD_185971 | JGI IMG/M metagenome (GOLD analysis project Ga0256841, IMG submission 185971) | Hydrothermal vent microbial communities from Mid Atlantic Ridge, Atlantic Ocean - 356-308 | ecosystem: Environmental > Aquatic > Marine > Hydrothermal vents | place: Atlantic Ocean: Mid... | reverse complement strand
AAAAAAAATCCCCATCGCCCTTGAGAGGGGCAATGGGGCTGAACACACTATGAGAACACCCTAAATTTTTATGAAAAACTATTCATTTCTCCTTTGATAATACAAATATAGGGTAAGTTCCTTTGACGAACCAAAAAAAAATGAATTTTTTTTTACATTTTTTTTTTCATAATGCATAACTAATTGAATTTTGTGATAAAAGGTCAATATTACCGCACTATACTTTCATCTTGTTTGATTTCTATATATCGGTATCTTTTATGTCGAATAAGGATGGGACGCTTTGGGGCACAGTTCAAGAATTTAGTGGAGAGGTTTTATTTATCGACTTGGGTTATTTTTAATGTTAGATAGATTCGTGGACTATTAGAATTAGGAAGGATTTATGTTTTCTGTATCATAGTCGATTGTGCATTGTATCTTTGTCTTAGGAATTAAGAAAAACATGATAAGTCAAAAGTCAATTGAGGAAGTATTAGAAACTGCGCAAGTTGAGGAGGTTGTATCTGATTACTTGACGCTCAAACGCAGGGGGGTGAATATGATAGGACTGTGTCCTTTTCATAGCGAAAAAACACCGTCTTTTACAGTGAGTCCCTCTAAGAATATATATAAATGCTTCGGTTGCGGTCGGGCAGGCGGTAGTGTTCAGTTTCTAATGGAGCACGACAATCTTTCTTTTGTAGAGGCTATCCGTTTGCTCGCCAAAAAGTACAATATCCAATTGGAAGAAACTTTTTCAAGTACTAAGAGCAAGGAGGAAATTGAAAAATTGGAGAGTCTCTACATCATCAATGAATTTGCACAGAAGTATTATCGAGATCAGCTGAATACCGATTTTGGGAAAAGTGTAGCAATGGGGTATTTCACACAACGAGGGTTTAGACAAGAGACGATTGATGCATTTGGACTTGGTTTTGCCCCGGACCAGAAGGACGGGCTTGTCCTATTGGCTAAGCAGAAGGGCTATAAGTTGGATAAACTTAAGGAGGCGGGGTTACTCAATCAGTATGAGCGGGATTTTTTCCGCAATAGAGTTATGTTTAGTCTCTACAGTATTAGTGGTAGGGTGATTGGGTTTGCTGGGAGAACCCTGGGGGCAGACCCCAAAGCTCCAAAATACATTAATACCCCGGAAACAGAATTATACAATAAGCGCAAATTCCTCTATGGTTTGCATCTTTCCAAAGAAAACATACGCAAATCCAAAGAGTGTATTATCGTAGAGGGCTACACAGACGTCATTACCCTTTATCAAAATGGAATTCGCAATGTCGTAGCAGCATCCGGCACTTCTCTCACCGATGGCCAGGTGAGGCTTATCAAGAGATATAGTGAGAATGTCAAAATGATTTTTGATGGTGACCCTGCAGGCTTAAAGGCGGCTTTGAGAGCAGTAGATATCGTGTTGGAGCAAGGGCTCAACGTGGAGATCGTTGCATTGCCTGAAGGAGAGGATCCGGATGGATACCTCAAATCAGTAGGTACAGAAGCCTTTAGAAAATATATAGAGGAGGAAGCGGAGGATTTTATTTTATTTAAAACCAAACACTTGCTTCAAGAGGTTGGGGATAATCCGATTATGAAGGCTCAGGTCATTAAGGACATTGTCTCCAGTATTGCCGTAGTTCCCGAACTTTTGAAAAGAACACTATATGTCCAATCCTGTGCTCAAATTACACAGATGGATGAATCTGTCTTGCTTCAGGAACTCAAGACGGCGATTGCTACTCGTCTAAAGAAGAAAAAACATCTCCCTTCCTCCCAAATCCCTTCCCAAACTACGAGGCGCAATGCTCCCCTTCAAAAGAGCGACAAGGATGTAGATTATTTTCAAGAAAAAGCCTTGTTAGCTCTTTTGGTAAAGTTTCCCGACAAGATATATCTGCCGGACGAGGAAATTACCGTATTCCAGTATATTTTGGAATCTATTCATGATGTGAAGCATACCATTAAAGAGCCTCTATTTAATAAGATTCTGCAGCATTGTTATGAAATTTTGGAAAGTGACCAGATTCCATCACAAGAATATTTTCTCAATCATCCCGATCCGGATATCCAAAGATTTTCAATTGATTGTTCTATTACGCCGTACCGTTACAGCGACAATTGGTCGGAAAAATTTCAAATATATATGCATAGTCAGAAGGCGCCTGAGGATAACTTTGTCAAAGAGACACTTCGGACAGTTCTGAGATTTAAACTCAAAAAAATAGAACACCTCATCCAACAAAACCAAGCCACCATCCGCCAAAGTGAAGCTAATCCGGAAGCATTGGAGCGGATTCCCAGGTTGCTCAAACTGCATAAGGTACTCTTGGAACAAAGAAAAATTATATCGGATAAATTAGGTCAAATTGTACTCTCCTGATCTGACCATGTAGTACTGGGTTCCGCTAATCAAGTGCTCTAGATTAAATAAAAAAAGGCCCTCACTCACATCTGGAGTAAGAGCCCGGTCGGAGGTCGGTGCCGGATTCGAACCGGCGTACGCGGTTTTGCAGACCGCTGCCTAGCCGCTCGGCCAACCGACCATTTATGTGTTTCACTTGCGTGAAAATTGAAATGGACGGCAAAGATACATCAAATTTGGAATCTCCCCTTTTACCGTACTACTTTTTTTCTTTCTGTTTTGAAATAGTTCCATCCAAAGCTTTCTTATTTTGCAGGAATGGACATAGAGGAAACCTTGTAGATTATATAAATAGGGATGATATACCAGCACGTAATTGTATTCTTTAGCTCATGACATAGTATAAAGAAGGGGAAAAGGACTATGTGGTTCTAGTTTCTTAGAGATTTATTGCAAATAGGGTATTAGTAAGCTTAGCGATATCTTTAATGTACAGTATTGGTAAGTATTTTCCTTTGCGCTCCGGTAGGATTCCGGTATAACCGTGTACCTTTGTACTGAAATTAATCATGCATATGGAGAATCATCAATGGGACCTCGGTTCTAAAAATACCAAAACACAAAAAAAACAAAAAACGGAATACGCGGTCTTGATCGGTTTGGTCCAAGGACAGCAGACGGAAGAGACTGTACAGGAATATTTGGATGAATTGGCATTTTTGGCAAAGACAGCGGGAGCCTCTACACTTCGAAGATTTGTACAGAGACTGCCCAAGCCGGATACTAGATACTATGTCGGCAAAGGTAAGATGGAAGAAATTAAGTCCTTTATCGAATCTCATCCTGAGGTCGATATGGTTATATTTGACGATGATCTCAGTGCAAAGCAGATGGGTATTCTCGAAGAACAATTCGAAAGAAAAATCATCGACCGGACAACTCTTATCTTAGATATTTTTGCTTCCAGAGCGCAGACAGCTCAAGCGAAGACCCAGGTTGAACTCGCACAGATGCAATATCTTTTGCCTAGATTGCGTGGATTGTGGTCACACCTCGAACGCCAAAGAGGGGGAATCGGTATGCGTGGTCCAGGGGAGAAAGAAATTGAGACTGACAGAAGAATCGTTCGTGATAAAATATCTAAACTCAAGAAAAAGCTTGAAAAAATTGATCAGCAAAGTCAAACTCGACGCAAGTCTAGAGGGGATTTTATAAAAGTGGCACTCGTGGGATACACCAATGCAGGTAAATCTACTCTTATGAATCTCCTCAGCAAGTCCGAAGTTTTTGCGGAAGATAAATTGTTTGCTACCTTGGATACGACAGTTAGAAAGGTAGTGTGGGATGCCATGCCGTTCCTTCTGTCAGATACAGTTGGTTTTATCCGAAAGTTACCCCATCATTTGGTCGAGAGCTTTAAGTCTACCCTCGATGAAGTCAAAGAAGCCGACATTCTTGTTCATGTAGTGGATGTGGCTCACCCTCAGTTTGAAAGCCATATGCAAACGGTCAATGATACATTGCAAGCGCTCGGGGCGGCGGATAAACCTACTCTGATCGTTCTAAACAAATCAGATCTTTATACATCGCGCAATTTTGATGCCTACCTGGAACCGGAGATAAAACTGGAGCTGACGACTGATTTGATAACACATGTCGAACAGTCCTATAAACAGAAAGTTATTCTGATATCGGCTGCCGAGGGAGACAATATCCAGAATCTGAGAGATGAAATGAAGTCTTATATCCGAGATCTCTATGAAAAGAGATATCCTTATCGCACAAGAAAGTGGTAAGCACAAAGCATTGGTATCATTACCCCATTATATCATTAGCGCATTATCACATCAGCACATTACCCCATTATATCATTAACACATTAGCACATCCTATCATCAGCACATTACCCCATTAATCCCTTGATGGACATTAATGAGAATACTAGACAGATTGAAGCTATCGATAGTTCAGTCAATATCCTTAATTCTACATGTGGATGGCTCTATCCTCAGTTGCCGCCAAACACGCTTCTTTGAAGGCTTCACTTACTGTAGGATGGGCAAAACAAGTGCGTGCAATATCTTCCGCTGAGGCTTTGAATTCCATCGCGATGGCCGCTTCGTGAATCATTTCTGTAGCTTTGGGCCCGATGATGTGAACCCCCAAAATCTCATCTGTATCCCTATGGGCTAATACTTTCACAAAACCGTTGGCTTCACTGCTCGCTACCGCTCGGCCATTGCCTTTAAAAGGGAATTTCCCTGTTTTAAAAGGGATGTTTTGATCAGCTAATGCCGTCTCTCCATATCCTATAGAAGCGACCTCAGGAGAAGTGTAGACGGCAAGAGGGATTAAATTGTATTGGATGTGGGGTTTTTGTCCAGCTAACAATTCGGCGACATAGACTCCTTCTTCCTCTGCTTTATGGGCAAGCATAGGGCCGGTAGTCACATCCCCGATAGCAAAGATATGTGCGGCAGTCGTCCGCATATCATCATCTGATTTGATCCGGTTCCAATCGTCTTTTTCTACTGAAGTATGCTCTAACCCAAGTCCATCTGTAAATGGGCGTCGACCGACAGATACCATACAATATTCCGCCTTCATGCTTTCCTCTTCTCCTTTTTTGTTCTTATAGGAGACTTCTACAGAGCGGGGTTTCCCCTTCACCGCAGTGACTTCTGTTTTGGTCATCACCTTTATGCCCAGTTTTTTTAAAGCTCGTCCCATTTCTTTGCCGATATCCTTATCCATTCCCGGAAGAAGTCGATCCATGTATTCTATGATGGTGACCTCTGTCCCCAATCTGGCATACACCGAACCTAGCTCTACACCTATCACACCCCCGCCAATAACGATCATGGTTTTGGGAAGCTTTGGAAGAGAAAGCGCTTCTGTGGACGTGATGACTCTCTTCTTATCTATAGTAATGAAAGGTAAAGTTGCAGGTTTGGAGCCGGTGGCAATGACGAAATTTTTAGCAGTATATTGGTTCTTTGTTCCATCTTCTCCCTGAACTTCCAGTGTGTGATCATCGACAAAACGCCCATACCCCTTCAGTAGGTCAATTTTGTTTTTCTTCATCAAAAAATCAACACCCGAGGTAATCTGGTGGACGACTTGATTTTTTCTCTCAATAAAACGTCCAAAATTAATCGAAATGGAGCCCGATACATCAAAACCAAACGAAGCAAAATCATGAGTTGAAAAATGATACTTCTCACTCATGTCCAATAGGGCTTTGGAAGGTATACATCCTACATTGAGACAAGTACCCCCTAGAGTGCTATATCGTTCGACTAAGGCGGTTTTCATCCCGAGTTGGGCACATCGAATGGCACAAACATATCCTCCTGGACCTGAGCCTACAATAATCACATCGTAATTCATATCTTTAAAATTTTCTAATAATTAGATTTAAATGCATTATATATTTTCTATATCTAAGGAGCCGCTTTGCGCTCAAATAATTTTTTTTAATTCTATCTCTGTTTGATACTCATGCACACTAAAAATCATGTTTGTTTTTTTAAAGTTCTTAATACAAAGCATTTTTAGTATGAAATGGTTCCCATTAGACCGGTATTAAATTGAAAGGAGATGAAGAATAACTCAGAGGATCCATCATGTGCAGTACAAATGCGCTTTTGTACTACCAAGTTGAAAGTTGAATTTCCAATGCATTTCCTTAAGGGTCGACATCCCTTTTGACATACCATGAATGTCGATGGGGTTAGATCTTCGGATAGGTCTAAAAGGTATTGCTAATTATGTATTCTAGTAAGGGAATTTGATCTGATTTCATTCCAAACCTCCGTGAATTAGCTGTCTTCTGATTTACAGCCCTCCCTCAAAGGCACGAGTAGTAACCATTTCATACAGGAGGAGAAAACAAATAACCTTCGAACGCCAATAATAGAGGGGGAAAGGGGCAATTAAAAAAAGAGCCGATACTATTGTACCGGCTCAAAATAACCCGTTATAAGTAAACTATTGACATTTCTGACAATAGAAAATTATTATCCCTAAGACCTTTACATTTACCCGGATGGCACAGTGTCTTGTAAGGCAACTGCAAAATGTGCGAGTTCTAAACTTACCAAGTCACTTTGTTCAAGTCTTTCACAGAGTGCTCGAGTCCACTGCCCGGCTCTTTTGCTCAGGAAGTGGATTGAAAGAGAGAATTTCTCGAGGGGAGTGGGGGGTGGGTTTACCCCCTATATGCTCTACCTGACTTGATTACCGGAAAGCTGAAATTTAAGCCTACGGTAAAAGTTTTAGCTTCCGGTCCTTTATCTTTTTTAAAGAATGGGGCCATTGCCGCATTCGCAAATATTCCCACCCCTTTATATCCCAATCGAGCACTTAGCTCCGGTGAGTATTTGAAGAGGTTAAAGTCATCTTTAACCGTAGTAGAGATGTCTTTCCCCTCCTTGGTGTATTCATATTTAGCTTTGGAATTTAGCCTGAATTTGTTAATGAGACCGGCAGATATCCGGAGATTGCTTTTTCTTTTGGTGGAGGTAAACAATTCTAAGAAAACCGGAACTTCCAAATACGTGTATACCAACTTGTTCTTAGAGTAGGACCGGGTGGCATCTTTGGTGATCCAGGTTTTATTTTCATCGGACTCAAGCTGCGCATTGTCCTTAAGGGGAATATAAGAACCGCCCCAGGATAGACCGGAAGTAAGCGCCGCATAAGGAGTGCCTAGGTGCATAGACAACCGGTAAAACTCCCATCGAAGGCTGTAACTCCTATCGGTATTGAACAATTCAGCATCTGTGATAGTATTATTTTTATCTAAAAAAGTCTCATATCCCACGGATAAACCTCCCCAGTTGGAGTATAGTTTATATTTCTTTTTGTGTTTTGTGATGACAAGTTTTTTGTGCTTATTCTTATGTTTTTTGAGTTCGGTTTTACGCTCTAGTTTTTCTCTTTTTGCCTCCATACGCTCATTGAGCTCCTCCATTTTGTCCTCTAATCGGTCTTGTGCATCCTCGAGTTTATCTTGCGCTTCGTCTAGTCGGTCACTTATTTCATCCTGGACATCTTCCACCTCCTCTTCGATTCGTATCGTCTTTGTCCCGTCGTCTCCTTCTGATATTATGATTTGGTTGCCATCACTATCCGTATCGGTTCGAAAAGTTTTTTCTTTTACGGTCCCGTCTTTGTTCTCAGATTTCATATTAATGGTTGTATTTCCATCCTGTTCTTCTACGATGATCATTTGGTATTTACCCAATTGAATTCTTGTTGTGTCCGGTTTTTTGCCTGAATCTTGGGCAAAGATTGCAGCGGAGAATAAAGTGTACAGTAACCCGGATATGATTATTTTTTTCATGGATTTAATTTTTTGTTTAGTATGAAATGGTTGATTCACTTCCATTACGTTCTAGCCCTACGAAAAGTTACATCTCTTCTCTTTTTGTCCTGGCTAGAGGAGTCAGGTCGGCCATTTCATACCAAATACACTATATCATCCACTGTTGCAACAAGGTATAGAGGGCACCAAAAGCCTCCCTTTTTTATTTTTTAAAGGGAGCTATAACCAATTACTAACTAAAAACTTCCATTTACTCATTTCGACTCTGTATCAACATAAAAGTGATGTATCTTTGGAATGAATATAAGCATTATTAAATCCAAATGAGACACATCATGCCATATAAGACACACATGTTTATCGGGATGCTTCTTGTAGGTTATTGTTTTTATGGGTGGGCGCAGCCTGAAGTTATTACCCATGCTACGCTTTCAGATCCAATCACATATACAATGGTGGAGGAGCAAAATGGGGATAGGTCCGGTATTAGAGGGTATTCAGAGCCCACTCCGACAGAAAATGTGGCTGAGCAACTTCAAAGACAAAAGCGAATCATTGAGGGGCTTTATGATGTTATTCGCAAGCATAGACAGGATATTGAAATAATGAAGGCCATGCTATTTAAACAGAAAAGAGAAATTGAAGCCATGAAGATGAGTCAGCATACAGTATCCCCAAGTATGAGGGTAGGCGTCAAAAAAATATCATCAAAAAAGGAATAGATGAACGAAATGATTTATCTTTACTCTATAAAATAATAAATGCGTTTGAATATGAAGAAATTGTTATTTGGTTTTCTGATTTTTGCCTTGGCAATACCCCACTTCCTCTCTGCCCAATTAGTGAATGAAGGTGCGACGATCATTGTCCAATCAGGTGCAGTGCTTACCGTTAACGCGGATGTGCAAAACAATTCGGGTACACTTGAACTAGCCGGTACTGCGCTGCTAAAAGTAAAAAAGGATTTATTCAATGGGGCTTCAGCGACACTTACGACTGCTGCGGGTTCTACGATAGAATGCGTTGGATCTACACCGACCAATATTACTTCCGCAGGAAATGGTATTGCCACTTTGAAAGTGAATAAAGATGCGAATGTTGATGTGCTTCTATCTGATGATTTGACCGTGAGTAATGGGATCGAGTTTGCTGCAGATGACAATAAGTTGGTCATAGGAACGAATAATTTGACCTTAGAAGATGCCGCTACGGTATCCGGACAAAGTGCTATCCGTTATGTACAAGCTGATGGTACGGGAAAGATGGTCAAGAATTATACCGGGATGGGATCATTTGATTATCCTGTAGGTGATGTCAATGATTACTCTCCTGTGAGTGTAAGTACTACAGCTGGCAGTTTTGGAGCGAGTGCCAGCATCGGGGTCAATGTTACGGATGCAGATCACCCCAATAAGCTCATGGATGCAGATGCTTGGATATCTAGATATTGGACAGCAGATGTCACTGATATCACCGGACTTGAGGGAAGTATAGTAGGCACTTATGTCGATGGAGATATCAATGGCACAGAGTCGAGTTTGAGCGGAGCCGCTTACTACGGTGCAGACTGGCATTTTGACGGTTCGGCAGGAGATGATGTAGCTAATACCGTCACAGCCGATCTTACCCAAGATATGGATCTTACCGGCCAAAACTTCTTTGGTAAATTTACAGATCTTAAGGTCTTTTTACAAGGCCCATACTCCGGGGGAACTATGAAGACGGATTTGAATTCTGGAGGATACCTTCCCTTAAATACACCCTATGGTACCGGGGAGTCTGTAGGATCGATCCCAAATGCGGATATCGTAGACTGGATAAAATTAGAGCTCAGGGATAAAATGGACAACACTTCTGTCCTTAAAGAATATTCTGTATTTGTAGATAAAAACAGCCAAGTAGTAGATTTGGATGGCAATCAAACGATATGGCTAAAGGATGCACCTCAAGAGGCCTTTGTCGCTGTTCGTCACAGAAATCACTTGGGAATTATGACACCCACCTCCCAAGTTCTTTCTTCGGGAGCTACGTATGATTTTACTTCCGGATCCGGCCAAGCTTGGGGAACGGATCCAATGAAGGATTTGGGGTCAGGAAACTGGGGAATGTGGATGGGCAATGCCAATGGAAATAATAATGTCAAGTACAACGGTGGATCCAATGATAAGGTCAAAATCCTGGTTAAAGTTGGATTTAGCACACCAAATAATACAGTTTCAGGGTATCTGGACGAAGATATCAATATGGATGGAGACGTCAAATACAATGGAGCGGGCAATGACAAAGTAAAAGTGTTGTTGGTTGTCGGCTTTAGTACACCTAATAATATAAGAACAGAACAATTACCTTAATACTTTTAAACCCATCTTAAACACTTTAAAATTTATTAGTGATGAAAAATATAATTACTCTAATCTGCTTTTTCCTTGTAATCTTTACTGCAGTAGCTCAGCCTCCTCTTGATTGGCACTTTGAGATCAGAACATCTAAAGTCAATTCTAGTCGTGTAGCGGTGGATATGAGGGATACTACTTCAACACCGCCTAAGACCACTGATTTTGTGTTAGACATAGTATTTGGTATCAAATGGGATAATAGTGCAGACGCAGATTTATCTTCTACCATTGATCAATTTGGTTATGACATTGCTAAGTCCGATGTTGAAAAAGTTAAAAACGGATTCGAATTTCAGGCTTTTTATGCCAATAACGTGCCTTATAACTTTCCGAATGATTGGACGCAAAATGGATGGGAGACTATATGTGAAATGGATGTCACCATCAATAATACGGCAGGCGCCCCATGGGATTTTGAAATTTGTGAAGTGGGATTCGATCCTACGACGGATCTCAATATTAATGTAAATGGCATGGATTATACTCAAGAGATTAATGGACTTGCTATGTTGGTGTTTAAATTGTTGAGTTTTGATGCCATTCGCTCCGGAGACACAGATGCCAAATTGAATTGGACGGCAATCGTAGATGAAAATGCGGACTACATCGATGTCGAACGCAGTACCAATGGGGTAGTTTGGTCACGGATAGAAAGCCAGCCAGTGCTCATAAAAAACAAAACGATAAACAGCTTTTTTTATACAGACAAGGAGGTGTATTCACCTGAAGGGGATGTGCAGACTTTTTACTACCGACTAAAGATGGTCAATGTGGATGGCAGTTATACCTATTCGGGAATCCGCGAAGTGAGATTTAATGATCGTTACAATAACAATTCGTCTTATGCCCATATTTATCCCAATCCTGCCAATCAGGTAATACAGGTTTCACTGCCTGCTACTTTCAAGGATGTGGATTTATTGTCACTTAATTTAATCCAATCGAATGGACATCCCGTCATACACAAAGAATACAATACAGATATACCAAAGGAAATATCTTTGGATGTAGGTCTTTTAAGTGCCGGTATGTATTATCTGCAGATTCAATCTGATAAGGGCGAACAACAAGTGCCTGTTGTTATACAGCATTAGGATTCAGTTGTTACATTCCTTTGAGTTGAGCGGAGGTAATCTTCTCGATCATCCATGGGAAAAGGCGTGTCCTTCCTCTTCGTTGACTACCTCATCAATTGGACGTTTTAGGGGAGTTGGCTTTAAAGTGAAACGGCAGTGTTTTTGCAGTCCTCCTGAGGCTCCGATGGTTAATGATTTAATTCTATAAAGTAAAAAGTACTATACCATGAAGCTATTGTTATTCCCCTTGGTTTTTATTCTTTTTTTTGGGTTAATTTCTCATGGAGAGGCACAAGGACTTATGGACAAAGAGCTGGACATGAGTATTCCGGGTACAAAATGGGATGTGATGGGAGGCCTACATATTGGGGCATTTGATTGTAACCAGACGTTGAAGTATCCATTGAGTGTTGGTGCCACTTTATTCGGACAGTATATACCACGAGTACAATATCCTTTTTTCTTGGGTGCTGAACTGGGTTCTTTCCTTGTTAAAGGAGAAGAGGATCCGGATAAATGGGGACGAAAAATTAATTTATCCTTCCTTGACTTTATGCTTTATGGAGGGTATGAAATGAAGTTGAATGCAGAAGACAAGGATATCCCGTCTTATGCTTTAAAAATTGCCCTCGGTATTCCTTATGTCCAACCGCTGGGGAATAATTCAGAAGGCCCCGGGTTAAATAAATCCTCAGGGGGAATTGGCGCTGGAGCGCTTGTCTTCTTAGATCTGCCCAATAGATTGAGCCTGTACGGTACGATATACCGGGTGGGGAAGGACCTGGATGGGTTTGGATACGATGATGCGGGTAATGTTCTCCCAGCAAACAAGCTACAAGTCACTTATTTGTACAAATGGGGATTTGTTTGGAATTTTATCCCTTAATAAAAATCAGCAGCTGCTCTTCAAAATCTATTTTGACAAGATAATTTTTTGAACTTTTTTATTTCCCATATCATCTGTCCAGTAGGCCAAATAAATACCTGATGACAGCATACCAAAATCGATGGATGCATTCCACTCATATTCATGGGAAAGGAGGAGATTACCTGTCAAATCATAAATCCATATGCGATAGTTGTGACCGGGGATTCCGGAGATATAAACCGTATTTGATGTGGGATTCGGACTAAATAATGACATACTATCTATTGGCTTGGTTTTTTTAGTCAGGGAGGTTGAAACGGTTGAACTAAAGACATAGGCAGCTCCGGCATCATTGACAAAATGATCTCCCATAGCATCATAATCATCAGAAAATGCTCCTATGAGGGCTTCATCTTCATCTAGCGCGACAGAAAATCCAAACCAATCATTTACATGTCTTTTTTCGGGTGTTATTTTTTCTGTGAATTGCCACTTTTTTTGATTATCTATTTGGTATAGATATGCGGCACCGGCATTATTAAGTTTCTCCGTATTGTTAGCGTCAAAGTCTTCCCAACGTGCACCAATCAATACTCTGTCACCGGATAGGTCTACCGCATATCCAAAAGATGCCTCCTCTGCCCAGTCAGGTGCCTTTAGCTTTTTGATTTCTTCCCAATTGCCATTCGATGATTTTTTAAATATGTAGGCGGAACCGGATTTGTTTTTTTGCTCTTGGGGACTCATCCCATAAGGGTCTTGTGGGGCACCTGCCAACATGTATTGCCCGCTCACAGCGACATCCCAACCGAACCAACTTCCGGAACTTCTATCAGAGGCGATCAGCCGAGAGTCATATTCCCAAGTAGCTTCATTGGTTTTTCTGAAGATATACACCGCACCGGCATTAACTAACTTGTCTTGTGTTGAAGCTCCATTATCCTCCTTGTAAGCTCCTACCACTACATATGAATCGGATATTGCAACGGACCAGCCGAATAGTGCAAATGGTTCAGGATTTGGTGGGGTTATCTCTTGGACGATATTCCATTTTCCGGAGGTATCTCTCTGGTAGATATACACAGCTCCTACTTGAGGAAGACGATTTCCATTCTTCTCGCTATACGCTCTATAGCTGGCTCCTACTACAGCATAGTCTTGGAAGATATCTACCGATACTCCAAAATAATTGAGCGAGTCCTTATCAGGTGCGATTAGTTTTTGTTTTTCTATCCATTCCCCTGTTTCATCTCTCTCAAAGATATACGCAGCGCCACATTGATATAGCGATTGACCTCTTTCATCCAATTCATCTCGCTTATAAGCTCCGATGATGGCAGCCCCCCCACTAACAGCTAATGACGTACCAAAATTATCTTGCTCTCTTCTGTCCGAAGAGACAACTTTCTGAGCGTCCCCCCAGTTGCCTAAGTCATCTTTATAATAAAAGTAGACAGCACCTGCTCGAGAAAGTGGATTCTTTCCTTCTACATCTGTTCCTACTCGATGTGCTCCTACACCAATAATCCGCCCACTTAAATCCAAAGATTTGGAGAATTTTGCTGACATTACTCTATCCGTCGCAGTGAGTTTTTGGCCTTGCTGCCAGTTTTGAGCGTAACCCTGTGTCAAATTATAAAGGAAGATTGTTATGATGATGGTTAGCGTTCGTCTCATATCTTTAAAATTTTTTAATAAAATGATCATTAAACATCAGAATGTGTACTGCGTGCCCGGAAGTTTCAGCTTAATGAATGGCTATATGATACTGTAGTGGAGACTCCACCTCATTCATTTTTTAAAGAGGAGTATTCCTATGTAAGCTACAGTTTAACCACTTTCGCACGATATGTTTTTTCTTCGGTTTTGATTTGAAAAATATATGTCCCGGCGGCTAGGTCAGATAGGGATATTTCTTCCTGTAGTATTTGGAATTTGATTCTTCTTCCTTCCAATGAAAAAATACTGATGTATGTATTGGGGGGATAATCTCCTTCTATATGTATTGCGTCATGTGCCGGGTTCGGATAGAGATTTAATTGAGATGTAATTGAAATGTTATTTGCTGTTAGTGTGATGTCTTCACACAATAAGTTAAAATAATCTTCTCTATCGGGATGTAATTCCATCCATAAGTCATACTTCTCCCCAAGTGTCATCCATACTATTTTACCTTGTTCGGTATAGGAGCTAAGTCCATCAATAATACGACCGATACTATCTGCAAAGTGAGGAATCTCCGGGATATCTCTAAAATTGATGAGTAAATTCATCGTGTAAAAGTCATTTGAACTCTTGGGGAGACCTTGTATATTGTCTACAATCTCTTTAATTTTCGAAATGATTTGCCCGGTTGTATTTCTGATTTTTTTGGTTTGTGGGATAATATTGAATCCTATATCTCCTTTGCATCCACCTCCGATAGTTACCAATCTTTGATTTGGATCATGAGTGCCAAATTCTGCGGGGGAACTCCCTCCTTTAGGACGCCATAAACCAAAAGAGGTATAATCAGCTTGATGTCCGGGGGTCGCTGTTCCCCAAACGATATCCGCCTGCCATGCAAAATCTTTGAAGGTATACCCTTTCTTTGGGTTGATATATTGTGTCCAGGTTTCTTTGAATGTTTTGCCCGCTATAGTGAGATTGGCATAGGCTACTCCTCCCAGTACGTGGTGATGGAGTGTTACTCCGCAGGAATCCAATAGATAAGCCAAGTCAGAATAGTTGTAGGGATTTGAAAAGGGACTGAAGTGGTTATGGCCATCGACATCTATGTGTTCGGATTTCGAAGCCCATTCCAAAAGGTCATTGGGATTATTTGCTCCGTCATCGTATTTCAAACAGCCAAAAATCATATTTGCATCTACTTGCATGTTGTATTTGGCTTTTTTAGAATTGATGGTATCACATAGTTCTTTGACAAGACTTCTTATTGTTTGATAATCTGCTTCACTATGTGCATAATCAAGTGGATCCGTTATTTCATTATGGGAGATAATATTGAAATAGACCGGGGTTTGAGAAGATGCATTCTCAAGAGTTAGAAGATAAATACTTAGTAAAGATAGTACAGATACGAATTTCATGATGATTTGGTTTAGTGAATAGTCTATCTATAATGACTTTACTAAATTGCAAAGGTTTAATGAGTGGAAAATAAAAAATCTATTTTGCTTAAAAAGGATATAGTCTATGTATTTGGCCGGGTATATGAATTGATTATTTTTCAAGGATTGAATTAAATATGAACGGACTAGGTTCATTATAAACAATGGAATTATCTTTGGACCTGTATTACAACCCACATTAAGAGGTAGGCAGCGCTATGACAAGGTTCATCTAAGCAAGTGCTGGTTTGTCTCCCAAAATGAATTTATGGCCAAAGCACACACGATCGCTATTATAGCCAATACCGCCTGGAATATCTACAATTTCAGACGGGATTTGTACTATTATCTCAAGGAGTCAGGTTATGAGGTAGTGACTTTGGGGGCTCCCGATAGATATAGTGCTAAACTAATCAAAGAGGGGATTCGCTTTGTCCCATTGAATGATTTAGTTCCCTCAAATGTCAGTTGGTTAAAGGATATTGATTTTTTAAAAGAACTCAGCAGAAAGATTAAGAACCTTCATCCTGACTTATTACTCCTCTTTACGGCCAAGCCCAACATATACGGCAATATCGTGGCAGCACGGCTTGATATTCCGACGCTCTCTACGCTTACCGGTGTCGGTTCTGTATTTACTTTGGGAGGGTGGCGAGCTAAGGGGGTAGCCTCCCTCTATAAGATTGCGCTAAAACATGCGAGTAGAATTGTATTTCACAATTCGGATGATATGCGTCTATTCCATTCAGAGGCTATTATCGGTGAGGATAAGGGACTTGTAATCCCCGGTTCAGGTATCCGAACGGAAAAAATCTCTTTTAGCCCACTTCCACAATCTTCCAAAAGGACGATCCTTCTTATGGCTAGAATGATTGAGGACAAGGGGATCAGAGCTTTTATGAAAGCCTCTGCCAGCATTGCCGGTGAAGACTCGAATACTCACTTTATTATGATTGGGAATCGTCCGGAAAAGGATAAACGAACTATTCCCTTTGGTGAAATTAAAGAATGGACTAGCCATGAACATTGTAATTATCATGATTTTGTAGAAGATGTCTTTCCTTATATAGAAAAGGCGCACATTGTCGTTTTACCCTCCTGGCGGGAGGGACTACCCCGAGTCGTTTTGGAAGCTATGGCAGTAGGAAGACCCGTTGTGGCTACGGACGTTCCGGGATGCCGACAAGCGGTATTAAACAATAAAAGTGGAATTCTGATTCCTCCAAGAGATCCTGAGGGACTTTACCAAGGACTAAAAGATATGCTATCCAAAAGCGATGAAGCATTGGCGCAGATGGGAAAAGAGGGTAGAGCTCGTGCAGTACAACAGTTCGATAGTGATATTATTAATGAAAATTATCTGAAGATTATCAAGGAAGCGTTGCCGTTTTATACTAGACTATACTATTAGATGGGAGATGTACCTAATTTAAAGTTCGTCAGTTGAGAAAGTTGAATTATTGATTTTCTGAATCAATTTTTTGAAAGGGCCTATTTTAATTTGATTTCTATGTTTGTTACTAATAATAGTGTCTATTGGAACAAAATTAATCAAATGGCACCTAGCCTCACAATGGTCCCTGTTTAATGGTTTAGTAAGCATATCATCTTCTATAACGAAAGAAAATTCATCATCAAAATCCGATGAAGTCATCATAACACAAACGAAATAACCCTCAGTCTCCTGAACAAGTTTATTTGACAAAACTATAGCGGGGTGATTACCTCCAAATTCATCATCAAATATTACTTCTACAATATCACGCTGATAAACCATTAATTACTTTTTTTTCAAAGCAATAGCTATACCTCTAGAAGAAGTTTTGAACATCGCTCTTTTCAACTTTTCAGGAGCGGGTTTAATCTTTTTCGACATATCTGAACAGTCAGTAGTAGAAGAATAGCCAGTTGTAATGGTCATTTGCGTATGAGAATAGTTAGAAATATTTCTAGCGCTTTCCATGAATAATTTACCCACAATAGGATTTTCTCTTTTGTGGTTGAAGTCTGAAATAGTGTATATTGGACTTACGTTGATTAACATATCTTATTTTATTTTGAAATATTTTTATATTCCTCAATTTTTTTCTCTAGAAACTCTTTAATACTTATACAAGTGTTAATATCCATATACGTGCCAAACTCAAATTCTCTAATAATACCGTCTTTCGAGTCTTTAATATTTTTTATAGGACGTATTATCTGCCCTTCATCATTTACTTCAAATTCTGTTCCTTTTGGAATAACACCTCTCTGACTGAAAAAATTTACATTGATAAAACCTGTAGGAGTGATTCCTCCGTGAGCACCATCAATGTGAACTTGACGGTACAAAGAGTTTTTAATATTATGAATTGTAACAGAATTTAATTTCTTATTTTTAGCCATATCGTAAGTAACTAAATTTGTAAATACTACACAAATGTAGTGAAATAAAAAAACTAGGCACAATAACATATATGAAAAATAGCTAAGACTTTGCTAAATTTATTTTGCATCGTATATTTAATAACGCTGAATTAGTCAAAAAAGTTGTTGGTATTTACACGCTACTTTCATATCTTTAAAAATTTCTAATAAATTGATAATAAATGTATTATAAATTTTCTGCAGCTATGTAACCGCTTCGCTCTCACATGAATTTTTTCATAGTGACTAACCATAAAGTGCTTAATGAATGAAAGTAGTAGATTTTTGATGAGATTTTTATCTTTTTTTAGATCAGTGATGCCTAAGTATCATTGATTTAAAAAAAGTGAAAATATCGCAAAAAAATACGCTTTCAGCATTAATGATTTTATGGACAGATACTATCGTCATACTTCTGTGTGAATTTATAATTAATAAAATTCATGTTCGTTTCATATGCTAACTGGTGAATAAAAATCTAATTTAGAAGTCCAAATAGTTGTGGTAATTGCCGAAATACACCTTGTTACATAACCTATTATAGATGTTCGATTACACGGCATTCTATATGATCTCGGATCGGGATAGATTCATTATCTAAGATAGGATACTAAACCTTGAATCGGCTTAGGAAGAACGCCGGAAAGTGTAAAATCGTACTCCTCTAGTACTTGTTTTAATTGGTTATGAAATGCATGGGCAACCCCCCCAACAAAATATACCCTATTCACTCCTCGCTTTCGGCCGGGTAATAAATGATAGCGAACATATTTATTTAGGCGGCTCATTACAAGTTTTTTTAGGGAGGGCTCATGGATATTTTTATAAATAAATGGAGTTAATTTTGCTAAATATTGGTTAGGTGCAGGGTGTTGGTATAGAGTGGTGATGATGTCATTGGATGATTTTCCTATCCATTGAAAAAAGTGGTGTTCCAGTTTTTGAGAAAACGCTCCCCGTAGCATTTTTTTTATAAGAGCTTTACCCAAATCCGCTCCACTTCCTTCATCCCCTAGAATATATCCTAGAGAAGGGCAAAGACGATCAATCTGTGCACCGTCATAATAAACCATATTGGCTCCCGTTCCCAATATGCCGATGTAGGCCGGGCCGGGAGGATGGTGAGCGTATACTGCACCCATAATATCTGAATCTACGGTGACTTCGTCTACCTCAAATACTTGTGAATGAAAGGCATCCGCCACTTTTTTTTGAATACCTTCGGATAGACATCCTGCCCCGTAGAAATACACCTTTCTAATCGGCATTGTATCAACATGTTTTTCTAAAGAAGCGGTCAACCAATAGCGCAATTCAGCAGCTTCCGTTAAGAGCGCGTTCTTTCCAGAGGTCTCAAAATAGACAGTTTCTCCAGACTCTAATACCAGCGCCCAGTCACATTTGGAAGAGCCGCAATCTGCTATTAACTTAGTCATTATTCGATGATTGATGGGCATTTGAGGGGCGCGACTTTGCCATTTCATACCAATTACACAGAGAACTCATTGTATCAACGCCATCGGGATAATCCCAAAGAGATGGGGATTGAGCTTGCCCAAATCGAGCTTGCCCACCGACCCAATCTGATATTTCAGGAATGGGAGCTGAAGCGATGACTACCTGAATTTTATCTTTCCAGGGAGCAAGTAGGGTGGGCCAGTTGGAGGTGGAGTTATAGGTGCTGTAATTGACCGAGGCTATGCGAGAGGAGATGTGGTCATCTTCTTTAAAAATAATGCTTGCCCCTTGCAAATGAGGTACCTTATTCAACAGGTACAAGGCGAGATTGTAATCGTAATTATTGCGGTATTTATGATGTTGGTTGACAGGGAGGAAGTGACGGTCTAAGAGTTGGATAAGTTTAGGAAAATTATACTGTTCGGGGGCAAAAATATGAGAAACATTGCGGCAACCCAATCCAAAATAATCAAAAATATCATGCCCCAATCCGATGAGCTCTTCTTCTGTTTCTTTTCCGGTAAGGAAGGCCACACTGCTTCGATTATGGCGGATGATGTGTGGATATCGACCAAAATAGTGCTTGAAATGCATAGCCGTATTGTCGCTTCCTGTGGCGATAACGGCATCAAACCCCTTGAGTCTATCTACAAAACGAGTTTTAGGCAAGTTCAAATGGCCGGCCATTTCATACATCTTCGAAATAAAATAAGGCAAAAGCGTGGCGTCTTTAGAAGAGAGCTTGATTTGACAGTCATATCCTGCTACAAAGACACACAGCCAGTCGTGGAATCCTACTAAGGGTATATTTCCTGCCATGACAATTCCTACATCGTGATGTCCTCTTGGTGGGATGGAATAGGAGGAAATCCATGCCTTCAATGCATCCTCGTTAAGAAAATTATTTGAAATACTTCGAAGGCTCTTACGTATAGATTCCTCAGTAAACCAGGGATTTGTGGCGATTGCTCTTTGTATGATGGTATTCAGCTCGGAATCCTCTATGTTGAGGATAGAATTCAAGATGCCAAGTGCTTCTATTCGTTGTTGTACCGGATGCATAAGTTGTAAGATACTGTGAAAGGGTAAAGGTACAACGTCTTCTTAGAATATGGATAATTGCAGGGGAGCATTTGAAACATTGTAATCAATATGGAGTTATTAATACGTAGAAAAAATGGCATGGATCTACTAGAATGTTATACCGTCATAGACAGGGATTAGATAGCGACAGTCGGATAATGGATATATGTAATGAGGTAGTTTTTGCCTTGTCTTTATTGTGCATTTTTAATAAAGAGTATATAATTGAAAGATATAAAAATCGGATTGGTATTGGCAGGAGGGGCTGCTCGGGGAATTATTCATCTTGGTGCATTAAAAGCGTTGGAAGAGTTGGAAGTGAAATGGAGTGCGATGTCTGGAACTAGCGCTGGAGCCATTGCCGGAGCGCTTTATCTTTCAGGGCACGATCCGGTGGAGATATTTGATATAATTAAGTCCAGCGGAGTTTTAAAGATTGTCCGTCCTACCTGGAAGAGTAAGGGGCTTTTAAAGCACGAATTTTTGAGAAAACTTTTGTTAAAATATGTGGCTCCTTCGTTTGAGGAATTGTCTTTACCCTTTTATGTTCCTGCGGTCAATTTGAATACCGGGGAAGTGGATATTTTCTCTGCAGGTGAGTTGCATGCTCCTGTTATTGCTTCTGCTTCTATCCCTATGTTGTTTACTCCCAAGCGTATTGCGGAAGGAGATTATGTGGATGGAGGGCTTAGAATGAATTTGCCTGTACGCCCACTTAGAGATAAGATGGATAAGGTCATTGCCATCAACCTGATGCCACTTATTCCAAAGGAACAACCCTTGAAAAATGTATTTGAGGTTGGAGCACGGGTCTTTGATATTGCCTTGATCAATAACATAGCAGTGGATCAAGAACATGCTGATATCCTGATAGAAGACCCCTCTTTTGCGCAGTTTCATAAATTTACTTTCCAGCGAGTAGAAGAGCGTTTTCAAGCGGGGTATGATGCTGTAATGGCACAACGTGATCGAATTTTGGCCCTTACTTCCGATCGAATTGGTTAGCAATGTCAGTGGCCAATTGGGTCATTTCTTCCGGCGACATCTGTAGAGGGGGATTTGAAAAATTCATATCTGATACAGACCGGATAGGCAGAAGATGAATATGTGCATGCGGTACTTCCAGTCCGATGACAGACATTCCGATGCGTTTGCAAGGGACAACGCGCTCTATCGCATGTGCTACTTTTCTTGCAAAGAGGATATAACTTGAAAGTTGTTCATCCCCGAGGTCAAATATATAATCAATCTCAACTTTAGGTACTACTAATGTATGACCTTTGGCTAGTGGACGTATATCCAAAAATGCGTAAAAGTGTTCATCCTCAGCAACTTTATAGCTGGGAATCTCCCCTGCGATGATCTTGGAAAAAATAGAACCCATATCTTATTAGATTAATTCTATCGATATAATTTCAAAAGACATCTCTCCTGCCGGAGTTTGAACCTTCGCAATCTCCCCGACGGATTTCCCCATCAATCCTTGTCCGATAGGAGAGGAAGAAGAGATTTTCTTAGCTTTGAGGTCCGCTTCTGCTTCGGAGACGATCTGATAAGTCAACTCCTTGCCTATCTTGATATTTTTTATGGTGACTGTACACAAAATATTGACCTTCGAGGTGTCCATCTG
>Ga0256841_1001335_pt1 | contig 21717 bp, 21 predicted proteins | sample 356308metaG_FD_185971 | JGI IMG/M metagenome (GOLD analysis project Ga0256841, IMG submission 185971) | Hydrothermal vent microbial communities from Mid Atlantic Ridge, Atlantic Ocean - 356-308 | ecosystem: Environmental > Aquatic > Marine > Hydrothermal vents | place: Atlantic Ocean: Mid... | reverse complement strand
GAAACCCCCGTCGAACAGAAGACCTGCTGTTCCGCCTGATGCGTGATCTGGCGGCCGCGCTGCGTCGGCGTCGCGCGGATGGCCTGTACCGCCAGCGGCGTGTCGCCGACTCCCGGCAAGGCGCCGAGATGTGCGTCGATGGCCGGCGTGTGCTGAGTTTCACGAGTAATGACTATCTCGGGCTGGCGGCGCATCCGGCCGTCATCGAAGCCTTCCAGCGGGCGGCCGGACAGTGGGGGGTCGGCGCTGGCGCGGCGCATCTGGTGAATGGCCATATGCGCATCCACCACGAATTGGAGGAGGCGTTGGCCGATTTCACCGGCCGGCCGCGCGCCTTGCTGTTCTCCACCGGCTATATGGCGAATCTTGGCGTCATCGGCGCGTTGTGCGGGCGTGGCGACACTCTGTTGCAGGACCGTTTGAACCATGCTTCATTGATCGACGCGGCGCGCCTGAGCGGCGCGCGCCTGAAACGTTACCCGCATTGTGACATGATGGCCATGCAACGCCAGCTCGAAGATGCGAAAGGTGAATGCCTGATCGCCAGTGATGGTGTGTTCAGCATGGACGGCGATATCGCGCCGCTGGTCGAGATGGCGGCCTTGGCGAGATCGGCCTCGGCTTGGCTGCTGATAGACGACGCCCATGGCTTCGGTGTGCTCGGCCCGGAAGGGCGCGGCAGCGTCGCGGCCGCCGGACTCGGTGTGGATGCGGCGCCTATCCTGATGGCGACGCTCGGCAAGGCGCTGGGCGTCGCTGGCGCTTTCGTCGCCGGTGACGAGGCATTGATCGAAACCCTGATCCAGCGCGCGCGTACCTATATCTATACGACCGCCCAGCCGCCGGCGCTGGCGGCGGCGACGCTGGTGGCGCTGAAGCTGGCGCGGGAAGAAGGCTGGCGTCGCGAACGTCTGCGCGCGCTGGTCAAGCGCTTCCGCGCCGGGGCCGGTCAGCTTGGTCTGCCTTTGATGGATTCGACGACGCCGATTCAGCCGCTGATCGCTGGTAGCGCCGAATGCGCCACGCGCTGGAGCGGCGCGTTGTATCGGCAAGGTATATGGGTTGGCGCGATGCGACCGCCGACCGTCGCCGAAGGTTCCGCTCGGCTGCGCGTGACCTTCTCGGCGGCGCATGACGAGACGCAGGTGGATCGTTTGCTGGAGGCATTGGCAGGGGCGGTGCAATGCGCCTGAACCTGGAAATCCTTGGCGACGGCCCGGATCTGGTGCTGCTGCACGGCTGGGGTATGAATAACGCGGTGTGGGCCGGCTTTGCTGACATGTTGGCGAAACGCTGGCGGGTGCATATGCTCGAATTGCCCGGGCACGGTTGTAGTCCGTCGCTGCGAGCTGGGTCACGCGACGAGGGCGGCGGTACGCATGGCCATGCTTGGGCGGCCGCTTGTCTTGCCGTCACGCCGCCGGGCGCGGTGTGGGTCGGTTGGTCGTTGGGTGCGTTGATCGGGATACTTGCGGCCGAGGCTGCGCCCGAGCGGGTCACAGCGCTGTTCGGTATCGCCGGCACGCCACGTTTTGTCTGTGGCGACGACTGGCCGCATGCGCTGCGCGCCGAGGTGCTGGCTGGTTTCGCCAAACAGTTGGAAACGGATTCACGCCTGACCTTGCAACAGTTTCTTGCCTTGCAGGTGCGTGGCGGGAATGACACTCGGCCGGTATTGCGTCGCCTGAGACAGCATTTCGCCGAACGCCCCGATCCCGCTCCGTGCGCGCTGGGGATAGGCCTGGATATCCTGCGTGATGCCGATGCCCGCGCGGCGTTCGGCGCGCTGCGCTGTGCGCTGCATTGGTCGCTGGGCGAGCGCGATACCCTGGTGCCGGTGGCCGTCGGCGAAGATTTGCACCGACTGAACCCAGCCTGCAAGCTATCCATCGTGCCTGGCGCGGCGCATGCGCCCTTTCTGTCCCATGCCGCAAGCCTCATCCGGTGGATCAATGCCTTTCCATCCTGAACCTCCCGTTATCGACAAGGCCCTGGCGCGGCTCTCCTTCAACCGCGCCGCCGATGGCTATGACGATGTCGCCCTATTGCAGCGCGAGGTCGGCGCGCGCCTACTGGAACGTCTCGACTATATCCGCTTGCGGCCGGAAGCCGCGTTGGATCTCGGGTGCGGCACTGGGCAGATCACCAAGGGTCTGCTGGGGCGCTATCCGAAGGCGAGGGTGTATGCGCTGGATTTCGCCGAGCGCATGCTGCGTCACGCCCGCAAGCAGGGGCGTTGGCGGCGTCGTCTGCATTGTCTGTGTGGTGATATGGAGTCTCTGCCGTTGGCGGATGCGTCCATCGATATGCTGTGCTCCAATCTGGCCTTCCAATGGGCCACTGACCGTGAGCGCCTGTTCGCCGAATGTCGTCGGGTGTTGCGGCCGGGTGGCGTGCTGATGTTCACCACTTTTGGCCCGGATACCCTGCACGAGCTGCGCGATGCTTGGCGGCAAGTCGATGGCATGGCGCATGTCAATCCGTTTGTCGACATGCATGATATCGGCGACGAACTGATGCGCGCTGGTTTCGGTGACCCGGTAATGGATGTCGAGCGCATGACCTTGACCTATGCCGAGGTGCTGGAGCTGATGCGCGATCTGAAACAGCTCGGCGCGCATAATGTGCTATCTGCGCGGCGGCGTGGCCTGACCGGCAAGGCTGGATTGCAGGCGATGGCGGAGGCTTACGAGGGCTTCCGCCAGGACGGGCGGCTGCCGGCGAGCTATGAGGTCGTTCATGGCCAGGGCTGGATCATCGACCCCACGCAACGGCAGGTGCCGTTGGACAGTCTGTTGCAACGATGAAGGGCTGGTTTGTTACCGCTACCGATACCGATGCCGGCAAGACCTTGGTCGCGGCGGCTCTGGTGCATGCGTTGCGCCGCGCCGGACACCGCGTGAGTGTGATGAAGCCGGTCGCGGCCGGCGCGGAAGAGACGCCGGCCGGGCCGCGCAATGACGATGCCTTGCAACTGATCGCGGCCAGCGGTCGGACATTGGACTACGCTCAGGTCAATCCGTGGCTGTTCGAGCAGCCCGTGGCGCCCCACCTTGCCGCAGCGCGGGCTGGAGTCAGCATGGAGATCACGCCGTTGGTGGCTGGCGCGCGGACTCTGATGGCCGAAGCCGACCACTTGGTCGTTGAGGGCGCGGGTGGCTGGCTGACGCCGCTGAACGAGCGGCAGACTCTGGGTGATCTGGCGCGCGTGCTGGGCCTGCCGGTCGTGTTGGTGGTGCCGATACGCCTGGGCTGCATTAATCATGCCTTGCTGACGGCACGCGCGATTCGCGCCGACGGCTGTGTCTTGGCCGCCTGGGTGGCGAATTTCGTTGACTCGAATATGGCATTTGTCGACGAGAATATCGCCACCATTCAGCGGCATCTGGATATCCCCAATCTTGGCTGTATCCCTTATCGGGCCGGTTTGACGCCGGCGTCGTTGTCTTTGCGGCTTCCAAAATAACCGCTTTAATGATGTGTTATTAGGCAAGAAAACCATATTTATGAAAAGGTTAATGCCGCTTTTGGCCGCTAACGACCGGTTTTCCCGGTTTTATCCTAGTTGAGGGTGGCGCTTTCAATTGCTAGTGTAAACAGTGGGTTATCTTGATCTTTGTTGGGTTTTTCCGCGTTGATATAATCCCTGAGTGCATTTATGGAATACCCTGTGTTCTAATAAGCGAATAGGCTTGCATCGAATTGGGATTTTATTCGATTGGAAGGTGGTTCTATAACGATATTTAAATATAAGAATAGTATATTTTGATAATAAAAATTGAATCTATAAAATAATAATTCAATTTATTTGCTGGTTCTGCCGGGCGTGGGGTAATCTCCCTCACTGCTTTAGGTTGAGATAACAGATGGTTTCGGTAAGTTGCGATAGTCACAGGAATGAATGCCAGGTCATCGCGGAGCCTGACCGATCCCTGAATCACCGTCAGACCTTGTTGTTTTTTGCGTCTGTCTCCTTTGTCGTTGTTGCGGTTGCCATCGGGTTTACCTTTCTGGGTGCATGGTTAGTACTGCCATTTGCCGGGTTGGAGCTGCTGGCGCTCGGCGCGGCCCTGTATTTTTCCCGGGCAAATGCGCGGATGCGCGAGACCATATGTGTCGACCCGGTGCGCGTCCATATCTACCGGCAGCGCGCCAATCAGCCGTCCGCCTGCTTCGGTGGCGGGGAAGGCGCGGGAAGTTTTCCCACGGCTTGGTTGCGCGTGCGCCGTTCGGCGAGACGAGGCTGGTATCCGAAACGACTGTTTGTCGGCGCTTCCGGCAAGTGGGTCGAGTTGGGCAACTTTCTGACGGAGGAGCAGCGTGACCGCTTGGGTTCAGGGATCGAAGCCACGGTGGCCTGGGTCATACAGCAGGACAACCCGGGCACGGCGAAGAGTTGAGCCAGGATCTTGATCACAAAATTACAGTTTCGGCCCGAGAGGCCGGACGGAAAGAGATAACCAAAGGGGGTTTGATGTGTTGAAACGCAGTATGGCAGTAAGGGGGGCGGCGGCGTTTTCGTCACTGCTGATACCGATGGGAGCCTCGGCCGAATATGGGCTGAACATGACCGAGGGCGCCACGTCATTGAGTCACGAAGTGTATGGTCTGCATATGACCATTCTATGGGTCTGTGTGGTGATCGGCGCTGTGGTGTTCGGCGCGATGTTCTACTCCGTGTTCAAGCATCGTAAGTCCAAGGGCGCGGTCGCGGCGAATTTCCATGAGAGCACCTTTGCCGAGTTTGCCTGGACGATCGTCCCGATCCTGATCCTGGTTTCGATGGCGATTCCCGCGACCAAGACGTTGCTGGCGATGGATGACTTGAGTGATTCGGATATGACCATTAAGGTCACCGGCATCCAGTGGAAATGGAAATACGATTATCTCGACGAGGATATCTCACTGGTCAGCAATCTCGCGCCCGAACATGCCAAGGCGAGTCAGCGCAACTCTGGCATCGATGTCACCAAGATCGAGAACTATCTGCTCGAAGTCGATAATCCGGTGGTTGTGCCAGTCGGCAAGAAGATTCGTTTCCTGATGACCGCGAACGATGTGATCCACTCCTGGTGGGTGCCGGCGCTGGGCTGGAAGAAGGACGCGATTCCGGGCTTTGTCAACGAGATGTGGGCTCGAATCGACAAGCCGGGTACCTATCGTGGCCAGTGCGCCGAATTGTGTGGCAAGGGTCATGGCTTCATGCCGATCGTCGTCGTCGCGAAGAGCGAGGCCGACTACAAGGACTGGGTGGCGATGAAGCGAGAGGAAAAAGCCGCGACATTGGCCTCCGCGGATCGCGCCTGGACGAAAGATGAGCTGATGAAGAAGGGGCAGCAGGTCTACACGACCACATGCATGGCCTGTCACCAGGCCAATGGTCAGGGCCTGCCGGGAGCCTTTCCGGCATTGGCTGGCAGTCCGGTTGTGAAGGGTCCGGTCGAGGGGCATATCGGCGTTGTCATGAATGGTAGGCAGGGTACCGCGATGGCTGCCTTTGCCGGCTTGATGAGCGATGTCGATATCGCCGCAGTGATCACCTATGAGCGTAACGCATTCGGCAACGACACCGGTGATGTCGTCCAGCCTTCCACGATTAAAGCTGCAAGAAAGTAAGGAGGATTCAAATGAGTAGTGCAACCGCGATACATGACGCGCATGATGATCATGGCCCGTCCAAGGGCATTATGCGCTGGATTACCACGACCAATCACAAAGATATCGGTACGCTGTATCTGATTTTCGCGCTGATCATGTTCATGATCGGCGGCGCAATGGCGATGATCATCCGCGCCGAGCTGTTCCAGCCGGGCATGCAGCTGGTGGATCCGGCATTCTTCAATCAGATGACTACCGTGCATGCGCTGGTGATGATCTTTGGCGGCGTCATGCCGGCCTTTACCGGGCTGGCGAACTGGCTGATCCCGATGATGATCGGTGCGCCGGACATGGCGCTGCCGCGTATGAACAACTGGAGTTTCTGGATTCTTCCGTTCGCCTTTACGATGTTGTTGTCCACGCTGTTCATGAATGGCGGTGGGCCGGCGGCGGGCTGGACCATGTATCCCCCCTTGGTATTACAGACCGGTGATGCCTTCCCATTCATGATTCTGTCTATCCATATGATGGGTATCTCGTCGATCATGGGGTCGATCAACGTCATCGTGACGATCATGAATATGCGCGCGCCGGGTATGACGCTGATGAAGATGCCGTTGTTCGTCTGGACTTGGCTGATCACCGCCTATCTGCTGATTGCGACCATGCCAGTGCTCGCCGGGGCCGTCACGATGCTGTTGACCGACAAGTTCTTCGGCACCAGTTTCTTTAGCGCGGCTGGTGGTGGCGATCCGGTGCTTTACCAGCACGTATTCTGGTTCTTTGGGCATCCCGAGGTCTATATCCTGATCCTGCCCGCCTTCGGCATCATCTCGCAGATCATCCCGACCTTTGCGCGCAAGCCCTTGTTCGGTTATAGCTCGATGGTCTATGCGACCGCGTCGATCGCCTTTCTGTCATTTATCGTCTGGGCGCATCACATGTTCACCGTTGGGATGCCGACGGCTGGCGAGCTGTTCTTCATGTATGCCACCATGATGATCGCCGTGCCCACCGGGGTGAAGGTATTCAACTGGGTATCGACGATGTGGAGGGGGTCGATGACCTTCGAGACGCCGATGTTGTTCGCGATCGCCTTTGTGTTCCTGTTCACCATCGGCGGGTTCTCCGGGCTGATGCTGGCCATCGCGCCGGCGGACTTCCAGTATCATGACACCTACTTCGTGGTCGCGCACTTCCACTATGTGCTGGTCTCTGGCGCGGTGTTCTCGATCATGGCGGCAGCCTACTACTGGATGCCGAAGTGGACCGGACACATGTATGACGAGAAGCTCGGCAAGATCCATTTCTGGCTGTCGGCGATCTCGATGAACGTGTTGTTTTTCCCGCAGCATTTTCTCGGCCTGGCCGGCATGCCGCGCCGCATTCCGGACTATTCGGTGCAGTTCACTGGATTCAATCAGATCTCGTCGATCGGTGGGTTTGTGTTCGGTCTGTCGCAGGTGCTGTTCTGCTATATCGTCTACAAGACGATCAAGGGTGGACAGCCTGCGACGGACAATGTCTGGGAAGGCGCGCATGGTCTGGAATGGACCTTGCCATCGCCGCCGCCCTACCACAGCTTCATCGAAGCGCCGGCAGTCAAATAAACGGAGAAGGCCCGTTCGCGCATGCCGCGCGGACGGGGCAATGGAATATGAATGATAAAGATATCGCTCCGGAAGTGCGGAGATCAAATATTCGCCTGGCCATTGTCCTCGGCTTGGTGGCGTTCGGATTTTTCGCTGCATTCATCTATGTGACGGTCGCCAGTCGATGAGTTCCAATACCGCGCCCAGCCATGCAAGGTCCGCGATGAAGATCGGGGTGGTCGTCATCGCAATGTTTGGTTTTGGTTACCTGTTGGTGCCCCTGTATAACGTTTTTTGCGACATCACTGGTTTGAATGGAAAAACCGGGCGGGTCTCTGTTGGCGAGGCGAATGCCGCCATTCAGGCCGATCGTGTGGTCACGGTCGAGTTCGTCGGTAATATCAATTCTGATATGCCCTGGGAATTTCGTCCGCTGGTCAAGTCACTGAAGGTACATCCGGGTAAACTCTATGATGCAAGCTTCATGGCGCATAACCTTACCGACAAGCGCATTGTTGGACAGGCGATTCCCAGTATCTCGCCAGGCGTTGGCGGTAAATATTTCAACAAGACCGAATGCTTCTGCTTCACTAACCAGACCTTGAAGGGGGGGGAGGAGAAGAAGATGCCATTACGCTTTATCGTCGATCCCAATCTGCCGAGACATATCAAGCGACTGACCTTGGCGTACACATTTTTCAATATAACCAAGTGATCCCGAAGGCTGTTGGTGGCCGATCGGGACGACTTACATACGAATCCAAAGGGGGAAAGTATGGCGCACGCACAAACTGACTATTACGTGCCGCATGGCAGCCACTGGCCAATCGTGGGCAGTATCGGCTTGTTTACCACTGCGGTGGGCGCGGCGATGTTCCTGAACGATAAGTTCGGTCCGTGGATGCTGTATGCCGGTCTGGCGATCATCATCTTCATGATGTTCGGCTGGTTCGGTACAGTCATCAACGAAAGCTTGTCGGGGATGTACAACCAGCAGGTGGATCATTCCTTTCGTCAGGGGATGATGTGGTTCATTTTCTCCGAGGTGATGTTCTTCGCTGCGTTCTTTGGCGTATTGTTCTATGCGCGCAATCTGTCGGTGCCCTGGCTGCTGGGTATGGGCAGTGGACTGACGACCCACGAGGTATTGTGGTCAGGTTACAATCAGGCATGGCCGACCAACGGGCCGGCTGATGTCGGTGGCGATTTTCATCCAATGGGCGCTTGGGGCATTCCTGCGTTGAATACCCTGCTGCTGCTGTCCAGTGGGGTGACGATTACCTTGGCCCACTGGGCGTTGAAGAGCGGAGAACGCAAGAAGCTGGTGATGTGGCTGGCCGCCACGGTATTGCTCGGCGCAACTTTCCTTGGCTTTCAGGCATACGAATATATCCATGCCTATCATGAAATGAACCTGACGTTGCATACCGGCATCTATGGTTCGACCTTCTTCATGTTGACCGGATTTCACGGCCTGCATGTCACCATCGGCACCATCATGCTGCTGGTGATCCTATTGCGCTGCATGAAAGGACATTTTTCAGCCGACGAACATTTTGGTTTTGAGGCGGTTGCCTGGTACTGGCACTTCGTGGACGTCGTCTGGCTCGGCTTGTTCATCTTCGTGTACGTGTTGTAGCGAGGTTTTTCGGGTTCCATTGCCGGCGGAAGTTATTTCGCCGGCTGTTTCACGGTTTTTTGCGGGTACAGGCCATGCGGCTGGATGATGCCGGTGGCGAAGCCGATGAGAATAAGAAGAAACAGCGCGACAGACAATCCGACGCGGAAGCTCAGAGCCTTCACCGTCCGGGTGCCGTCACCCTTGTCTTTCATCATGAAATACAGACCGGAAAACAGGCTTGCCAAGATCAAGATGAAAACCGCGCCGATAATGAGTGTTTGCCACATGGCGTTTGCTCCTGGAGATTTTCAGCGGAGTATAGCACTGTCGCGAACATGCCACTGAGCAGGCTGGGATTGTGCGCGTAGGTTCCTATCGCTTCCGGCCCGGCCTTTATCCACTCATCGCATTTACCTTGATGTTGCCATTGCTGTTGTCATTGGCGTTATGGCAGAAGCATCGAGCGGACGAGAAGGAAAGCCGTTACCGTCGCATGGAGCAAGGGCGGCTGATGTCCGGCGATGAGAGCCTGAATCGCATCCCGGTGGCTAAGCTCGTGCCTTACAGTCATGTCGTCGCAAAAGGTCATTTCGATAGCCAGCGCTCCTGGTTGCAGGACAATCAGTTGTTCCATGGCGTGCCTGGCTATCATGTCTACAGCTTGTTTCTACTCGATGGCGACACGCATCGCGGGGTGTTGGTCAATCGCGGCTGGATACCCGTTGGCGACGACAGGCGGCTGCTGCCCGACGTGAGTATCGCCACGCCGGTCGATGAGATCAGTGGTTACCTCGGCAGACCCGCGTCGGTTGGCATGACCCTGGGAGACAGTCGCGCGGAATACCAGCGGTTGACGGCTGTGGTGCTCGATCTGAATCTCGATCGAATCCGGGAGGTTACTGGCATGGATCTGTTGCCCTGGGTGATCTACCTGGACGCGAGCAATCCGGTGGCATATCGGTCCGCTTGGCGCCCGCCCAGACAGATGGGACCAGAGAGGCATCGCGGCTACGCCATTCAGTGGTTGGCGATGGCGATTGCCCTGACGATCATTTTTATAGCAGTCAATACCAAGAGAATCGATGAATAGCACGCAGGTGATAGAAATGCATGTCAGTGGAGGCGGGGATCACAAGAGAAAATTGCTGTTGATCGCGGCGATCTTCCTTGCTCCGCCGGTTCTGGCGTGGATTGCATTCCACTTCTTTGCCAAGGATCTGGCTTCGAAGACGATCAATGCCGGGCAACTGGTTACACCGGCTCGGCCGGTGACCGCGTTTACGGCGAGCGGCGCCGATGGCTCGCGCCACGACGAAGCCCTGCTGCGCGGTCGTTGGAGCTATGTCATGTACGCCCAACAATGCGGTGAAGATTGCCGGCGGCAACTCTATCTGACTCGTCAGATCCGCGCCAGCGTGAACAAGGATGTCGGTCGCGTGAGGCGCGTCTTGCTGCTTGGTGGTGAGATACCTCCGGCTTTACTTCGCTTTCAAGCCAAGGAACATCCCGATCTGCTCATCGTGCATCTGGACGAGCACAACCATGAGCGTCTGGCGCCCTTGCTGGAACTGGAAGGGCATCGACTGGATGGGCAAAGCCTGTATCTTTTCGATCCGCTAGGGAACTATATGATGCGCTACGATCTTGGCATGGCGCCCGGTGGCATGCTCAAGGATTTACGCAAGTTGTTGAAACTGTCGCGGATAGGCTAGACGTATGGGCGCTCGCGGTTATTTTCTGTTGGTGGCGTTTACCGCCTTGCTCGCCTTTTGCGTGGTGATGCTCGGTGCTTATACGCGTTTGTCGGATGCCGGCCTGGGATGTCCCGATTGGCCGGGATGCTATGGTCATTTGACGGTGCCGGAGCAACGTCACGAGGTCGATGCGGCCAACGTCGCCTTTCCCGAGCGTGCAGTGGAGGCTCCCAAAGCCTGGAAGGAGATGGTGCATCGCTACTTCGCTGGCACGCTGGGCTTGTCGATTCTGGCCATCGCGGTGATTTCGATCAAACGGCGGCGTGCACATCCCTCACAACCGGTGGCGCTACCGATATTTTTGTTGCTCCTGGTGCTCTTTCAGGCGGCGCTAGGCATGTGGACCGTGACCTTGTTGCTGAAGCCGGCGATTGTTGCGGCGCATCTGCTGGGTGGCTTGGCGACCTTTGCACTACTTGTGTTGCTCGCGCTCCGCTCCTGGCCGGGAAGGTTGCGCCATTGGGAAACCGGGTCGCGATGGCTGCTGGCCGGGCTGGCGTTGCTGACCGTGGTGGCTCAGGTAACCCTGGGCGGTTGGACGAGCACCAACTACGCCGCGCTGGCATGCCCGGATTTCCCGACCTGTCATGGCGTTTGGTGGCCAAAGATGGATTTTGGCGATGCTTTCCGTGTCTGGCGTGGCACCGGGGTCAATTATGAATACGGTGTACTGGATACGCCAGCGCGTACCGCCGTGCATGTCAGTCATCGTATCGGTGCGCTGCTCACTCTGTTGGTCGTCGGTTGGCTGAGCATCTCCTTGCTGCGGCGTCGGGGCAGGGACGGTGTTGGCGCTGGCGCGTTCGTCGGCGCGCTCTTGTTGACGCAGATCGGTCTGGGTATCAGCAATGTGCTGTTCCATTTGCCGCTGCTGGTCGCGGTACTGCATAACGCAGTTGCCGCTCTATTGCTTGTTACTGTTCTCTATGTGAATTATCGCTTATGGCCACGACACTCATAAAAGTTCCACCATCCGCCTACTGGACGCAGTATTACCAGTTATGCAAGCCCAACGTCGTTGCGTTGATTCTGTTTACCGCATTGGTCGGTATGTTGCTGGCGGTGCCTGGCGTTCCGGATCTGGCGCGGGTGTTCTGGGCCTTGGCCGGCATCGGCTTGGCCTCGGCCTCGGCGGCGGCAATCAACCATGTCGTCGATCGTAAGATCGATGCGCTGATGGGTCGCACGCATAAGCGCCCGCTGCCCAGCCATGCATTGACGCTCCGCGAGGCTTTGACCTTTGCGTTGAGCATCGGCGTGGTATCAATGCTGATCCTGTATCACCTGGTCAACCCGCTGACCGCTTTCCTGACCTTTCTGTCGCTGATCGGCTATGCGGTGATCTATACGATGTATCTGAAGCACGCGACGCCGCAGAACATCGTCATCGGCGGCGCGGCTGGCGCGGCGCCGCCAATGCTTGGCTGGTGCGCGATGACGGGTAGTTGCGATGCCGAGTCGTTGCTGCTGTTCCTGATCATCTTCACCTGGACGCCGCCGCATTTCTGGGCCCTGGCGATCCATCGCGAGAAGGAATACGCAAAGGCTGGCGTGCCGATGCTGCCGACCACGCATGGCTTGGCGCATACTCGCATACAGGTACTGTTGTATACGATTCTGTTGTTTCTGGTTACGCTGCTGCCTTATGCTGTCGGTCTCAGTGGTGGTTTCTATCTGGGTGGCGCGGTGGTGTTGGGTCTGGGCTTCCTGATGTATGCATGGCAGCTCTATCACAATCGTCTGCCCGGTATCGCGATGAAGACCTTTGGTTATTCCATCGTCTATCTGATGGCCTTGTTCGCGTTTCTGTTGGCAGACCATTATCTCCCGCTATTCTCATCCTTCTTATAGCCACGGTCAGTCAAGCGTCGGATTGTTGCGTGCGCCATCTTGTTCCTGACAAGGCGCGAGGCCACTGCCGTGGCGCCATTCCCCCACAACGACCAGTCACACCGCCAGGGACGACAACGGGCGATAATACTGATGTTTATGTTTGGCTGGCCGCGAGCGTAATCCATGTGTGGAGTGTGTTAATGCCCATATCAAATATTAGGGTATAGTAATACGGTTAACTATTAGGCACGCTTCATATATAATCCCCCGCCTGAATTTTCCGGAAGTTTTGGCTTTCCTTTTTCATGGTTTCTGTCTACAGCAGGGGAATATCCATGGCTCATGCTTCGCGTATTGCCGCCGAGCAATACAACTACGATATAGTCAAGAAATTCGCCATCATGGCGTTAGTCTGGGGGGTGTTCGGCATGAGTGTCGGCACCTGGATAGCATCGGAACTCGCGTTCCCGATTCTGAATTTCGACATTCCCCAGATCACCTTCGGGCGTTTCCGCCCGGTCCACACCACCTCGGTGATCTTTGGCTTCGGCGGTAACGCGTTGTTCGCGACCTCCTACTATGTCGTGCAGCGTACCTGTCAGGCTCGTCTGTATGGTGATCTGTTGCCGAAATTCACCTTCTGGGGTTGGCAGCTCGCGCTGCTGATCGGTGTCGTCGGTTATATGAATGGCATCACCCAGGCGCGTGAGTACGCAGAATTCGAATGGCCGGTGGACCTGTTGATCGCGGTCGTGTGGGTAGCATACGCGTTCATCTTCGTACAGACCCTGCGGCGGCGTTCACAGCCGCACATCTATGTCGCGAACTGGTTCTACATGGCCTTTATCCTGGCCACCGCGTTGCTGCACATCTTCAACAATCTGGCGGTGCCGGTGAATCTGTTCAGCATGAAGTCCTACAGTCTGTTCTCCGGCGTGCAGGACGCGATGACGCAGTGGTGGTATGGACACAATGCGGTAGGCTTCTTCCTCACGGCGGCTTTCCTCGGCATGATGTACTACTTTGTGCCGAAGCAGGCCGGGCGACCAATCTATTCCTACCGTCTGTCGATCGTACATTTCTGGGCGCTGAGTTTCATGTACATGTGGGTCGGCGCGCACCATCTGCACTGGACCGCGCTGCCGGACTGGACCTCCTCGCTGGCGGCAACCTTCTCCATCATGCTGTTGATGCCCTCCTGGGGTGGCATGATTAACGGCATCATGACGCTGTCCGGCGCCTGGGACAAATTGCGTTCCGATCCGATCATGCTGTTTCTGATTGCGTCACTGTCGTTCTATGGCATGTCTACCTTCGAGGGGCCGCTGATGTCGTTGAAGAGTGTGAATGCGTTGTCGCATTACACCGACTGGACTGTCGGCCATGTGCATTCCGGCGCCTTGGGTTGGGTGGCAATGGTGTCGTTCGGCTCCCTATATCATATGATCCCGCGTCTGTATGACACCCGCTTGTGGAGTCAGCGTCTGGTGTATGTCCATTTCTGGCTGGCGACCATAGGTATTGTGCTGTACATCACTTCAATGTGGGTGTCGGGTATTGGTCAGGGTTTGATGTTGCGCGCCTTCGACGACTTCGGCAACCTGGCCTATACCTTCATCGAAACCGTGACCTTCATGCATTGGCCGCTGGCCGCGCGCGCGCTTGGCGGGGTGTTCTTCGTCAGCGGCATACTCGTGATGGTGTTCAATATCGCTATGACGATCCGTACCGCGCACCAGGAACAGGCGGCCATCGATGCCAAAATCGCGGCCAAGCTGGCCCGCGCGAATGCTTGATATAGAGGTACGGAAATGAAATTTTCTCACGAAAGTATCGAAATCAACGCGGGTTTGCTGATCGTGTTGACACTGGTCGCTATCAGTATTGGCGGTCTGGTTGAGATCGTCCCGCTTTTCTACATACCGGGTACCGTCGAGAAGGTTGATGGTGTGCGCTCCTATACCCCATTGGAGCAGGCGGGGCGCGACATCTACACGCGTGAGGGCTGTTATCTGTGCCATTCGCAGATGATTCGTCCGTTCCGGGACGAGAAATTGCGCTTTGGTCATTACTCATTGGCGGCGGAATCGCAGTACGACCATCCGTTTCAGTGGGGTTCGAAACGCACCGGGCCGGATCTGGCGCGGGTCGGAGGCAAGTACTCTAATGCCTGGCATGTGCAGCACTTGAAAGCGCCGCGCTCGGTGGTGCCGGAATCGATCATGCCGAATTACCCGTGGTTGCTGGAGAATTCGCTGAACTATTCCGATATCGCGGACCGCATGCGCGCGCTGAAGAAGGTTGGCGTGCCATATTCGGAGACTGCGGAGGAATACCAGGCGAATGTGAAGAAATTCGGCCAGGAGTTGGCTGATCGCTTCAATATCAATCTGGCTGATGAGAGTTTATTGGCGCAGGCGGAGTCGGGTAACTTCGACGGCGACCGCTCGCGACTGACCGAGATGGACGCCCTGATCGCCTATCTGCAGGTGCTCGGCACCATGGTCGATTTCAGCCAGTACGATGAAGGCTATTTCGCGGAGTTCCGTTGAGCTTGGCCGCGGTGACCGACGCTGGTGGATCCGCCGATGAATGAGATCCTCGCCTGGTTGGGGCGGCCGGAACACAGTAAGCCGCTGGCGCTGGTGCTCTTCTTTGTGATCTTTGTTGGCATCCTGGTGTATGTGTTCACCGGGAAGAGCCGGGCGCGGCGCCTGGAGTCCTACAAGTACATCCCGTTCGCTGATGATGAACAGGACGAGAAGGAAACAGACAATGACAGATAAACAAACTGACAATGCGGTGCAGACGACTGGGCATGCCTGGGATGGTGACCTGCAAGAGTTCAACAATCCGCTGCCACGTTGGTGGATATGGGCGTTCTATGCGAGCGTCGCCTTTGCATTGATCTACTGGATACTCTATCCGGTGTGGCCAGTCGGCCATGACTACACCAAGGGCGTGCTCAAGGTCAGCTACGAGTCGAATGGCAAGACGGTTACGCGGCATTGGAACACGCGCGCGAAATATATCGAGGATATGCAGACTGGCGAGGAGTCGTTGAAGCAGAAAGCCTACCTGGACAAGGTCGTCAATGCCAGCTACGCGGCGATTCTTTCTGATCCAGATATGATGGCTTTCACTCGCTCAATCGGCAAGGGTCTGTTTGGCGATAACTGCGCGGCCTGCCATGGCAGCGGTGGTAACGGCGTGATCGGCAAGTTCCCGAATCTGGTCGATGACAGCTGGCTGTGGGGCGGCACGGTCGAGGATATTCATGCGACCATAAGTAACGGTCATCGTGGCTTCATGCCGGCGTTTCGCGAGACCCTGAACGAAGAGGAATTGGATGAGGTGGCGAACTACGTGCTGAGTCTGTCCGGCCAGGCCGTCGATGCGACAAAGGTCGCGGCGGGTGACAAGATCTTCAACGGCCAGAAGGGTGGTTGTCATTTTTGCCATACCCATCAGGCGACAGGCCTGAAGAGTGTCGGTTCGGCCAATTTGACCGATGCGGTCTGGACCATCGCCGATGTGCCGCACGCGGCGGATCCGCGGCATAAGTTGGAGGCGGTCAAGGCAGTGATTCGAAATGGCGTCCAGCGCGAGATGCCAACCTGGAAGACCCGCTTGTCGCCGGAACAGATCAAGCTGTTGACTGTCTATGTACATGAGCTGGGCGGTGGCAAGTAGTTGGCCGACCGCAGCTGAAGCAAGCAGTCGCCCTGATGGGTTTGCCAGGGCGCCATCGCAGCCGGTGGCCGATGAGGCTGCGTTCGACCGACTTCCATGGTCGACGCCACTCTTATCGCCATGACTGGAGAAACGTTGGAAGGATCACGCGCGTACCGAAGTCCCAAGCGATATTGTTTATCATTTTGGGGTGCTCTATTCGTCGTGACGGCGGGCGAGCGTTCTGGCGTTCGGTAGTTGACGAACAACCTATCGCCACGCCGGACTGAAACCCGCCCCCCAGGCGAGATACCGGTTCCCGGCGTATCGATTTCCCGATTTGGCCCGAACGTTTCACTCGGCGCCAGTATTTCCCGGAGCGCGTCACTGGATACGGATCGTATCCCGTTCCTGATTCATTCAACGGATTGTGTGGAAAAGGAAAATATCTGGCCTTGGCACGGCCGCAGCATGGGCGACTTTCATGGCAACGGGGTGTTGTATCCATCATGACCGGTAGAATTATTTGCTTGAAGCAGGCAGGGGCGTAGCATGGCGTCGGACCAGGAAATCCAGTCACTCTACGAAGCACGAAAATCGATTTTTCCGCGCTCGGTCAAAGGGCGTTTCCGCAACATCAAATGGACGATTCTGATCGTCGCCTATGGCGTCTATTTCCTGCTGCCCTGGCTGCGCTGGGAGCGTCTGAGCGGTCCGGATCAAGCCGTTTTGTTCGATCTGGAAGGGCGGCGCTTCTATCTGTTCAATCTGGTCGTGCATCCGCAGGACATCTTCTGGTTGGCCGGTCTGCTGATGATCGCGGCTTTGCTGCTGTTTTTCGTGACCGGCATTGCCGGGCGCGTGTTCTGCGGCTACTTCTGTTTCCAAACCCTGTGGACCGATGTCTTCGTCCAGGTCGAACGCCTGATCCAGGGCGAGCGCCCGGCGCGTATCCGCCTGTCGAAGGCGCCGTGGAATGGCGAGAAGATCCTGAAGCTGGGCGCCACCCATCTGGCATGGCTGCTGATCGCTTTCGCCACCGGCCTGACCTTCGTGCTGTACTGGGGTGACGCGCCGCGACTTATTGGTGAATTCTTCACTGGTCAGGCGCCTTTCGCGGCCTATGCCACGGCCTTGTTCCTGACCGCGACGACCTATGTCATGGCGGGTGTCGCGCGTGAGCAGGTTTGCACCTATATGTGCCCGTACTCGCGCTTCCAGGCGGTGATGTTCGATCGCGAAACCCTGATCGTCTCCTATGACGAAAAGCGCGGCGAGGGCAGTGCGGGCCGTAGCCGCATGGGCCGTGAGCTGAAGACCCGCGAGCAGCGCGCTGAGGCCGGAGTCGGCGACTGCATCGACTGCGGCTACTGTGTGCAGGTGTGCCCTACCGGCATCGACATCCGCAACGGCCTACAGGTGCAGTGTATCTCCTGCGCATTGTGCATCGACGCTTGCGACGCCATCATGGATTCGCTTGGCTGGGAGCGCGGCCTGGTCGCCTATACCTCCGAGGTGTCGCAAAAGAGCGGCAAGAAACCTCGCTTGTTGCGTCCCAAGGTAGTTGCTTATCTTGCTGTTCTGCTGGTTGCCGTTGGCTTGCTGGCGTGGAGCGTATCCAATCAGGCTCCCTACGACATCGCGGTGTCGCAGGTGCGTCAGCCCTTGTATGCAAGGCTTTCCGACGGACGCATCCAGAACCGCTACGAGCTGAAGATCAACAATAAGATGAACCGGCCGTTGGATCTGGGTTTCGAAGTCAGCGGGCTGGAAAACGCCGAGCTGGACATGGGGCGCTTCAGTCATGTGCATCTGAAGCCGGAGCAGCACCAGCGCATCATGATGCGTATCCGGGCGCCGGCGTCGGGGCATTTGGGAGATTCGTATCCGATCACGATTCGCGCGTTGCCGGAAGGTCCGACGGCGAAGGCGGTGCCGATCGTCGAGCATCCCGCCGTGTTCTACCTGCCGGGGAGGGAAAGGTGATGAATACCCTCGGGATGCTGGAAAGCCTCGCCATCGGCATCCTCGCCGAGCTGTCTATTTATGTCTTGCTGCGACATTTCGCCCGCCTGGGAGCGAAGCAGATTGCGGTGATTCTGGCTTTCGCGGTATTGCTCGTCTATGTCCCGTGGGCGATCCTGACTTGGCCCGGCGCCGATGTGTTCGCGATTCATCTGGCGCTGTATCTGATCACCGCGTATATCCTCGGCATCGTCGGGAGTGTTCGGCGCGCGGATGGCAAATGGGGTTGGCATTGGGCGCCAGTGACCATCGTCGGCTTCTTCGCTTTTATCATTACCGTCAACATCGTGTTCGTCGGCCTGGCGCAGACTGGCATCAGTGGTATCTTCGAGGTGCTGCTGCCGAAACCGCGTGCCGGCGCCACGGTCGTCGATTCGCGTTTCCCTGGTACCGTATCGCATGCCTTCCAAGAAAAGGAGGCGCTTTACAATGCCTACCTGGAGCAGGTGAAAAAGCAACGGGCGCGTGGCTGGAAGGTGGAAAAGGGCTGGTTGGGAAAGCCGCGCGCCGGGATGGACTCGGTGTTTCAGGTTAAGGTCACGGACAAGCACGGCGAGGCATTGGACGGGGCGATTGTCAGCGGGCGGTTTCTGCGCCCATCGAACAGCGAGCTTGATCGTGATGTCGTGTTGAACGAGATCGGTTCAGGCGTGTATCGCATCGATCTCAAACTGCCGGCGCCGGGCGCCTGGGACTTGGTTCTGCATATCCGCAAGGGGGACGATCTCCACGAGGTTCGCGCGACCACCTCGATCGGGTCGCCTGGGGATGACTGACGACAAAACAGACGAGGCTGTAGGGGGCGCCTGTTTCCACTGCGGTCTGCCAGTGCCGGACGGCAGCCGTTTCGAAGTTGACATCGATGGCCGGTCCCGAGCGATGTGCTGTCCTGGTTGCCAGGCTGTCGCCCAGGCGATCATTGCTGGCGGATTGGAAAGCTTCTACCGGCATCGCGACGCGCCATCGGCGACGCCTCAGACGTTGATTCCCGATGCCTTGCGCGAGATGGATCTGTACGACCAGGAAGCCTTGCAGCGGAGCTTCGTCAAGGTCGACGAAGGTGATCTGAAGGCGGCTTCGCTGATCCTTGAGGGGATCACCTGCGCGGCCTGTGTGTGGTTGAATGAGAAGCATATCGGTTCGCTGGAAGGCGTGCTGGATTTCAGCGTCAACTACAGCACCCACCGCGCGCGCGCGCGGTGGGACGACAGCCGCATTCATCTCAGCGATATCCTGAAGGCGATCGCGGCGATCGGCTACATCGCCCATCCCTATGATCCGGGGCGTCAGGACCGCTTGTTCAAGAAGGAGCGCGCGGTCGCCTTGCGTCGTCTGGCGATCGCCGCGTTGATGGCCATGCAGGTGATGATGCTCGCGGTGGCGCTGTACGCTGGCGACTATAGCGGTATGGACGCGGGCATGCGTCGCTTCCTGCGTTGGATCAGCCTGTTGATGACGCTGCCGGTGGTGTTCTATTCGGCGCAGACCTTCTTTCGGGGCGCGTGGCGTGACCTGAAGCATCGCCGCGTCGGCATGGACGTGCCGGTGGCGCTGGCTGTTGGCGGCGCGTTCGCGACCAGTGTCTGGTCGACCGTCAGTGGCCATGGCGAGGTGTATTTCGATTCGGTCAGCATGTTCGTGTTCTTCATGTTGAGCAGTCGTTTTCTGGAAATGAATGCGCGCCACAAGGCTGGCATGGCCGCCGAGGAACTGGTGAAGCTGTTGCCGGTGACCGCGATGCGCCTAGTCGACGGAGAACACCTGGCGACGCCGGTCGCCGAGCTGCGTCCTGGCGACCGGGTGTTGGTCAAGCCCGGCGAGACCGTCCCCGTCGACGGCGTCATCGAGGAAGGTCTCAGCTCGGTCGACGAATCGCTGCTCAGTGGTGAAAGCTTGCCGCTGCCACGCCGACCCGGCGACAAAGTGGTCGGTGGCAGTGTGAATGTCGAGGGGCCGTTGGTGATGGTGATCGAGAAGGTCGGCGAGGAGACGATGATCTCTTCCATCGTGCGTCTGCTGGACCGCGCGCAGGCCGAGAAGCCGAGTCTGGCGACGATGGCTGATCGGGTCGCTGGCTGGTTCGTCAGCGGCTTGTTGCTGGTTGCCGCGCTGACCGCGATCTGGTGGGCATTGCATGAACCGGCGCGGGCGTTCGTCGTTACGCTGTCGGTATTGGTTGTCAGTTGCCCCTGCGCGCTGTCGCTGGCGACGCCGGCGGCACTGACCGCCGCCACTGGCCGGTTACTGAAGCAAGGTGTGCTGGTGACCCGTGGCCATGCGCTGGAAACCCTGTCGAAGGCCGATCGCGTGCTGTTCGACAAGACCGGCACGCTGACCCACGGGCGTCTGGCCGTGGCGCGTGTCCAGCCGCTGCGGGACCTCGACGAGGCTGGCGTGCTGGACCGGGCCGCTGCGCTGGAGGCTCGATCCGAACATCCGTTGGCGGCTGCCTTGATCGCCGCCGCCGAAGACCCGGGGCGCTTCAGTGTGAAGGAAAGCCGCAATGCGCCAGGGCAGGGCGTCGAGGCACTCCTGGACGGTCGGCGCATGCGCGTCGGCCGGCCCGATTACGTTGCCGCGCTGGCTGCCGAGCCGCCGCCGGGTCTGGACGATGAAGCGAGTACAGCGATCGCCCTCGGTGATGAGCACGAGCTACTGGCGATCATCTACTTGCGCGATAGCCTGCGCGAGGATGCCAGCGAGATGGTTGCCGCGCTGCAAGCGCTGGGGGTCGGCGTCGAGATCCTCAGCGGCGACCGCGCCGCGCCGGTCGCCGTCACCGCACGGGCATTGGGCGATGTGCCCTGGCGAGCCGACCAGTCACCGCAGCAGAAGTTGGCCTATGTGCGTGAACTGCAACAGCGGGGCCAACGCATCGCGATGGTCGGCGATGGCATCAATGACGCCCCGGTGCTGGCCGGAGCGGATGTCTCGCTGGCGGTCGGTTCGGCTACCCATGTCGCTCAGGCCAGCGCCGATATGGTGCTGATGTCTGCGCGCCTGATGCCGTTGGCCGAGACAGTGCAACTCGCGCGTCAGACCACAACGGTAATCAAGCAGAACCTGATATGGGCGCTGGTGTATAATGCCATCGCCATACCGATTGCCGCCGCTGGCGTGGTTGCGCCCTGGATGGCGGCCTTGGGCATGTCGTTCAGCTCGATCATCGTCGTGATGAATGCATTGCGCCTACGTTGAAGCGGGTTGTGGCTATTGGCAATGCGGGAGCAATCGCTGGTTTACAAGGGTAAACGGCAATTGTCGAAGCTCCCGTATCCTGCCCGCGCCTCTAAATATAGTAGATAGCCATGTCGATACTTTATCTGTTGATCCCACTCGGTGTCGTACTGATGGCGATCGCGATCGGCGTATTTGTCTGGACCGTGCGCAGTGGCCAATATGAAGACCTGGAAGGTCCGGCTTACCGAATTCTGATGGACGATGACGATCCGATGATCCCACGTCGTCCGCATGATGAAGACAACGCTTCGGGAAACAATAACGATGTTCAATCTTGATAATCTGCCCATAATAATCGTCGTCAGCCTGATCACGCTGGCGTATCTGAGTTTCTTTTCCGTCATCCTTGGTGGCTGAGACATGGCATGGGCTCATCCAGGCC
>Ga0256841_1001334_pt1 | contig 21726 bp, 18 predicted proteins | sample 356308metaG_FD_185971 | JGI IMG/M metagenome (GOLD analysis project Ga0256841, IMG submission 185971) | Hydrothermal vent microbial communities from Mid Atlantic Ridge, Atlantic Ocean - 356-308 | ecosystem: Environmental > Aquatic > Marine > Hydrothermal vents | place: Atlantic Ocean: Mid... | reverse complement strand
TTACGCCGATTTCCTGTCAGATTCCAAATAAATAGGTTTTGCCTTTTTTAGAATTGTGTCTTTTGTAATAAGACACTTTTCCACATTTTCAAGGTTCGGCAATTCGTACATAATATCGAGCAAGGCATCTTCAACGATTGAGCGGAGTGCGCGTGCACCGGTTTTACGTTCCATAGCCAAGCGGATAATTTCATCCAAAGCAGCATCTTCAAACTCAAGCTCAACACCTTCCATCATAAACAGTTTTTTATATTGTTTAATAATTGCATTTTTCGGTTCGGTCAGAATACTTTTCAGTGCTTTTTCATCGAGTGAGTGTAAAGGTGCGATAATCGGAATTCTTCCGATGAGCTCAGGAATTAATCCGAACTTTAACAAATCTTCGGGTTGAATATTTTCGAGGAGTTGATCTTTTTCAATCGATTTGTCATTTTCGCCTTCGGAAATAAAACCCATAGTGCTTTTGTTAATTCTAGACGCAATAATCGATTCAATTCCGTCGAACGCGCCACCTAGAATGAATAAAATATTTTTGGTGTTTATATTAATCAAACTTTGCTCGGGATGTTTTCTTCCGCCTCTCGGAGGAACCCCGGCAACGGTTCCTTCCAAAATTTTAAGCAATGCTTGCTGGACACCTTCACCGGAAACATCGCGGGTAATGGATGTGCTTTCGCTCTTTCGCGAAATTTTATCTATTTCATCTATGTAAATTATACCTTTTTGTGCTTTTTCCAGATTGTAATCGGCCGCTTGAAGCAACCGTACCAATACGGTTTCAACATCGTCGCCAACATATCCGGCTTCGGTTAAGGTTGTGGCATCGGCAATAGAGAACGGTACATCCAAAATTTTAGCAAGCGTTTGTGCAATTAACGTTTTTCCCACGCCGGTTGGTCCAATTAATAAAATATTGCTTTTGTCTATTTCAACTTCTTCCAGTTCAAAAAAGGAAGAATTCGAATTTATTCTTTTATAGTGATTGTAAACGGCAACGGACAAAACTTTTTTTGCACGTTCTTGCCCAATTACATATTCGTCCAAACTTTTCTTAATTACTTCCGGAGTTAAAGTTCCTTTGTAAACTTCTTTAGTGTTGTAGGCGGCAAGGTTATTTTTTAGAATATCGACGCTTGTTTTAATACAAATATCGCAAATGTACACATCGGGTCCTGCAACCATGCTGGTTACCTCGCTGCCATCTCTGCCGCAGAACGAGCAGTGTACCGTGTTTTGATCTTCGGTTTCTTTCATAAAGTTTTACTCTCGGTTTTTATTGTTTTAACAATTTGCCGGACTTCATCAAGATATAACGAGTTAGGGAAATTATCAAGCAATTTTTCGTATACTTTTAAAGCCCTTTCTTTGTTATTAAGTCCGTAAAAATTAACATTGCCAAATAAGTATAAAAATTTGTCGGAATACAAGTTAAATTTTTCATCCGAAGTAATTTTTGTGAGTAAGGTCACCGCTTGAGGCAAATAATCGAGTGCAATAAGCATTTCGATGTATTTCAGCCCGGCAAAATCCTTCAGGAAGAACAGGTTTTTGTTTTCCGCCAATTTTTGGTATTCCGCTGCTGCAAGCGCAAAGTTTTTCTGTTCAGTATATAAATCCGCTTTGGCAAAAGTCATAAGATTTAACGAATCGGTTTTAAGTGTATTAATTAACAACGACAGTTCGATAGCATCGTTAGCATTATCGTCTTTTAAATTATCGATTAGCTTATTTAATTTTTTAGAAGCCTCATTAAAATGTCCGTTCCAGAAATCTATTTTTGCAAGTTGAAATCTTGCTTTGTTTTTAAGTTCAGGCCCGGCCTTTTTATTAATTAAAATTTTTTTGAGGTAAGAAGTTGCTTTTTCAAAATTGTTTTCCACAATTGAAATTTTTGCAAGTTCCATAAGTGCCGCGGAAAAGTGTTCAGAGAAAGGCGAAGAGGAAACTATCAGCTCAAATAAACTGTCGGCTTTTTTGAAATCGTTAAGTTTATCCGCATAAATTTTTGCCATACGGTAAATTGCTTCAATATGTATTTCCCCTGTTTCGTATTTATTTGCGATGCTTTTGTAAGTTTCGATTAAATTGCGATAAGCACCGGGATTTTTAACCGTGGTTTTGTAATAAGGCTTCCAAACTTGTGAAGAATCGATTCCGGTTTTTTCCAATTCTTCTTCTTCCGAGAAAGCAAAACCTATTTCGGCTTTCGGGAAAAATCCGGATCCGGGATAATGTTCCAGAATGTACTTAAACGATTTACGTGCAATGTCCGTTTTCCCTTCGCGCAACACCTTTTGTGCAAAGCGGTAAATTAATCTGCCGTTGTGATTACCTTTTTCGTCCAATTCAATTACAACCGAAAGGGCTTTATTGTATTTGTTAACCATAGTGTAAAGTGAGCTTAGCAAATCGAGGAATACCGGCAAAGAAGTTTTATCATAATAATCTTCCACGGTTTCAATTACTGCTTCCGGTGCGGCATATTTGCTGAAATAATTTGCGATTCTTCTTTTTATGCTTTCAATTTGATTCGGCTGCCGTTGCAAGATATAACAGTATTTTTCTGTTGCTTTTTTATATTCGGTTACTGCCGAATATAATTGGGCCAAATCGTATGCAAAAATAACCGGGTCATCCGCAATTTTTTCCGCTTTTTCATAAATTTCTATTGCTTTTTCGTACGCGCGGTTTTCTATGGCAGCGTTTGCAATAACCCTGTAGACCGGCGTTCTGTGTGGGAAGTTTTTAATTGCGGCATCCCAAATTTCGTAAGCCTTTTCCGTATTTCCGGAAATGTAGTATGTATTGCCCAACAAAGCATAATAAGAAACGTTGAGTTTGTTGTTTTTGAATTTTTGTTCGATTAAACCGATTGATTTATCATATTCCTTTAATCTCAAATATATTTTATTTAAAGCATCAAAGTATTTATAATTTTGCGGACTTTCCGAATAAAGTTCGGCATATAGCTCTTTGGCTTTTTCGAACTCTCCGGCGCGCTCGTATGTTTGTGCCAAGCGGAATCTGTTATCGGTTTGTTTTATTCTTCTGCCATCAGGTTTTAAGGTTTGCGGGTGTAACTTACCGGCAAAAGTAAAAATAAGTAAAGTTATAAGTCCAATTTTTATAATTTTATTTTTTCTCATTGATAAAAAAACCTTTCTTCGAACAAATTGCCGATACCCAATATTAAATCCGGGTCGATGCACTTTTTTAGTTGTGCCATTTTGCGGATGTTTTCTTCCCCGAACATTTCCAGCAAATAATTCCGTTTTAACTTTCCTATACCGTGTTCGGCGGAAATTGTTCCCTTCAGCTCAACCGCTTTTTTCAGAATTTTACCGTACAATTTTTTTGCGGTTTCAAATTCCGCTTCGTTTTTGGGAAGCATATTTAAATGCAAATGTGAATTTCCGAAGTGACCGTAAGCTACATAGTCAATTCCGGTTTCTTCCACCAACCGTTTTGAATAATAATAAAACTCCTTGAATTTATCATGGGGAACGGCGGTATCAGTGCCGATTTTTCTGAAATTATTCCTGGTAATGTACTCATTTACTTTTGAAGAAATAGCATGACGGAATTCGTGAAACTCTTTTTGATCTTTTCCGGTTTCAGCAATCCACGATTTATCAAGATCGGCGTTGTGTTTCGAAAGTAGATTTATCCACTTCTCCAAAATTTCATTTTTGTTTTCCGCCCGGCAATCTTGCTCAAACCATACCGCTGCGGATGTTTCCGGCAATTTGGGAAAATCTTGTTTCAAAAAATTAAGGGAGTTTCCATCGAAAAATTCCAATCCCATTGCATTAATATTTTTTTCGGTGTTATGCTTGCGGGAACGGTAACTTAACTCACGGCTTTCTGAAATAAAATCCAGTGCATTGCTCTCATTCCGAAAAAAAGCAACTGCCGAGATAATCTCTTCCGGTTTTGGCAGCAATTTTAATTTTATTTGTGTGATTATTCCCAACGTTCCCTCCGAACCGATAAACAAATCGATCACATCCATATTTCTTTTACAATAATAACCCGCAGTATGTTTTGTTCGGGGCATTTCGTAACCGGGTAATTTGCATTTGATGGTTTTGCCGCTTACCGTTTCCAATTTAATGTCGTATCCGTTGGCAAAATGTCGTCCTCTTTCCAAAACCAATTTTTCCCCGTCCGGAAGAATTATGTGTAAACCGTTTACAAAATTGCGGGTTGGACCGTACTTGAAGGTTTTGGCTCCCGAAGCATTTGTAGCCACCGTTGCTCCGATGTAGCAATTTTGCTCCGTCGGGTCCGGCGGATAGAATAAATTTTTTTCATTCACGGATTTTTTAAAATCACTCATCACAACCCCGGTTTGAACAACTGCATATTTTCCGGCAGGATTGATTTCAAGGATGCGGTTCAGTTTACCGGTGGCAATTACAATTCCGCCTTCCGGCACTCTTGCACCGGTAAGTCCCGTACCGTTACCGGCTACGGTAATTCTTTTTTTATCCGAATTTGCTTTTTTTACTATTTCAATCAATTCCTCTTCGTTTTCCGGAAAGTAAACCGCTTCGCAATATCCTTTATAATTTGCCGCATCAGTTAAGTATGATTGAATTTGGTTTTGATCCGTTTTGATAATCATAGTTAGGTTGAAATTTGAAATTATGTAAAATCAAAGATAAGCAGCGAAAGTAAATTTCCCAATTTCAAAAGATTATTTCTCTTAGTAAATTAACGTTGTTATTTTGTTCATACAATTTTGTAAAAATTTGAATCCCGTTAAAAAACAATATTACGTGTATCTTTTTATAGCAACAGTTACCGCCGTTTTGCTTGCGGGAAAAATTCAATACACACTTCCGCAGTTTGAAGGAATTGATTTGTTCAAGTATCGTGAAATGGCATCAGCTTCGCCTGGTATAAATTCAGGAATACCGCACCCGTATGTTTACAGAATTTTTGCTCCTTGGCTGGCGGGAATTATGCCGTTCGGTTTGGACACATCTTTTTTCGTGCTTAATCTGTTGTTTCTGTTCGGTTTGTCATACGTGATTTTCGAATTCATTCTGCTGTCCGGCGTGCAATACAAGGCGGCGTTTTTTGCCACTGTTGCATTTTTGTTTAACAGATATTTTTTTCAGTTTTTGGCATTCAATTATTTTCAGCTTTCCGATACTTTGTCGTATTTTCTTTTTGTACTCTCATTTATCCTACTGGTGAAAAGAAAATATTTTTGGTTGGGTGTTTCGGTTACAGCCGGGGTTTTGACACGCGAGGTTGCATTGTTGATAATTCCGGTTGGATTTGCATATTTGTATGAAAAAAAAAGAGGAAAAGAAGAATATATTAAATTTTTTACTGTTTCCGTTGTTGCCGCATTGCTATTTGTTGCCGTAAGGATTTTAATTCGTATTGAATCGGATGAAAATTATTTCACACAGATTGAGTACGGATTGATGAATTTTTTTAATCCGCGTGCTTTGCTCAAACGCTTTATAATTGCATTTACACCGTTTTCGTTATTGCCGTTTTTGTTTTATAAAGAAATAATTAAACTGTTCGGTGAAAACAAATATTTGTTCGTGTGGATATTATTTGCCGTTGCCAGCAGTTTATTCGGTAACGATTACGAAAGGTTGATGATGCCCGCTGCACCGGTGTTTTTTTTGTTTGTAGCTTTGATCATCGAAAAATATTTTTTATTGAACGAAGCCGTATTTGTTCGGAAGATACTACTGTTTCTGGTTGTCGTTTTTACGTTTTCAGGCAGCTTGTATCATTTGTGGGGAGTTATCCGGCTGGCGAATTCCGGAATTACGCTTTATGCCACTATCATATTGGACTTATTAATTGCTGCAACTTTCGGTTACGTGAAATATTTCAATAAAAAATCAGCACCGGTTTTGTAAAATCTGTTTTCTTACATAACAGCGTTGCAAATAACCCGCCGAAAACAGTAAGGTTAAATTACAATAATTTATTTATAAAATGATTAAAACATAAATTTCGGTAGAAACTAAAATAGCAAGTTAGCACAATTGTTCAAAATCATATTATCTTCTAAACGATTGAAAATAAAAAAATCTACATTCACAGATTACTTCATAGTGCAAAAGATTATAAAGCAATTCTCTAATTTTTCAAGTAACTTAACAATTTATTATCTTAGCAAAACAAAATTAAAAGGGAAAGAATGGTGCATCCTTCAAAAAGACTAAGTTACATAGGCGTTTCGCCCACTATGAAAGTTTCGGCTAAAGCAAAAGAATTAAAAGCAAAGGGAATAGATGTAATAGATTTAAGTGTTGGGGAGCCGGATTTTCCGACTCCTGAAAATATTAAAGAGGCGGCGAAAAAAGCCATCGATAACAATAAAACGAAATACACGGTAAATACGGGGTTACCCGAATTGCGAAAAGCAATTGCGGAAAAATTAAAACGCGATAACAATTTGGATTACGATATAAATCAAATTGTTGTATCGAGCGGGGCAAAACAAAGTTTGTTTAACACAATCCTTTCAATTCTTTACGTAGGCGATGAAATGATTATTCCCGCACCGTATTGGGTTTCGTATCCGCACATGGTTAGCGTTGCACAAGGCGAATCGGTAATTTTGGATACTACGGAAGAAAACGGATTCAAAGCAACCGCAAGGCAAATTGAGGAGGCCATTACACCATACACAAAAGCTTTGTTGCTGTGCAATCCTTCAAACCCTACAGGCTCCGCTTACACGGAAGCCGAGCTTGAGGAAATAGCGGAAGTTGTGGAAAATAAAGAGATATATATTATTGCCGACGAAATCTATGAAAAACTGGTTTACGGAGATTACAAATTTACTAGCTTTGCATCGTTGAGCGAAAAAATAAAAAACAAAACCATTGTTATAAACGGCGTATCCAAAGCATACTCAATGACGGGCTGGCGGATAGGATTTGCCGCAGGTCCGCCCGAAGTTATAACCGGCATTAATAAAATTCAAAGTCACAGTACATCGAACGCATCCAGCATTTCACAATATGCCGCACTGGAAGCTTTTTCGGGAAATCAAAACGCCGTTGAGGAAATGCGCAAAGAGTTTGAGAGAAGGTTGGAATATTTTCACAATGCATTGACGAATATTGAGGGAATTACTTGCTACAAGCCGCAAGGAGCGTTTTATTTGTTTCCGAATATCAGCCATTATTTCGGGAAATCGTTTAACGCAAATACCGTAAACAATTCGGTCGATTTGGCTCTTTACTTGTTGGAGAATGCAAACGTGGCGGTTGTGCCCGGCAGCGCTTTCGGAAAAGAAGGATTTTTGCGGATGTCGTTTGCCACTTCAATCGAAAACCTTGAAAAAGCAGTGGAAAGAATAAGAACCGCTTTAAGCAAGCTAAATTAAGTTAAGTGCGGGAAAGTTCTTCGGTAAGCTTTTTGTAAACTTCGTCTACATCCATTTCCTGACTCGTCCAAAGTTCAAATGACTTTGCGCCTTGTTCAATGAACATTCTTAATCCGTTTACCGTTACCGCGCCTTGCGATTCTGCAAGTTCCAAAAATTTTGTTTTTAACGGGTTGTAAATTACATCGAAAACTATTTGTCCGCTGTAGAAAGAATTTTCAAAATTCGTGGGAGTATCGTCGGTATTCGGGTACATACCGATTGAAGTTGTGTTCACAACAAGTTTTGAATTTCTCAACACATCAACAATATCCGGCGGCATAAGTTCATAAGTCTGAATGTTTGGGAAATGCATTTTGGCGGAGAAATAATCTTTTAAATGTTCGGCTCTTGCCACCGTCCGGTTTATAATATTGATTGAGCTTACTTTGAAGTGTCTGATTAAACTGAACAGAACGCTTCTGGCGGCGCCGCCCGCACCGATAATACTTACGTTTGCACCTGTAATTTTTTCTTTATACGGTTCCAGTGTTTTGATCACGCCGTAGGCATCGGTGTTGTGTCCTTGCAAATAACCGTTTTCGTTCACAACAGTATTTACTGCTCCTATAACGCCGGCTTCTTCCGATACATCTTCCAAGTATTGGATTATTTTTTCTTTATGTGGAATGGTAATGTTAAATCCCCTTATCCCGAGCGCCAACATTCCTTTGATTGCATCTTCCAATCTATCGGCGGGAATATCGAAGGGAACGTAAATATAGTTCAGTTTTCTCAATGCAAAAGCAAGATTTTGCATCAATGGTGAAAGCGAGTGTTTTATGGGGTGACCCACCACACCAATTAATTTTGTATTATGATTGATTTTTGCTGAAACCATGATCAAAAATTATAATATTCGAACAATCTTAAAAACAGCTCGGTTTTGGAAATTTCCGGAAAATCGTCATCGAAAGTTTCTTTGAGTTCCGGTTTGAGTGCAAAAGCGGATTTCAAACTTTTCAATGCTTCACCGGTATTTTGAAGATAAAAAGCGGCAACAGCTTTGTTGTAATAAGCTTCGGCGGAATCCCCTTTTAATTCGGTGCATTTTTGAAATGCTTGAAAAGCATCGAACCAGTTGCCGATTTGTAAATAATTTATTGCAAGTGTAAACCAAAGTTCGAAGTTATATTCGTCAGCTGCCGTTTTCTTTTTATAAATTAAAATTTTCTTGAATGCTTTGAGCAGCCACTTTTCATCGTTGTGGTGCCAGAATTTTTTTATATTATGATTTAACAACACCGCTTTATTCAAATCGTTGGCGGCGTAACTTTGCATACCGAGTTTCAAATAACAAGCACCTCTGCCCAAAAATGCTTCGGTATAGGTATCGTTCAAGCTGTTGATTTTATCATAATAATAAATCGCATCGGAAATATTTCCCATATCTTCGCTTATTTTTGCAAGGTTCAACCATGTTGATTCGTCCAAAGGATCCAGTTTGGAAGCTTTTAGAAAGGCTTCGAGAGCATCGTTCAGCCGGTTTAAATTGGCGTAAGCCACACCGGTGTTAAACCAAGCGCCTACAAAGTTTTCGTCAATTGCCGTGGTAATTTCGAAGCAATCTATTGCTTTTTCGAAATTATTCATTCGCATTAAAACAATGCCTTTGTTGTACCAGCCGGTTGCATTATACGGTTCTATCGAAATATATTTTTCGTATGCTTCCAGAGCTTCTTCAAGTCGATTTAAATTTTCATACGAATAACCCAATTCAAACCAAGCTTCACTGAATTCACCTTCCACATCAATGGCTTTTTTGAAGTACTTTATTGCTTCTTCATAATTTTCCTGGCGTTCGTACAAAGTTGCAAGACCGAAAAAAGCTTCTTCGTTTTCCGGATCGAATAAAATACTGTTTCGCAAAGATTCCACGGCATCGTCAATCAATCCCAGATTTTCTTCGGCGATGGATTTGCTTATTAAAATTTCGGGATCGCTCGGGTTAAGTGAAACAGCTTTGTTAAAGCACTCGAGCGCTTTTTCAAACTCGAATAAATTGTTATGGAAAATTCCTTTTGAGTACCACAAATCGGAATTGTACGGAACAATTTCCAAAGCGGCATCGACAAGGAAAATACCGTCTTCCACAAAGTCGTATTCAATGCAAAGCTGGATGGTTTCTTCAATATTTTCCAGATAATTGAAAATCTGACCCGAAGAAACGTACTCTTTACAGATTTGAACTTTATGCTTCAGCCCTTCGTTATCGTTAAGGGAGTTATAATCGCCGTTAAAAAAATCTTCCGGATAATTCATTTTTATATTAAATATGTTCTAATGAAAAACTATTACTATACTTTCTTAAAATCAAGTTGAATTTGTAGAATGAATTGTTAAACGAAGAAATATTTTGTTAAATGTTTCCAAAATTAAAGTTGAATCTTATTTCAGATTGAATATATGATTATAAGACGGGAAAAAATATAGTGAAATTAATCTCTAAGGACAATTAGCATTATTAATTATTCTGCTTTAATTTTGGAAATACGAAAAATAAATTTGTTTGAGCATGAAAATAATAATTGCCGGCGGCGGCGAGGTTGGTTTTCACCTTGCAAAACAATTGGCCGGAGACGAACACGATATCACGCTAGTCGAGTTAAACAACGAACGGTTGGAAAAAATTCAATCGTCCGTTGAAGTTTATGGAGTTAACGGTTCTTCCACATCAGTTAACGTTTTAAGAAGTGCAAGGGTTGAAGAAGCCGACTTGGTTGTTGCCGTAACTTCTTTGGAAGCAGTAAATATAAATACAGCAATTCTTGCAAAAAGACTCGGAGCCAAAACCAGTATTGCCCGCGTTGAGCATGCCGAATATGTTGCCCCGGAAAATCTTGACTTATTTAAATCAATGGGAATAGATTATCTGATTTATCCGGAAGAGTTGGCTGCGCTTGAAGTAGTTAAGTTAATCGAAAGGGTTGCCGCTACCGATGTTGTTGAATTTGAAGATGGCAAATTAACCATTATCGGATTGAAACTGGATAAAAACATCCCAATTATCCGCAAAAGTTTGAAACAAGTAGCAGCCGAGCTGCAAAACGTACCGTTCAGAATAGTTGCCATTCAACGTGGAATCAGAACAATAATTCCTTCGGGCGACGATTTGTTTCTTCCAAACGACCAGGTTTTCGTAATTACAACCCCGGAAGGAATTGAGCAAATTATTAAGATGGCCGGCAAAGACCAGATGAAAATGGAAAACATCATGATTCTGGGCGGTGGAAAAGTCGGGCGCAAAGTTGCAAAACTATTGGAAAATCAATTAAATGTTAAATTAATCGATTCCGATAAATACAAAGCGGAAGAACTTTCTAACTATTTGGAAAAAACACTCGTAATTCAAGGGGACGGAAGGGATATAGATTTGCTTGCCCAAGAGGGAATTGTTGATATGGATGGGTTCATTGCACTTACGGAAGATAACGAAACAAACATTATCACTTGTTTGATGGCAAAACACCTTGGCGTTAAAAAATCAATTGCTTTGGTGGATAATGTCGATTACATTCCCCTTTCCCAAACCATCGGTTTGGATTCTTTGATAAATAAAAAACTGATTGCTGCAAATAACCTTTCCCGCTTTATAAGGAAGTCGAATGTAATTTCAATTGTAACCCTTCAAGGAATTGACGCCGAAGTTTTGGAATATGATGTTTTGCCCAAATCGCCGGTAACCAAAAAACCGTTAAAAGATTTGAAGTTTCCCAAAAATGCTTTAATCGGTGGATACGTAAGGGGTGAGCAGGGTTTTATTGCAATAGGCGATACATGGATTGAAGCGGGCGACAAAGTTGTGGTGTTTGCTTTACCGGGCACAATAAAAGAAGTTGAAAGATTTTTTAAATAAACATATTTCTAATGAAGAAAATCATAATTTTAATTATTTTGTTGGTTGCCGCTTCCGCAGAGGCACAGGAAATTTATTTTGCAAACAGCTACACCGAATCGGGTGAACCGGTTGATGCAACACTTGACTTTAAAATAAAACCGTGGGGTTCCCAGATTTATATTTTATTTAAAAACGACGGAAAACCGATAGGCGATCCGTTGCTTTACCTGTTTGTTGACAAACTCCGCGGCGAAGAATACAAACCGTTCGATAGCAGAGTATTGAATATTGATAAAAATGCAACTTGGGCTGTTTACAACTACGAATTTAAAGACCCCGGAGAATACGAAGTTTATTTCATGAATTCAAATCAAACCAGGTTGGCAACTGCAAAATTAAAAGTTGAATTGGAAGACCGTTACGTTGAAGGCTTTTCCGTTCAATCTTCGAGATATTACGAAGGAGCTAAACTTGTTTTTTGCGAAGCGGTTGTAAACGGTAAACCGTTGAATGTTTTACAATCGGTTTCAATTAAAAAATCGGGCGGCTCGGTTTGGGTTTACCTGAATAATTTCGATGCACTTAACACCGATACATTATTTGTTCAACTTTGGAAAGACGACAACGGCGACGGCGATTTTGAAAAATTCGTGCAATCTAAAAAATATAAAATCGATCCCGCTTGGTCCGATACTTTTTTCAAATATGTTTTTAATAAACCCGGAATTTACGATATTAAAATATTTGACAGTAATGAAATCATGATTGCATCCAAAAATATAAGAATAACTCCGTAGGAATTGTATGAAAGGAATTATACTTGCCGGGGGCGCCGGCACAAGGCTATACCCGATAACCAAAGTGTACAGCAAGCAACTTGCCCTTATTTACGATAAACCTTTAATTTATTATCCCCTTTCCATTTTGATGCTTGGCGGAATCAAGGATATTCTTATAATCTCGAATGAAGAAACGGTTCCGCTTTATGAAAAGTTGTTCGGCGACGGTTCGCAAATCGGGATGAACATAAGCTATGCGGTACAAGCGGCGCCCAACGGAATAGCCGAATCGTTTATAATCGGCGAAAAATTTATAGGGAACGACAGAGTAACATTAATTCTGGGCGATAATATTTTTTACGGTAAATTGAATTTTCTGTACAACGCCTTGGAAAATCAAAAACCGGGCGCAACAATTTTTGCTTATCAGGTAAAAGACCCACAACGTTACGGAATTGTTGAGTTTGACGAAAACGGCAAAGTTATTTCTATTGAAGAGAAACCGGAATTTCCTAAATCGAGTTATGCAATTCCGGGTTTATACGTTTACGATAATGAAGTAATAGAAATATCAAAAAATCTTCAACCTTCGGCGCGTGGTGAATTGGAAATTACGGATGTAAACAAAGCATACTTGAAAAAGGGTACGTTACGTGTAGAAAAAATCGGCCGAGGTGTTGCCTGGCTCGATACCGGAACCCCTTCGGCTTTGCTGAGCGCCTCAAACTTTTTCGGTGTAATTGAAGACCGCCAAGGTGTTAAAGTGGCATGCATAGAAGAAATTGCTTACAAACGTAATTTCATTAACCGTGAACAATTGGAAAAACTGATCGGCACAATGCCAAACTCGGATTACACCGGATACTTGAAAAGATTGCTCAATGAGTAAACTTATTTGCTCAATTCTTTCCTTAGAATTTCATTAACCAGTTTGGGATTTGCCTTCCCCTTTGTTTCGCGCATTACCTGTCCCACAAAAAATCCGAATACTTTTTCCTTGCCTGCCTTGAATTGTTCGACCTGGGAAGGATTGGCAGCCAAAACTTTTTTTACAATTTCCTCCAGTTCTCCGGAGTCGGTTATTTGCACAAGATTTTTTTCTTCAACAATAATTGCGGGGTCTTTGTTTGTTTTAATCATTTCCGGGAAAATTTCTTTTGCAATTTTACCACTGATAACATTTTCGTGAATCAAATTAATAAGCTTTGCCAAATTACCGGGACTAACTGGAAAGTTTGAAATGTCAATTTTGTTTTCGTTGATGTAAGCCGCAACATCACCCATAACCCAATTGCTGGCGGTTTTGTAATGATTTGTTTTCCGCACAACTTTTTCAAAATAATCGGCAATAGCTTTTTCGGAGGTCAACACGTTTGCGTCATATCCGGGAAGTCCGTATTCATCGATAAAACGTTGTTTGCGTTTGCCGGGAAGCTCGGGAAGTGCGGTTTTTATTTCGTCAATCCAATTTTGACTTATTAACACAGGCACCAAATCGGGTTCGGGAAAATAACGGTAATCGTGTGCTTCTTCTTTCCCGCGCATCGAAACGGCTTTTCCCGCATCGGCATTCCACAGCAACGTTTCCTGTTCAATTGTTCCGCCGTCTTCCAAAATATCAATTTGTCTTTCTATTTCGTATGCAATTGCTCTTTCAACGTTGCGGAACGAATTCATATTTTTCACTTCTGTCCTTGTTCCGAATTCCCTTTGGTTTTTGGGGCGGACGGAAATATTGGCATCGCACCGCAGGGAACCTTCTTCCATGTTCCCGTCGCAAATCTCCAGATAAGTAACCAGCTGGTGAATTTTTTTCAGATAAGCCGCAGCTTCGGCGGGTGTTGAAATATCCGGTTCGCTTACAATCTCGATTAGAGGAACTCCGGTGCGGTTCAAATCGACTAGCGTGCTCTCACCCGTATCGTGAATCGATTTTCCTGCATCTTCTTCCATGTGAATTCTTTTAATGCGGACTTTCTTAATTCCCTCTCCGGTCTCCAACTCCACAAATCCGTGCTCGCAAACCGGTTTTTCAAACTGGGAAATTTGGTAACCTTTGGGAAGATCGGGATAAAAATAATTTTTACGTGCGAATATTGAATTGTGATTTATTTTGCAGTTGGTTGCCAATCCCATCATAATCGAGAAATCGACCACCTTTTTGTTCAATACCGGCAATACTCCCGGGTGACCGAGGCAAACGGGACAGACATTAGTGTTGGGCGGATTGCCGAATTCGGTTGAACACCCGCAGAATATTTTTGTTCCGGTTAACAATTGTGCGTGTACTTCAAGACCGATAACAGCTTCGTAATTTGGATTCATTATCAAATGATTTATTTTATGAGCGCCAAAATATAATTAAATTTGCGAAATATTATTTACTTTTGTGCATTATGAATAGACAGAGGTTTTAATGGAACACATAAATGTTTTGGTTTTTACCGCTCATCCGGACGATGCAGAAATAGGAATCGGCGGAACAATTGCGAAGTTAACCGGCAGCGGATTTTCTGTCGGAATTATCGATATGACGGAAGGTGAACTTGGGACGCGCGGGAATGCGGTTACCCGTGCCGGAGAGGCAAAAGCCGCATCGGAAATTTTGAAGATTAATGTCAGGGAAAATTTGGGATTTACCGACGGAAACGTTCGCCCGAATCCGGATTATGTTAATGCGGTAGTTTCGAAAATAAGAAAATACAAACCCGTTTTAATCATTGCACCGTATTTTAACGACCGGCACCCGGATCATGTTGGAGCCGGGAAAATTGTAAAAGAAGCGATGTTTTTTTCCGGTTTGCCCAAATATGAAACTTTTGAAAATGGGAAACGGCAAGAGGCGTACCGACCGAAAAAACTTTTTTATTTCATGATGACTTATCTTTTCGAACCCTCGTTTATTGTGGATGTTTCGGAAACACTTGAAATCAAAATGAAAGCAATTCGTGCTTTCAAATCACAATTTCACAATCCGGAAAGCGATGAGCCGGAAACGTTTATCAGTCACCCCGGATTTTTAAAAAACATAGAAGCACGCGCGAGGCATTTCGGATTTCAAATCGGTAAAACATACGGCGAACCGTTTTATTGTGAAGAGAAAATTGAATTCGATTTCGCTTGGATGCTCGGCGAATAAACCTGCACCGGAAACAAGATGTATTTTGAAATAAAAACCCGGCGTTTATGCTGCCGGGTTCTTTTAATTTTAACTTAGTTAATATAAATTTATTTAATCAAAGAAATAACAATATCGAATTCTTCAACCAACTCATCCGGTTTTCCGCTGTAACCAATCGATTTATAACGGATAAATCCTTCTTTGTCAATCATAAATTTTGTCGGGATCCCGCGCACACCGTAATCCGCCACAACTTTGTTGTCGGAATCCAACAAAACATGAAAAGGATAATTGTTCTTTTCGATAAAATCTTTTGCGTTTTTCTTTTTGTCTTGTACCCTTTCCCATGTGTTAATGAACAAAAATTCAGTTTCCGGATTGCCTTTATATTTTCCCACTACTTTTTTAAGAGCCGGAAACGATTTTTTGCAAGGACCGCACCAGGTAGCCCAAAAATCCACCATCACCACTTTCCCTTTGTAATCCGATAAAGAAACCTTATTGCCATCCAAATCCGTCAAAGTAAAATCCGGGGCTTTTTCTTTAATTAATTTGCTTTTGATTTCTTCAACGAGTTTTTCCCTGGCGGTATCGAGATATTTTTTTACAAGGTCGTCATAACCCTCATCGCTGCCGTTGACTTTTATGTATGCTTCTTTCATTGCGGTTTTGATATATTCTGTCGCCAGTCCGTCTTTAAGAAAATCCGTTGCCGCTTGAAGTGCCTTTTTATAATTGTCCGTTTCCATCAATGATTTGATGTATAACTCGTTTAGTTCATCGTACGGATAAAAATCCACGGTCAATTCAACTGCCTGTCGTAAATAATCGGAAGCCAAAGCTCTCTTGTTTTGTTTGTATAAAATTTCACCATACTTGAATAAATTTCTTCCGTAATAAAAACCCCTCAATTCTTTCCAAGTCTCATCGGTATAATACTTGGGTTTTTCTTCCTCCGGTTTTTCATATTCCTTTTTGGAATTTTTTACACCCAGTTGTGCAACTTCGAATGCTTTGAACAAATCGAAATTTTCTTTGAGCATTTTATCCGCCACATATTGAAAATAAAAGGGTTGGATTTTCTCTTCATTTGCAATTATTGTGCGATAGGCTTTTTCAAGTTCGTTGTTTTGAATATAATAAACGATTAAGGAGCCGTAGAATTCTTTTATTAAATCACTCTTTGGAAATTTGCTTTCGAAATTATAAAGCATTTTAAGTTTTTTGTTTTCATCTTTTTCGTTCCGGAAGTTGTTTAACATTACTTCTTGAGCTTCTTTTGAGCTGGGAAATTTTTCAAGGAGTAAGTTTCTATATTTCCCGGCTTCATCAGCCTTGTTTAACCGGATAGACCAAGTAATAAGCAGATCCAAGTCCTTGGCGGTTAAATCTTTATTTTGTGCCAGAGCGTCGAGTTCTTTTTTAATTAAATCATGGGAATCTTTTTTATTTAAGTTGTATTCGATAAGAAAATAAATATCCAAAAATCTTTTTTTCAATTCCGGTTTTTTTTCTAAAGCGGCACTTAGCAATTGTTTGGCTTTTTTGTAGTCTTTTTTAATTCCGGCCACTCCGCCCCATTTGGCGTAAGCGCCGGCCAATGCTGCATTTGCTTCGGGTAAGGTGTTTCCGTTTTTATCCGAGAAAAGAATAATATAGCCGTTTTCGTTGTTCGTATCATCAAGTTCTCCGCTCTTAAATATTACTATCATGCCCAGAGCGGAATTAACCGTTTTAGTATTTAAGCTCCAAACGCCTTTTCTTTTGGATACTTTCTCCATCGGAAATTCGTCCGCAGACATAATTTCATCGGCAAACATATATATTGTTGCGTTGATACTGTCGCGTCCTTTGAGATTTGTTGAATCGGAGTTGTAATAAATCTGAATTTCTTCGCCGGGAGTAACGGTAGCGGGATTTGTTCCGAAGGTACCTTTATATTGTTTTACTTGGCAGGATTGAATAAGAAAAACAAATAAGACGAAAATGATCAGCGAAATAAATTTTTTCATAACGGTTCCTTATAATTGTAAAACTTATTTACAATTATAAAGTTATTTGCCGCCAAAAACAAAAGGGTGTGATTTTATATTGTTGGGATTTATTTGCTTTTGGATGTTTTTTCATGCTCAACGATTCCAAGTCCGAGCCTACCCAGTAAATTTCCCAATGTTTTTTGCTCTTCTAGCGATAAAACCGAGAACAGATTTTTAATATATTCTGCATGTTGAATAAAATAATCGTCGAAAATTTTTTGACCTTTGGCGGTTAGTTCAATCAGAATAACCCTGCGGTCTTTTTTGCTCGGTACACGTTTTACCATGTTGAGCTTTTCCAAATTATCGATTATTAAAGTCATATTTCCGCCCGTAGCCAGCATTTTGTTGCAAATGTCACCGACTTTAAGCGGACCCAGATGGCCCAGTGCTTCAATAACCGCAAACTGTGGCAATGTAAGTCCGAACGATTTAATATTTTCGGATGCCTTTCTGTAAATTGTAGAAAACGTTCGGGCCAACTTCACCCAAGTTTTCAACGAAACTTCAATTTCTTCCGGATATTTTATTTTGCTCATAGTTTATTGGAATTACTTCTTTAAGAACTTAAAGTAATCAATAAAGAGATTAAAATCAAGACATTATGTCAAGTACTGTTTTTAAAATTATTTTTTTGGAACTTTAATTTTTACTTGTTGTGAAAGACTGATAATTTTTATATTGTTATACATAAAGAAAGAAATGTTATGCAAGAGACAGCAATAAAATATTTTACCCCGAAAGAAGCACAAAAAACTTTGCCGTTGGTAAAACAAATTATCCGCGATATAATAAACAACTCATTTCAAATCCGTACCATTGTTGAATCGATGAACGGTGATATTTATGAAAACGAGGAAGTGAAAAAACTGGTGCGGGAAATTGACGGTTTTATAAAAGAGCTGGAAGAAATCGGCTGTTATTATAAAGATTGGAATTTTTCAATCGGACTGGTGGATTTTCCTGCAATCATAAACGGTAAAGAAGTTTACTTGTGCTGGAGAAGCGACGAGGACGAGATAAGATACTATCACGATATGGATAAAGGATTTGTTGACAGAAAGCCGATTCCACAAAATTACTTGGAAGATTAATTTTCACTTTCCCGGATATCGATTTTTATTCCCCTTTTAATAATTCCAGATACAACCCTACCGGGTAATACGGTGCCGACCGGATGAACGCCTGGAGTTAAATTTCCTTCTGCCGCCATTATTGCAATTGCCGAAGCATGCCAACCCGTAAGCCGCTGCATTGAAGTAAAGCCGGTTAAGTCATCGAAGTAATCTACCAAAATTGCTTCAATGGTTTTTCTCTTGCCGTTTTTTGTACCCGTTGCAATTATTTTGATTATACCAACATCTTTATTGCTGCGCGGTTGTATTTTGGGCGCGAGTAATTTGTGGTAAAAATCCCGCGGGGAAATTTCACAATTGTTTACTTTAACGGGAGATTCCTCAAAAAGCCCCAATTCGGAAAATGCTTTGAATTTTTCCCAATGCCCGGGATAACGCAAGGTCTTATTAGTTAAGGTTTTAACTTTGCCTTCAAGTTCCCACGGCAATGTTGAAAGTCCGCCGGAAGTAACTGCAGCTTCAAGTTTTCCAAGCGGATCGGGGAAAACCAATTCTTCGAACAAATCGAAACACGGCACCTCCGAAACTTTTCCGTTGATAATTAAAACTGCATTGCCGTAATATTCATTTGTAAGTCCGTTCAAATTAAAATACAACTCGTAATTCCACGGCGGTACGGGATTTTGCGGTAAGCCTGCACCGTAAGATTTTATTTCTTCCACTTCATCGAATTTATTAAACAAAAACATGATTAAGGAAATGTTCAAGCCCGGATCCATTCCGCAGTCGGGCACAACGCTTATTCCTGCATTTTCCGCTTCAGGCGAAAGTTTCATTTGGTTTTTTACCACTCCGGTATTTCCACCCAAATCGGTCATGTGCGTGTTGGATTGTATCGCGGCGTTGGTCAACCCCAAATTAAACTTATACGGCACCGCACTTACGAACGCATCCACGTTCTTCAACAGAGCGGCAATTTCCTTTATATCTGAAGCATCGGCTTGCACCGGGGTGCAAAGATTTGTTTTTGTAAGGGAATTTATTTTTTGTGCTGAGACGGTTGCAGCTTCAAAGTTGTTATCGGCAATAATAACTTTTTCCGCATTGCCGTTGATTACAAAATCGTAAGCGGAAGCGAGACCTTGCCGCCCCGCTCCGATTACTGCATAAACTTTAGCCATTTATTCTTCCGGTGAAACGATTCTGTATGAATACGTAATTTCAACGGAATTTTTCAACATTGCTGTAACTCCGCAATAAACCTCTTGGGAAAGCTCAATTGCGCGTGCTACATCTTTTTCTTTTATGTCTTTTCCGTAAAAAACAAATTCAAGATGAATTTTGGAATATACTTTCGGATGTGTATCCGTAGTTTCTGCAGAAATGTTCATTTCGAAATCGTCCAGTTTAACCCTTTTTTTCTGGAGGATTGCAGCAACATCGCTAGCGGTACAACCTGCCAGACTGATTAACAGCAACTCTTTGGGTCGAATTGCAGCATTGCTTCCTCCGAAATCTTCCGGACCGTCAACGGTTACCCAGTGATTTGAATCCGTTCTTCCAACAAAAGTAATTCCTTTGATTTGTTTCAAATATGCTTTTGCAACTCCCATATCTTCTCCTGTTGAGTGAAAAAAACTGAATTTGTTATTGTTTGATGATTAATCAAACGGTTAGATTCATGTTCCGAAATATACTTAAAGAATTTTGTATCTGTAAAATTATTTCCGGTGCAACAAAAAGAGAAAAATTATTAAATTGACATTCAAAATTTTAACGGAAAATCCGTATTGAGTATAAAAATTCAAAATATTTTGGCCGGCGCTTTAATCTTAACCGGTTTTCTTTATTTTATAAGGAACCAGGAATTACAAACAACGCTGCTTGGAGCCGCTTTTTTCATTTACGGAATTTTCGCCGTTTTGTTTTCCTTCGGAACAAGCAAACACGGAATATTGATTTTAGGTGTATTTTTGTTTTTAACCGGTTTGGAGTTGTTGCTTCCGTTGTTTTATGTGATTAATTATTCGGCCGGATATTTTGCAACATCGGTGTTTTTTATTCTGGGTGCCGCAAATTTAATGTTGTTTCTAAGCGCCCGTGAATTGAAGTTTCATCTCTTTTTAGGAATTTTGTTAATAGTCGTTTCGTTTTTGATTCCGCATTCCCAAACATTCTGGCCGGTTGATTTGGCCGTGGATAAAACAGTAATGATTTTGGTAAATATTTGGCCTGTAATTTTAATTATTGCCGGAGTAGGAATTTTGACTTCACGGAAAACGGGAAATTAAATTAATATGGATAAAAAACATAAAACAGTAAGGAAAACACAAACAATATCCACATTCCCGTTTTTACCTCTTTAATTTTACCTGCAAAGAATTTTGTAACCGGAAACAGAACGAAACCGGAAGTCATTCCGATACCCGGATTATAAGTGAAGCTCATCAAGACGATAATGGAAAAAGCCGGAACCGAATCCGACAGGTCCGAAAAATTAATTTTGGTAACGGAAGACATCATTAAAAGTCCTACAATTATTAAAGCCGGACCGTAAGCATAAGCCGGAACGGCAACGAAAAGCGGGGCAAAAAACAAAGCAAGTAAAAATAATATAGAAACCACAACGGCTGTAAAACCGGAGCGACCGCCCGATTTAATTCCGCTAACCGATTCCAAAAACACGCCGGCCGTGGTTGTGCCGAGAATTGCGGCGACCACCGTTGCAAGTGCATCGCAAAGCATCGGCTTTTCAATTTCGGGAAGATTGCCCTCCTCATCCAACAATCCGGCATTGTACGATACACCGATTAATGTTCCCATCGTATCAACAAAATCCAGCACAAAAACAGTCAGAATAACCGCAACAAATCCCCAACTGAGAGCTCCGGAAATATCCAATTTGGCAAAGACCGGTTCGAGCGAAGGCGGGGCGCTTACAAACTTCTCCGGCAATGGGCTAATCCCGGTAACAAATCCTATAAAAGTTACGGAAAGAATGCCAATCAATATGGCGCCGTTTATTTGCTTTATCATCAAAATAACGATAATGATGAATCCTGAAATTCCGAGTAGTACGGAGGCAGCGGTCAAATTTCCAATGTGAACCGGTGCGCCTTCAACGCCCAGCTTAACTATTCCCGTTTCGTTCAATCCGATAAAAGCCAAGAACAGACCAATTCCAACGGCGAAGGCAATTTTCAAGGATTCGGGTATTGCATTTGCAAGCCAACTGCGTATATTGAAAATCGTTAACAATGTAAACAAAACACCACTGATGAAAATGGCACCAAGTGCGGTTTGCCAACTGTATCCGAGCACTTTAACAACCGTGTAAGCAATAAATGTATTTTCACCCATATAAGGTGCAATTGCGAAAGGTCTTTTCGCATAAACACCCATTAAAAATGTGCCGAAAAAAGCACTTAAAATTGTTGCAACCATTGAAGGACCAAATGGAAT
>Ga0256841_1001333_pt1 | contig 21738 bp, 18 predicted proteins | sample 356308metaG_FD_185971 | JGI IMG/M metagenome (GOLD analysis project Ga0256841, IMG submission 185971) | Hydrothermal vent microbial communities from Mid Atlantic Ridge, Atlantic Ocean - 356-308 | ecosystem: Environmental > Aquatic > Marine > Hydrothermal vents | place: Atlantic Ocean: Mid... | reverse complement strand
TGGAGGTGATCCAAAGCTGGGGGTCCACCCCGTTGCGGCTGCTGGACAATCCCCACCCGGATTTTGCCGTGGCGGCCGGCGCCGTGGCTTACAACCTGGCCCGGCGCGGCTGGCAACCCCGCATCGGCGGCGGTTCCCCCCGGAGTTACTTCCTGGTGGTCGAGGGGGAACAGGGCCGTCCGCAGGGAATCTGCCTGCTTCCCCGCGGCACCGAAGAAGAACGCGAGATCCTGTTGCAGGACCGGGTCTTCGCCCTGCGTCTCGGTCAACCGGTTCGCTTCCACCTGGTCTCCTCCACCGAGGACCACGACTACCGGCCCGGTGAGATCGTCGCCGTCGAGGGGGAGCGCTTCGTCCCCCTCCCCCCCCTGGTGGTTTCCCTGACCACCGAGGCGAGGCAGGAAATCCCGGTCCACCTGGCGGCCAGGTTGACGGAAATCGGCACCCTGGAACTGGACTGCGTCGCCATCGACGACCCCGCGCGCCGTTGGCAACTGGCCTTCGAACTGCGGCGCCAGCCGGTCAAAGCCCATGCTCAGCAAGATGCCTCCCATCCCCATCTGGCCGAGGCAGTGGAATTGATCAACGCCGTGTTCGGCAAAAAATCCAAAGCAGTCTCCCCCAAACTGGTCAAGGCGCTGCGGGCGGAGCTGGAAAAGCGCCTGGGGCCGCGCCACCGCTGGGACGTTCCCCTGCTCCGGGAACTGGCCGACACCCTGCTGGCGGGTGGCAAACACCGCCGCCGCAGTCCCGAACACGAACGTACCTGGCTGAGCCTGACCGGTTTCTGTCTGCGCCCGGGTTTCGGTTACCCCCTGGACGACTGGCGCATCGGCCAAATCTGGCCCCTGTATCAGGCAGGGCTTCAGTTCGTCAACGTGATCCAGAACTGGGCCGAATGGTGGACCTTCTGGCGCCGGGTTGCCGGCGGCCTGGATCAGGCTGCCCAGGAGGCGATCTTCGCCGACATCCGCCACTACCTGGATCCGGCCAAGGCCCGCAAGGGCAGACTGGCCACGCTGGCCAGACAACGCAGCTACGACAACATCGTCCGTCTGGCGGCGGTGCTGGAGCATCTGCCGGTGGAGGAGAAAATCCGCATCGGGGAATGGCTGCTGGAGCGGCTGGAAAACCCGAAGGAACCGGAACAAACCGCCTGGGCTCTGGGCCGGGTCGGCAGCCGCGTGCCCTTCTACGGCAGCGCCCACAACACGGTCCCGCGGGATATCGTGGAAACCTGGCTGCGCCATCTTCTGACCCTGGACTTCAGAAAACGCCCCCTGGTGGGCTTCGCCGTCGCCCTGCTGGCCCGCATGAGCGGCGATCGCAGCCGCGATATCGATCCCCGGCTGCGCCAGCAGGTGGTGGAGAAATTACGCCGGGAAAAGGCGCCGTCCTCCTGGATCACCATGGTCACCGAAGTGGTGGAACTGTCGGCGGAGGACGAACAGCGCCTGTTCGGCGAGGCCCTGCCGCCGGGACTGAAGCTGATCGCCTAGCTCAGGGCGGCGACCGCCTTTTCCGGGGTCGCCACCCGATTCGCCCTGCCCCGATCCAGCTGGTAGACGCAGTCAGCGATTTCCACGATGGTGGGCTGGTGGGAGATAGCCAGGATGGTCAGCCGGTAGCGCCGCTTCAAATCCTCGAGGGTACGGCAGATGGCGCGCTGGGTTTCCGGATCCAGGGCGCTGGTGGCTTCGTCCAAGATCAACAGCCTGGGCCGATGGACCAGCGCCCGGGCGATCATGATGCGCTGACGCTGGCCGCCCGACAGGCGGGCGCCGCGCTCCCCCACCACCGTCTCCATCCCGTCGGGCAGGGCGGCGACGAAGTCCCACGCGCCCGCCGCCTCGAGCGCCCAACGGGCGTCCTCCCGGCTCAAACCCGGATCGCCGAAGGTGACGTTGGTCAGAATGGTGTCGTGGAGAAGCAGGTTCTCCTGGGGCACGTAGCCGATCATTCTCCGCCAGGCGCGCAGATCGATCCGATCCATGTCGACCCCGTCGAGCAGGATTCGCCCCCGCTGGGGATGGAGCAGACCGATGATCAGATCGACCACGGTGGTCTTGCCCGCCCCGGAAAAACCGATCAGGGCGGTCAACCGGGCGGCCGGAACCGTCAGGTCGATGCCCTGGAGGACCGGCCGCCCGTCGTAGGCGAAGGCGACGTGCTCCAGTTCGATGGCCTCCTCCAGGGTGGGGCGGACGGTGCCGCCGCCAGGTTCTTCCTGCCGTCTGGCCTCCTCGATGGTCTGCCGCAGCGACCAGTAGGCGCTCTCACAGGTCGTCAGGTTCTGATACATCCGCTGCATCCGCCCCATGGCGGACAGCACCCGGCTCAACAGGATGAGCAGCACCATCACTTCGGCGGCAGGCATGTGCCAGAGCACCAGACCTACGTAGAAGCCGCCGGACACCAGTCCCATGAAGGCGGGCACCTGCACCGCTTTGAGGGCTTCCTTGCTCAGCACCTCCCGCTCCAACGCCCGGTTGAGACGCCGGGTCTCGGTGGCGATCACCCGGTCGGCCAGTTCCTCCCGTCCCATGGCCTTGAGGGGCTTGACCGACTGCAGACAGTCGGTCAGTTGACGCAACAAGGCCTTGAGCACCTTGGTCTGGCGCTTGCCCGCCTTCCGGGACATGCGGATGAAGACGTGCAACAGCGCCAACACCCCTGCCGCCCCCAAAAGGTAGGTCAGGGTTGCCGACCAGGAAATGGTCATGGCGACGACGACGTAGGCCAGCATCTGGATGGCGGCCGCCAACATCGAGGTCCCGTGCAAATACGCTTTGGAAGCCCGGTCCGGCTCGCTCGACATGGCGTTGGCCAGCATTCCCACCGGCTGTTTCAGATAGAAGGTCCAGCGGGCCTTGAGCAGCGCGTTCAGCAGGGTGAGGCGCAGATCGGTGGCCACCCGGGCGATGGTGTATCCCACGTATTTCTTGGCCACCAGCACCAGGCCGCTGCGCGCCAGGGTACCGGCGACCAGCACACTGATCAGCACCCCGAGGCTCAGGGGCAACCCCAACCATTGCAGGGCACGGAGCAGATAGGCCGACTTGCCGCCGTCGTCCACCTGGAGCTCGCCGTCCTGGGCCACGGCCGTGCTCAGAATGGGGAGCAACGCGGTCATGCTGGCGCCCTCGATCAAACCGGCCAGTATCAGCGCCACCAGGACGACGACGCTTTGCCGGGGATAGGTGCGGAGAAACTGGAGCAGCAGACGCATCAGTCCGCCGCCACCCCATGGGCGGAAAACACCCTGGCGAACACTTGCAGCAGGGTATCGATCTGTTCCGGCGTGTGGGCGGCGCTCATGCTGCAACGCAGCAGACAGCGGTGATCCGGGGTCGCCGGCGGCATCACCAGATTGACGTAGACGCCGCCCTCGAGCAGTTCTTTCCACACGGCCAGGGATTCTTCCCGCGACTCGCCCAGGATCACCGGTATCACCGGACTGAGCTGGGGACCCAATCGGCAGCCCAGCACCTTGAGGCCGTTGTAGAAGCGCTCGGCGTTGGCCCACAGCCGGCGGCGCAGTTCCCCGCCGTCGCGCAGCAGGCGCAGGGCGACCCGGGTGGAGGCGATTTGGGCCGGGGACGAGGAGGCGGTGAAAATGTAGGGCCTTGCGGCGTAACGCAAGGTGTCGAGCGCGCGGTGCGGGCTCACGCAGTAGCCCCCGATCGCCCCCAGGCTCTTGCTGAAGGTGCCGACGATGAAATCCACTTTGTCCTCCACTCCCTCGGCCTCCGCCAATCCCCGGCCGCGCTCTCCTAGCACGCCCAGGGAATGGGCCTCGTCCACCATCAGGTAGGCCCCGTAGCGCTCCTTGACTTCGGCGATCGCCTTCAGGGGGGCGGTATCGCCGAACATGCTGTAAATCCCCTCGACCACCACCAGGGTCCGCCGGGCCCGGTCCTTGAGGCGGCGCAGACGTTTGTCCAGATCGTCCACGTCGTTGTGGCGGAACCGGATCACTTCGGCGGCGCTCATCTTGCAGCCGTCATAGATGCTGGCATGACAGTCGGCGTCGATGAGGATCACGTCGTCGGCACCCGGCAGGGTGGACAACAGGGCCAGATTGGCCAGGTAGCCGGCGGAAAAGACCACGCTGTAGGGCTTGTCGTAAAATTGCGCGAATTCCCGTTCCAGGGCCAGGTGATCGGCGTAATTGCCGTTGGCCATGCGGGATCCGGTGGTGCCGCAGCCTTCTTCCTCCACCGCCCGGACGGCGGCGGCGATGCACTCGGGATGGAAGGTCAAACCGAGATAGTTGTTGGTGCCCGCCAGGATCACCCGACGGCCGTCGACGATGGCCTCGGTCGGGGAAAGGATCTTCTCGACGACGACGTTGAAAGGATCGATGCCTAGGCCACGGAGCCGCTCCCGGGCCTGTTGCAGCGGTTCGAACTTGTCCAGCAGCGTCATTGTTCCTCGAGCAACTGATGAATCTTCCGGGCCAGATCGCCGACGGTGCGAACGTCCGGCAGCACGTTCAGGGGGATCGAAACATCGAACCGATCCTCCACCTCCTGGAGCAGGTTCATGACCTTCATGGAATCGAGACCAAGGCTGCCGACCAGTTCGGTATCCTCATCGATCTCCCCGGCGTTGGGAACGAGGACCCGGATGGTCTCCAGCAATTCGCTGAGCGTCTCCTGATAGCTTTTCATCGATGACCTGGTTGGGTTGTTAGAGTCATTGCCAAACCCCGGGCGAAATCCACCCGGGGGCGCCAGTCCAGTGCCTGGAAAATCCCGTTATTGTCGCACACCCAGTCCGGATGGCGCAGCTCGTTCACCTTGGCGGGGGTCAGCATGGGCGCCCGGTGGCGAAAGCGGGCCCCCAGCAGCGCCATCCGCGCCACACTGCGCAACAGCCATTCCGGCACCGGCAGGGGAACGACCCGCCCGCCCCGGAAGGCGGCGGCGATGGCCAGCACTTCCTTCCAATCGTAACCCCCCGGCTTGCCGTCGTCGATTTCGAAAATTTCCCGTACCACGTCGGTGCTCAGGGCGGCGGCGACGGCGGCGGCCAGATCCTCCACGTACAAGAGCGAGAAACGTCCCTGGGGATGACCGACGATCGGCACCACTCCCCTGGCCATGGCTTCCAGCAACGGCCGCATTTCCCGGTCGCCCGGTCCGTACACCGCCGGCGGACGCAGGACGATCCATTCCAGATCCTTCCCTTCGATCAGGAGATGCCGTTCCGCCTTGTGCTTGCTGGCCGCATAGGGGGACAGTCGCGGCTCGCGGGCGGCCAGGGAAGAGATCAGAACGAAGCGCGACGCCCCCAACCTCCGGGCCAGCCGCACCAGTCTCGCGGTGGCCTCGCTGTTGACCGGCTCGAAATCGGCCGCCGAGATCCCCCGCACCCGGCCGGCACAGTGGACGACAGCCGAAGCGCCGGCCACGAATTCCGTCAATGCGGCTGGTTCTTCCAGGGTGGCGCGGTGGATCTGCAGGGGCAGATCGGGCAGACGGCGTTCCGAACCGGGTCTCACCAAAACGCGAACCCGCCATCCGGCCTCCACCAGATGGCGGGCGATCCAACTTCCGATGAATCCCGTCGCGCCCGTGAGGGCGATGAGCGACCCTCTGGAATCCACTCCCTCAGACGGCGGCCGCCCGTTGCCCCCGGGACTGCACCAGACCGTGCTGGGTGATGTAGTTCTGCCGCGCCTTGGAACGGGATAGCTTGCCGGAAGAGGTCCGCGGCAGGGTATGGAGCGGCACCAGTTCCACGGTGCAGTCCACACCGACTTCCGCCTGCACCTGGGAACGAATCCGCTCGATCAGGTCCGCCCGTTTGCGCTCGTCGGTTTCCCGGCATTGCACCACCAGGATGACCCGATCGCCCTCGGCGTCGGGCACCCCGAAAGCCAGCGCATCGCCGGGACGCACCTCGGGCTGCTGATGGGCCAGATATTCCAGATCCTGGGGCCAGATGTTGCGGCCGTTGACGATGATCAGATCCTTCTCCCGGCCGGTCAGGAACAGCCGATCCCCTACGCGATACCCCAGATCCCCGGTATTCAGCCAGCCGTCTTGCGACAGTACCTCGGCGCTGCTCTCCGGATCGTCGAAATAGCCGGACATCACGCTGGGACCGCGCAGATGGATGGTGCCGATGCGGCGCTCAGGAACCTCCCGCCCGTTCTCGTCGAGAATGCGCATCTGGAAACCGGGCAGCAAGGTGCCGCAATCGACGAATTCATTGGTGCGCCTGCCATCGTCCGGTGCCGGAACCGCCTCCCCCTCCAGGGCCAGGCGCTCGGCGTCGACCTGGTCGACCTTCAATCCCTGGTTCAAGGGGGCGAAGGAAACCGCCAGCGAGCACTCCGCCATGCCGTAGCAGGGCAGAAAGGCCTCCTCGCGGAACCCGGCCGGCGCCAGGGCACGGGCGAAATTGCGCAAGGCTTCGGTACGGATCATCTCCGCTCCCACCCCAGCGACACGCCAGGCGCTCAAATCGAACTTGGCTGCTTCCCCGGGACGCAACCGGCGGGTGCACAGCTCATAGCCGAAGGGGGGACCGAAGGAGATGGTCGCCCGGTTTCTGGACATGAGCGCCAACCATTGGCGCGGCCGCATCGCGAATTCCCGGGTGCCGAGATAATCCACCGATACCTGGGAGGCGACCGGGGTCAACATCAACCCCACCAGGCCCATGTCGTGATAGAAAGGCAACCAGGAAACGGCGCGGTCCCCGGGACGCAAGTCCACTCCATGCTGGGCGATGCCGGCCAGGTTGTCCATCACCGCGGCCTGGCGGATCATCACCCCACGGGGAAAGCGCGTGCTGCCGGAGGTGTACTGCAGATAGGCCAGCTCGTGGGGTTGCAGGGGCTGCGGATCGCTGGCCGCATAAGGCAGTCGGTGGAAGTCTTCAGGGGTTCCGAAAAATTCCAGCGCCAGTCCCTCGACCGCCTCGTTGAGAAAGGAAATGAAATTCACCGGAGCCATTGCCAAATCGGGGCGACAGCTTTCCAGCATGGCCCTGAGCTGGCGCACGTAGGCTTCATGACTGCCCAAACTGAAGGGTATGGGGAGGGGAACCGGTACTAGACCGGCATACTGGCAGGCGAAAAAGAAACGAACGAAATCGGGCGTCGTTTCCGCCACCAACGCCACCCGCGCTTCGCGGGGCAGATCCAGGGCCGCCAGACGCCTGGCCAATTCCAACGCCTGTTCTCTCAGCCTCGCGTAAGGAAGGATTTCGTACAATTCCCCCCGGCCGTTGTAAAAATTGCAGCCCGTTCGACCTAAGGCAGCATAGTCCAATGCGTCTGCCAGGGTGGCAAAGTCGGCGCGCTTGAGCGGTATCGTATTTTCTGTTGGCGTAGCTTGAGCACCCAAGAGCCTCTCCCCTTAATATCAATCCACAAAACCGGTAGGCGTTTCTGCGACAACAAACAGGCTTGCGCCAAAAGCTCCGGTCAACCGGTTTCCCTGTTGTTTATTTAGTTGCTTTCACGCGAAAGCAAGGTAATCTATGCGCAGAAAACATCTTAGCACTTCCGCTGATTCGGCGACAAGCGAAGCGGCCAGGTCAGGCGCATCCCCTGCCATCGCCGTCGTTTCCGTACCTAAGGATAGCCTGTTGCTAATTAACAATCAACCGTGCCTTTAAGGCAACGATACAACAATCGCCACGTAAAGTGACATCGATTACCATTCAGGCACTGAGTCCCGCCACGCTTGACCGCTTCATCCGTCTTCCCCACCGGCTTCACGCCGGCGATCCCCACTGGGTGCCCCCCCTGGACCTGGAAAGGCGGATGCACCTGTCCCCCAAAAACCCGTACTTCCAACACGCCCGCTGGCACGCCTGGCTCGCCTTCAAGGACGGCCGGCCGGCCGGCCGCATCAGTGCCCAGATCGACCGACTATACTTGGAGCACCACGACGACAAGAGCGGCTTCTTCGGCCTGCTCGAGGCCGTCGACGACCGGGCGGTTTTCGAACGATTGTTCCAGACGGCCGAAGCCTGGCTCAAAGACCAGGGCCTGGAGCGCGTCCAGGGCCCTTTCAATCTGTCCATCAATCACGAATGCGGCCTGCTGGTGGAGGGATTCGACCATCCCCCCGTGGTGATGATGCCCTACAACCCCCCTTACTACGCCGAACACTTGCAACACCTGGGCTACCGCAAGGAAAAGGACCTGCTGGCCTATCGCCTGGACGCCGGCGTCGAACCGCCGGCCGCGGCCCGCAACCTGGCACGCAAGGCGGCGCAGCTCGTGCGGGTCCGCCCGTTGCGACGCCGCCGCCTGATGGAAGAGTTCGAAATCCTGCGCGACATCTTCAACGACGCTTGGGCCGACAATTGGGGCTTCATTCCCTTCACCCGGGAGGAGTTCGCCGACATGGCCGCTACCTTGAAATACATCGTCGACGACGACTTCGTCCAGATCGCCGAACTGGACGACGAGGCGGTCGGCATGATCGTGGCGATCCCCGATCTGAATCAACTACTTTCCGGACTCGGCGGCCGTCTGCTGCCCTTCAACTGGCTCAGACTACTGTGGCGCTGGCGCACCCGTCCTCCCGACCGGGGACGGGTCATCTTGATGGGGGTGCGGCGCCGCTATCGCGAGAACCTGCTGGGCGCCGCCATCGCCTATTCACTGGTCGAGGCTCTGCGGCGACCGGTGTTGGCGAAGGGGATCGAATCGATGGAGCTGTCCTGGATCCTGGAGGACAACCGACGCATGCGCGGCGTGATCGAAAGCCTTGGGGCCGTGTGCTACAAACGATACCGCATTTACGCCAAGGAGTTGTCGTCATGAGTTTCGCCGCCATCGTCCTGGCCGCCGATCGCCGACCGCCCGACCCGGTCGCCCGCGCCGCCGGCGCCCCCTGCAAAAGCCTGACGCCCCTGGCGGGAAAAGCGCTGTTGTCGCGGGTGCTCGCAGCCCTCGACCAAAGCCGGCTCATCGAGCGCATCGTCGTTTGCGGCCCCCAGGAAGCCATCTGGCGCAACCTGACCCTGCCGCGATCCGGCAAGCCCGTGCGCTGGATCCCACCGGCCCCCTCCCCGAGTCTCAGCGCTTGGAACGGCCTCGAACAGGTCCCCGAGGAGATGCCGGCGCTTCTGACCACGGCGGACATCGCCTTTCCCAAAGCGACGACCTTCGACGACTTTTGCCAACAGGCCCGGAATGGCGATGCCGACGTCGCGGTGGGACTGGTGCCGTTGGCGTCGGTGAACGAGCGTTTCCCCGACGTCCGGCGCACCGCCCTGAAGTTCGCCGACGGCCCCTTCTGCACCTGTAATTTGTTCGCCTTTCTCACGCCGCGTGGGCGCGAACTGGTAGGCTTCTGGCGCCGTCTGGAACAGGAGCGCAAACGCCCCTGGCGCATGATCCGGCAGTTGGGTATCGTCCCCCTGCTGCGTTACTGGCGCGGCCGGCTGACCACCGCCGAGGTCGCCGGGCGGGTGGAAGAACGGCTGGGAATTCGCGTCCGTTTCGTGATCCTGAGCGAACCGGAGGCGGCCATCGACATCGATACCCCCGAGGACCTGGCCCTGGCGCGTCGCTACCTGGAAGCGGTCCGCTGATCGCCTCCGGGGGAAAGCGGCGTTTCCACCAGTTGAATCCGCACGCGCCGGTTCCGGGCCTGCCCCGCCGGCGTCAGGTTGCTGGCGATCCGATGACGGGAACCCCAGACCCGGATCGTCATCCGTCCCGGATCGACCCCCTGGGCGACCAGGTAATCGCGCACCCGCTCGGCCCAGCGCCGGGAAAGGGCCCGGTTGGTCTTCTCGCTGCGCCAGCGGGCCCCGTCACTGTAACCATGGATGATCAGGCTGCCGGTGAAATAGGCGGTCAGATAGCGGGCCAGCAACCGCAGGCGTCGTTTCTGCTTCGGGTTCAGCGCCTGTTGACGCCGGCCGTAGTGATACACCTGCAAGCCTTCGGGTCCGAACAGATCCAAGGTGATCCGGGGGCGGATTCCGCCCGCTCTGGTGGTCACCTGTTCCGGCTTCAGGCCCGCCTGGTGCAGCCGCTCCTTCACCTGGCGAAAGCGCTTCCGGAACCACGACCGGCCTTCCTTGCCCCCGAGATCCCCGCTGACGTTGGTCACCACCACCTGTCCCCTACCCAGATGGCGCAACAAAACCGCCAAATGGGCCAATCGGGTTTCGGCGTCCCGGGGCAATCGGACTCGATGGGGACGAAAGTAAACACGGAAATCCTGGAAGTCGGCGATACCGTAAGGCGGCAGGTGGGAACGGCAATCCTGGAAGCGGTCGTAGGCGTCCCGGAAGCGCACCGCGGAGACGGCCACCTGGAATTCCTCCACGCTGTCCGGCCAGGAACGGCGGTAAATGAACGCCGGAAAGCGCCCGGCGAACAGGGCGGCCAGCATTCGTTCCGCCACAGAGCCGCGCACGCCGATCTCCCGGCCCCCGGTCACCAGGGCGGCCGGATAACGCCGTCCCGGAAGCACCCGGTGCTGCCAGGGCGCTGGCCGGACCTGGACACTGGCATCGCCGATGCCGGCGGCGGCTTCCATGCGGAGAGCGAAGATCAGCGGCCGACCGGCTTCCTGACGAAAGAGCACCTGTCCCAGATGGGGAATGGTCTGACTCAGCCGGCACGACAGTTTGTCGGTTTCCAGATGCCAGTCGGCGGACCAGGGCGCCTGATAGACGGCGGCCGGCAGAGTTCCCGCCCAAGCCAGCAAGATCCATCCGACCAGTCGCATGCCCGCCTCCAACCGTTACCCTTGTAGGTTATCGGCCGGGCGGGAGGCGGCTTTAGTCGGGGTTCAACTTCACGCTGCGCAGGAAACAGCGCACCGCCGCCTCGAAGGCCTCCGGCTCGTCGATATGCACCCAGTGGCCGGCGTGCTCGATGGTCTGGATCCTGGCATTGGGGAACAGGGTTCGGATGGCCTGGTGATATTGGGGCTTGACGTACTCCGATCGCCCCCCGGCGATGAACAGGGTCGGTCCCTCGTAGGGACGGACCGATTCGTCCAGCGGAAAGGCCACCACGGCGGGCAGGGCGTGTTCCAGCAGATCCAGATCGATGCGCCAGCGATAATGGGAGTCGTCGCTCACCAGATTCTGCAACAGGAACTGGCAGACGACCGGATTGTCGATCCGCTGCCGCAGCCAGGCTTCGGCCTCCTTGCGGCTGCCGATCCGGTCCAGGGGCAGCGTCCGCAGCGCCTCGACGACGTGGTCGAAGCGGTGAGAGTACTGCACCGGGGCGATGTCGACCACGATCAGTTTCTCCACCCGCCGGGGATAACGCAACGCGGCCATCATGGCGGTCTTGCCCCCCATGCTGTGCCCCATGAGACAGGCCGTCTCCAGACCCTCCCGGTCGAGCAGGGCCACCACGTCGGCGGCCATGTGGGGATAATCGATGGGCCCCACCTGGGGGGAATCTCCGTGCCCCCGCAAATCGGGAACATGGACCTGGAATTCGTCGGCCAGCCGGCGCGCCAGGGAATACCAGTTGCGCCCGGCACCGAAAAGACCGTGAAGGATGACCAGCGGCGGTCCGGTCTCGCCGAAGTGGTGGCAACGGAGTTCGACGGTTTCGAGCGCTTCCATGGAACTACTTGCGTTTGCCGCCCAGATAGAGATCGGTGATGGTCCCCTCGACGATCTCGGCGGCGAACATCAGGGTCTCCGACAGGGTGGGATGGGGATGAATGGTCAGGGCCAGATCCTCGGCGTCGGCGCCCATCTCCAGGGCCAGCACCGCCTCGGAAATCAGCTCGCCGGCATGGGGACCGACGATGCCGGCGCCGAGCACCCGCCCGGTCTTCTTGTCACACAGCAGTTTGGTGAGGCCCTCGCGCCGGCCGATGGAGATCGCCCGGCCGCTGGCGGCCCAGGGAAACACCCCCTTGCGGTATTCGACGCCGGCCGCCTGCAATTCCGCCTCGCTCTTGCCCATCCAGGCCACCTCCGGATCGGTATAGGCCACCGAAGGAATGGTCAACGCCTGGAAGGCCGCCGGCTCGCCGCAGATCACCTCGGCCGCCACCTTGCCCTCGTAGCTGGCCTTGTGGGCCAGCATCGGGCCCGGGACGATATCGCCGATGGCGTAGATGTGGGGAACCTGGGTACGCATGTGCTCGTCCACCGGAATGAAACCGCGCTCGTCGGTCGTCAGGCCGGCCGCCTCCAGATTCAACCGGTCGCTGTTGGGACGCCGGCCGACGGCCACCAGGATGCGGTCGAACACCGCCGTCTCCGGAACCCCTTCCCCTTCGAGGCGCACTTCCAGGCCCTGCTCCTGGCATTCCACTCCGGTGACCTTGCTGTTCAACCAGATGTTTTCGTAACGCTTGCCGATCGCCTGCATCAGGGGACGGATCAATTCCGGATCGGTACCGGGAAGGATCTGGTCCGCCAGCTCCACCACCGAAATTTTCGCCCCCAGAGCGTGATAGACGCAGGCCATTTCCAGGCCGATGACCCCGGCCCCTACCACCAGCAGATGGCCGGGGATCTCGGGCAATTCCAAGGCGTCGGTGGAGTCCATGATCCGGGGATCGTCGGGCCAGCCGGGGAGACGCACCGGTCGGGAACCGGCGGCGATGATGGCATTCTGGAAGTGCACGACCTGCCGCCCGTCGGGCCCTTCCACTTCCAGTTCGTGGGCCGAGACGAAACGCCCCTCCCCCTGGATCACCCGGACCCGGCGCTGTTTGGCCAGACCGGCCAGACCGGTGTTGAGGGTCTTCACCACCCGGCTCTTCCACTGGCGGAGTTTGGCCAGATCGATTTCGGGAGCGCCGAAGTCGATGCCTTTCCCCGCCGCCTCCCGGGCCTCGTAGATCAGCCCCGCCAGATGCAGCAACGCCTTGGAGGGGATGCAGCCCACGTTCAGACAGACCCCGCCGAGAACGGGATACCGTTCCACCAGGGTCACCTGCTTGCCCAGATCGGCGGCCCGAAACGCGGCCGAATAGCCGCCGGGACCCGCCCCCAACACCAACACTTCGGTTTCGACGGTCATGATTTCCCCCTTCACAGAACCAAACGGCGCAGATCGCCGAGCAACTCCCCGAACCGGACCACGAACTGGGCCCCCTCGGCTCCATCGATGACGCGATGGTCGTAGCTGAGCGACACCGGCAACTGCAGCCGCGGCACGAATTCGCTGCCGTTCCACACCGGCTGCATCCGCGCCCGGGCGATGCCCAGTATCGCCACTTCCGGCACGTTGACGATGGGCGTGAAGAAACCGCCGCCGATGCCGCCCAGACTGGAAACGGAAAAACAGCCGCCCTGAAGATCGCCGGGCGTCAGCTTGCCGGCCCGGGCGCGGGAACTGACCTCGGCCAGTTCCTCGGCCAACTCCCAGACCCCCTTCCGGTCCACGTCGCGGATCACGGGGACCACCAGTCCGTCCGGCGTCGCCACCGCCACCCCGATGTGGCAGTAACGTTTGAGGATCAGATTTTCCCCGTCGGGAGCCAACGAGGCGTTGAAGGTGGGAAATTCCTGCAACAGAACGGGCAATACCCGGAGGATGAAAGCCAGGGGAGTCAGTTTGACCCCGCGCCTTTCCGCCTCCGGTTTGAGCGACTGGCGGAAGTCCTCCAGCTCGGTGATGTCCACCTCGTGATGCTGGGTCACCTGCGGGGCGCTGAGCCAGGCTTGCTGCAGATGGGGACCGGAGCGGCGCTTGATCCGCGACAGGGGCTGGGTCTCCACCGGACCGAACTTGCCGAAATCGACCTCGGGAATGGCGGGAACGGCCAGGCCGACGCCACCGGCGGGCCGTTGCAGCCGTGCCTTGACGAAGGCCTCCACGTCCTCGCGCAGAATGCGCCCCTTGGGACCGCTGCCCCGGACCTGGCTCAGATCGACCCCCAGTTGGCGGGCGAATTTGCGCACCGACGGGCTGGCGTACGGCAGCGCCCCGGTGGGAATTTCCGCCGCTTCCGGGGAAGGGGGGACTTCCTTGGGCTCGGGGGCGGGCGGGGTCTCCGGGGGACGAAATTGGACCACCTCGGCCGGTGGCGCGGCCGCCTTCTCCTCCGCTGCTTCGGCCGGCGCCACCGCCTCCGCCGTCTCGACCGCCGGCTGCGGGGGTGCCGGCGCTTCGGCGGCCGCCTCGGTCGATTCGAGCCGGACGATGGGATCGCCCTCCTTCACCTTGTCGCCGACCTTGACCAGCACTTCCTTGACGACGCCGGCGTCCGGCGAGGGTACCTCCATGGAGGCCTTGTCACTTTCCAGCGTGATCAGGGGATCGTCCTGGGCGATCCGGTCCCCCGGCTGAACCAACACCTCGATCACATCCACCTGGTCCACATCCCCAAGCGGCGGGACGCATATTTCCTTCACCTCACTCACTCGGTCGCTCCCCATGTTTCGTGTTTTTCAGTCTCGCGTGAGTTTAACAAAAAGCCGGGGATCCCCGGCCAGGATCCCCGGCCATTTCCTGCCGCCCCTCAGACCGTCGGCGGGAACGGTTTGTCCGGATCGATGCCGTATTTGCCCATCGCCTCGCTCACCGTCTTCTCTGGAACCGCGCCTTCGTCCGCCAGCGCCTTGAGGGCCGCGACCGCCACCGAATAGCGGTCCACTTCGAAGAAGTGACGCAGCGCCTTGCGCACGTCACTGCGGCCATAGCCGTCGGTCCCCAGGACGTAATAGCGCTTGGGGATGAACTGGCGAATCTGCTCCGCCTGGGTGCGAATGTAATCGGTCGCCGCCACCACGGGACCCGGGGCCGCCTCCAGGCAGGCCGTGACGTAGGGCTTCTTCGGGGCGTGCTCCGGATGACGCAGGTTCCATCGTTCCGCCTCGACGCCGTCGCGGTGCAGTTCCGAGAAACTGGTCACGCTCCAGACGTCGGCGCCGATGCCGTAGTCCTGCTGCAACAGTTCCGCCGCGGCGATGACCTCCCGCAGGATGGTGCCGCTGCCGAGAAGCTGTACCTGGGCCTTATCGCCGGCGCTGGCGAAGCGGTACATCCCCTTGAGAATCTCGCTTTCCACCGGACCGGGCATCGGGGGATGCGTATAGTTCTCGTTCATCACCGTAATGTAGTAATAGACGTTCTCCCCTTCGCTGATCATGCGGCGCAGACCGTCACGGATGATGACCGCCAGCTCGTAGCCGAAGCAGGGATCGTAGGCGACGCAGTTGGGAACCGCGGAGAAGAACAGCAGATTGTGGCCGTCCTGATGCTGCAGCCCCTCCCCGGCCAGGGTGGTACGGCCGGCCGTCCCGCCCAGCAGAAAACCGCGGGCCTGCATGTCGCCGGCCGCCCAGCAGAAGTCCCCCACCCGCTGGTAACCGAACATGGAGTAGTAGATGTAGAAGGGCACCATGGGAAGGTCGTGGTTGCTGTAGGCGGTGGCGGCGGCGATCCAGTCGCAGATGGCGCCCGCCTCGCAGATGCCCTCCTCCAGGATCTGCCCCTTCTTATCTTCGCGGTAATAGTTGATCTGCCCGGCATCCTCCGGTTCGTACAACTGTCCCACGTGGGAATAGATGCCGTACTGGCGGAACAGCCCTTCCATGCCGAAGGTCCTGGCCTCGTCGGGAACGATGGGCACCACGTGCCTGCCGAACCGGCGGTCGCGCATCAGACCGGCCAGAATGCGGACGAACACCATGGTGGTGGACATCTCCCGCTCCCCGGTGCCCTTGAGGGCGAACTCGAAGGGCTTGTCGTCGGGGATGGAGATGTGCACCGAGGACTGGCGCCGGCGCTGGGGCAGATAGCCGCCCAGGGCGCGGCGGCGCTCGTGCAGATATTCCATCTCCGGACTGTTTTCCGGCGGCTTGTAGAACGGGGTCTCCAGCAACCGGTCGTCGGGAATGGGAATGTCGAAGCGGTCTCGGAACTGGCGCAGCGCCTTTTCCTCCAGCTTCTTCTGCTGATGGGCCCCCATGCGCCCTTCCCCCGCCTCGCCCATGCCGTAGCCCTTGATGGTCTTGGCCAGGATCACGGTGGGCTGGCCGACGTGCTCCACCGCCGCGGCATAGGCGGCATAGACCTTCTGGGGATCGTGGCCGCCACGGTCGAGGCGGAAGATCTCCTCGTCGGACATGTCCTTGACTAGTTCCAGCAGCTCCGGGTATTTGCCGAAGAAATGCTGACGCACGTAGGCCCCGTCCTTGGCCTTGTAGGTCTGATACTCGCCGTCGACCACCTCCTCCATGCGTTTGCGCAGCAGACCGGTCTTGTCCCGGGCCAGCAGGGAATCCCAACGCCCGCCCCAGATCACCTTGATGACGTTCCAGCCGGCGCCCCGGAACAGGCCCTCCAGCTCCTGGATGATCTTGCCGTCGCCCCGCACCGGCCCGTCGAGGCGCTGGAGGTTGCAGTTGATGACGAAGATCAGGTTGTCGAGACGTTCGCGACCGGCCAGGGACAGACCGGCGAGGGACTCCGGCTCGTCCATCTCCCCGTCGCCGCAGAAGCACCACACCTTGCGCCCGCTGGTGTCGGCCAGACCGCGGTCGTGGAGATAACGCATGAAACGGGCCTGGTAGATGGCCATCAGCGGCCCCAGGCCCATGGAAACGGTGGGAAACTGCCAGAAGTCCGGCATCAGCCAAGGGTGGGGATAAGAGGACAGTCCCTTGCCTTCCACCTCGCGGCGGAAATTGGCCAGATGCTCTTCGGTCAGACGTCCTTCCAAAAAGGCGCGGGCGTAGATCCCCGGCGAGGCATGCCCCTGGAAGAACACCAGATCGCCGCCGAACTCCGGGGTCGGGGCGCGGAAGAAATGGTTGAAACCCACCTCGTAGAGGGTGGCCGCCGAGGCGAAGGTGGCGATATGGCCGCCGTATTCGGTAGACTTGCGATTGGCACGGACCACCATCGCCATGGCGTTCCAGCGCACGTAGGAACGGATCCGGCGCTCCAGCGCCATGTCCCCGGGGCAGCGCTTTTCCAGATGGGGCGGAATGGTGTTGACGTAGGGCGTGGTGGCGGCGTAGGGAATGGTCACCCCCGCCAGCCGAGCCTGGTCGATGAGGCGCTCGATGAGATAGTGGGCCCGCTCGGGTCCCTGGGCCTGAATGACCGCCTGCAGCGCTTCCAGCCACTCCCGGGTTTCCTGGGGATCGGCATCCTCGATCAGCCTGGCACCGGACAAGCCGCGAAGATCCAAATTCAGCTTCTGAGTCACACAACCTCCAAAACGTTCGCCAAATGGTCCAAATCCAACCGCAAACCGGCAACCTGGCTCGAAGCCTGCCCTTCCAGAGCGAGGATTTCCGGCCCCCTGAAACCTTCCCCCCCGTGACGCCAGATCATCAGTACCCGGTCTAGCGGTTCGACGACCCAGTATTCCCCGACCCCCAAACGGGCGTAGAGCTCACGCTTGACGATCAGGTCCTTGGCCGCGGTATGGGGCGACAGCACCTCGACCACCAGACCCGGCGCCCCCTTGGCGCCGCGCTCGTCCAACTTGGACGGATCGCAATAGACGCTGACGTCCGGCTGCACCACCGTGGTGATCTCGGCATCGGCGGCGTCTGGTGCCCCCAGGCGCACATCGAAGGGCGCCGCGTACACCCGGCAGGGGCGGCCCTCCAACTGGTTGGCGAACTGGCGGACAATCTCTCCCACCGCTTCCTGATGCCGCCGGGTCGGCGCCGGAGCCATGGCATAGGGCACCCCGTCGATCAACTCCCAGCGCTCGTCCTCGGGCCAGGTCAGATAATCGGCGTAAGTATAACAGGGCCTCCGTTCAGGCAAAGCCATCTCAACCCCCGGTGACGTTCATGTGGCGCAGGATGATCGGTTGCTCCCGAAGGTCGAAATGGTGTCTTTCCGGCTTTAAAGCCATCGCCTCGACGATCGCCTTCTTGAGCCTGTCCGCATCGCCCGGCCAGCGGCGCAGGACGCGCTTGAGATCGACCGAATGCTCGTTGCCCAGACACAGCAGCAGCCGACCTTCGACTGTCAGGCGCACCCGGTTGCAGTCGCCACAGAAATTATGGCTGTGGGGGGAGATGAAACCGATACGCGAATCGCTCCCCGCCACCCGCCAGTAGCGCGACGGCCCGCCGGTGCGGTCGGTGGTGGGCAGCAAGGTGAAACGGCGCGCCAGATCGGCGCGCACCTCGTCGGAGGAATAGAACGCTTGGCGGCGGTCGTGGGAATCGATCACCCCCAAGGGCATCTCCTCGATGAAACTGATGTCGAGGCCCCGTTCGATGGCAAACGTGGCCAGATCGACCACCTCGTCGTCATTGACGCCGCGCAGGATCACCGCGTTGAGCTTGACGCGGTCGAATCCGGCCCGGCGGGCGGCCTCGATCCCCGCCAGCACCCGCTCCAGATCGCCGAACCGGGTGATGTGGCGGAAGCGTTCCGGCCGTAGGCTGTCGAGGCTGACGTTGACCCGGCGGACACCGGCTCGCACCAACCGCTCGGCGCACTGGGCCAGCCGCATACCGTTGGTGGTCAGGACCAGTTCCTTCAGAGGCAGCCTTCCCAGTTCCTCCAGCAGTTCCAGCGCCCCGCGCCGCACCAGGGGCTCACCGCCGGTCACCCGGATCTTCTCCACCCCCAGTTCCACGAAGGCCCGGGCGATGGTGGCGATCTCCTCCAGCGTCAGGATCTGGGCCCGGGGCAGGAAGGTCATTTCCTCCGCCATGCAGTAGCGGCAGCGCAGATCGCAGCGGTCGGTGATGGAAAGGCGCAGATAGGTGATGCGGCGGCCGAAGCGATCGATGAGCATGGCGAATCCCTATCAGTCTCGCAGTTCCAGACGGCGTTCGACCCGCTCCAAGCGGTCCCCGAAACGATCCAGCCGGATCGACTGCTCGGCCAAAAAACCATGCAACCCGGCCACGTCGCTTTCCAATCGCCCCAGACGGGATTTGATCTCACGCATGTCCTCACGCATCTCGCGCTGATTGTCGAGGACCTTTTGCACCATCTGCATCAGCAATTCCAGATTGAGCTCTGCCATCGTCGCCCTCCGTCAAAACGGCAGTTTCGGCATCCCGCCGCCGGGCATACCGGGGAAACCGCCCTTGCCGAAGCCCTTCATCTTTTTCATTTTCTTCATCATCTTCTGCATCTGGTTGTACTGCTTCAGCAGGCGGTTGACGTCCTGGACCTGCATTCCCGAGCCGGCGGCGATGCGGCGCTTGCGCGAGTTGTTGATCACCGCCGGAAAGCGGCGCTCGTGGGGAGTCATGGAGTTGATGATGGCGATCTGGCGGTCGATGTCGCGGTCGTCGATGTTCTGGCGGACGTTCTTGGGCAGCTCGGCCACACCCGGCAGCTTGTCGAGCAGCTTGGACACCCCGCCCATCCTGTTGAGCTGCAGCAACTGCTCGCGCATGTCCTCCAGATCGAATCCCTTGCCCTTCTGGATCTTCTTGACGAATTTCTCCGCCTTCTTCCGGTCCACCTTGCGCTCGACTTCCTCGATCAGGCTGAGAATGTCGCCCATTCCCAGAATCCGGGAAGCGATGCGGTCGGGATGGAACAGCTCCAAAGCGTCGGTCTTCTCCCCGGTGCCGATGAACTTGATCGGCTTGCCGGTGATGTGACGGATCGACAACGCCGCCCCGCCCCGAGCGTCGCCGTCGGCCTTGGTCAGCACCACCCCGGTGAGCGGCAGGGCGTCGTGGAACGCCTTGGCGGTATTGGCGGCGTCCTGGCCGGTCATGCTGTCGACCACGAACAAGGTTTCCACCGGCTTCACCGCCGCGTGGATCGCTTGGATCTCCCGCATCATGTCCTCGTCGATGTGCAGGCGCCCGGCGGTGTCCACGATGACCGCGTCGAGCAGATGCTTCTTGGCGTGGGCGACCGCCTTCCGGGCGATGGCGACCGGTTCCTCGTCGGGGGAGGAAGGAATGAATTCGACCCCCACCTCTCCGGCCAGGGTCCGGAGCTGCTCGATGGCGGCGGGGCGATAGACGTCGGCGCTGACCACCGCGACCTTCTTTTTCTGGTTCTCCTTGAGCCAGCGCGCCAGCTTGGCCACCGTGGTGGTCTTACCGGCTCCCTGGAGACCGGCCATCAGGATCACCGCCGGCGGCTGGGCGGCCAGGTTCAGGCCGGGGCTTTCCCCGCCCATCACCTCAATCAATTCCTGGTGGACGATCTTGACGAAGGCCTGCCCCGGTGTCAGGCTGGTCTGGACCTCCTGCCCCAGGGCGCGGCCGCGCACCCGCTCGATGAAGGCCTTGACCACCGGCAGCGCCACGTCGGCCTCCAGCAGGGCCATGCGCACTTCGCGCAGGGTGTCCTTGATGTTGTCCTCGGTCAGGCGGCCCTGACCGCGAATGGTCTTGAGGGTTTTGGTCAGTCGCTCGGAAAGATTGTCAAACATGTCGCGCTGTCACCTGCAATACAATAGGGAAGATCCGGACCGCCACCGGGCGGCTCTACATTATGCCAGACTAAGGTTGGGAGAAAAGCTTTGTCGAGTGTGACCGTCGTCATGGCCGGGGGCGCCATCCTGCTGTACCTAGCCGCCACGATCCTGCTGTCGCTGCGTCCCCGGGACACCCTGCCGGCACCCCGGCACTGGGCGTTGGCACTGAGCTCGGGCGGTGCCCTGTGCCATGCCCTGTTTCTGAAGCACATCCTGTTCACTTCCGGTGGGATAGACCTGAGCTTCTTCAGCACCGCCGCCCTGGTCAGTCTGCTCATCGTTCTGCTGTTCCTTCTGACCGCCGTCGGCAAACCCATCGACAAACTGGGCATCGCGGTCCTGCCCCTGGCGGTCGTCACCTTGCTGTTTAGACTGGCGTTCCCCCACGAAGTGCACATTCTCGGCCACCTGCCCCTGGGGCTGCAGATCCACATCCTGATTTCCATCCTGGCTTTCAGCCTGTTGAACATCGCCGCCCTACAAGCCGGACTGCTGGCCTGTCAGGACTGGCAACTGCACCACAAGCGCACCGGCTGGTTCGTGCGTTCGCTGCCGCCGCTGCAAACCATGGAATCGCTGTTGTTCCAGATGATCGGGGCGGGTTTCGTCCTGCTGAACCTGTCGTTGATCACCGGGTTTCTGTTCGTGGAGGATCTGTTCGCCCAGCACCTGGTGCACAAGACGGTGCTGTCGATTCTGTCCTGGGGGGTGTTCGGTCTGCTGCTGTGGGGAAGATGGCACTACGGCTGGCGCGGCAAGACCGCCATCCGCTGGACTCTGGGCGGCTTCGCCACCCTGCTGTTGGCCTACTTCGGCAGTAAGCTGGTGTTGGAATTGATTCTGCGGCGCGGCTGAGCGGATTATTCGGCCCCGGCATAAATCCGAGCCGCCCGGCGGCTGTGGCGCAATCGCCGCAAAGCGTGCGCCGCCGTTTCCCGTTCCCGTTCCAGAATGGCGAGGATCGCGCGGTCCAGCGCCTCGATCCGCTTCAGCGCTTCGACCAACCGCAACGGGGAAATCCCGAGTTCCGGGATTCTGGCAAGAAGCTCGCTCCGCTGGCTTTCCAGCTGCGCCAGCCGCTCGAAATCCTCGCTCCTCGCCGCGCTCAGCATGGCTTGGGACAGGCGCAGAATGTCTTCCAGCGCCATGATCAGGCCCGCTGGGCCAGCAACAGGCCCTGATCCGGCTTCTTCATCCGGGCCATGTTGCGCGCCATTTCCAAGGCCGACTCCGGCGGAATCTGGCGCACCACCTCACCGGTCTTGGCGTCGACCACCTTCACCACGATCTGCTTGGTGTCCCGGTCCACGGAGAACTGCAGATTCCGTTGGACGCTCTGCAGGTAGTCGTTGATCTGCTTGACCGCCTGTTCCACTTTCTCCGGCGG
>Ga0256841_1001332_pt1 | contig 21770 bp, 31 predicted proteins | sample 356308metaG_FD_185971 | JGI IMG/M metagenome (GOLD analysis project Ga0256841, IMG submission 185971) | Hydrothermal vent microbial communities from Mid Atlantic Ridge, Atlantic Ocean - 356-308 | ecosystem: Environmental > Aquatic > Marine > Hydrothermal vents | place: Atlantic Ocean: Mid... | reverse complement strand
TATGTTTTTTTTTGGGTAATGCAAGTGCGCTTATCCAAAATTTTTTCTTTGGTTCAGGGACGTCCGGTGATATCCCATTTTCCTTGTAATAATTCTGTACTGCTATCTGACCTTCAGGTAACCATTCCTTTTTAATTGGTTGAAAGTGGTGCCTACAATTATAACCGCCTCTTACAATATAGGGATTCCCCGGTTTCATCCCCTGTGCCCATTTTGCATTTTCCATGCGGAGTTTAGGCCACTTCCTTATCTGTTTATCATTGAACGCTTTCCCGGCACATAAAATACACCATGGTCTACTTGTCTTGATGATGTTCCCATAATAGAGGTAAGTGTTGAGATTAAATTGTTTTGCCTGTTCATGTTCAAAAGTTGCCCAAAATTCCATCAAACCATCATGCGCTATTTGATACGCATGTTTGGCGAAATTCCCGGTTAAATATTTCTGGACCCCTCCTATCAATTCGTTAAATGGCTGGCCACCAAGAATAGATTTATAAAGTTCGGAAGTGATATTAATAATAGTATCACGTCCTAGTAATTCAAGGTCACTTACCATGTAGTTTTGAAGTGATTTAACAACTGCCCGGTCCCTTTTTGTAAAAGTATCATCGAATCCAAGGGACCCCCATTGTTTTTTTAAAAATTCGGCAGCTTTTGTGTATTCATCGGAAAATTCATGTACTATCCCGAAATAATCTCTGAGTTGCTCCGTTAATTTAACAAGGGTATTACTTAGGAAAAGTGGCTCATCATCTATCTTACCAGTCTTTTTTAATTCTGCAACTTGACCTATGATCCTTTTTTCCAGGTAGTTTGTTGCTTTCTGAACACCATTTCTGAAAACGTCTGGAAGTGCTTCTATGTATTCCGTTTTCCGTTTAAGTGTACGCTCTAGTTTTTCACGCATTATTCGCCCGGTTTAACCTTCTGATTTTCAATTTCGTCCTCAATTTTTTTTAGCTTATCCGGGTTTAGTTTTGGTAGTAATCGTTTAGCAATGCGTTTTTTGATTTCCTGGTTGGCCGTCATCCCGAGTTGTAGTGTAACGGCCTTAATAGCGTTGTCTATTTCCGTTGCCAGATCATCAACATTAAAGTTATCCGGGTAATCAATATTTCCGTCCCATTCTTCCCCCTGGTATCGAGCATATAAGCGGAATATAGCGTTTTCTGCCGCTTCAACATTATTAGCTTTCTCTATTATGGCGGCCCCAAGTTCCTGAAAATCAATGGTCTTGGCATATCCAGACATGGCCTGTTTAGTGTCCCCGGTAACAACACCACCCATCATTGCCAGCCGGTATATCTCTTTTATCCTGCGCTCAAACCACTTTTCAGCCCTTTCAGCAGATCCCTTGGGCGCCTCAATCCACCTCCAACCACTATTCGGTTTGTCCGGGTCTCTCTCCTTGATCACACCAACGCCAACAATATCATCAGCTGGATTTGTTTTTTGCCCAGGTGGTTTTTCATCCGTCTCCAACATATTGAAACAACTGTATTTGAAATCCTCATCATCCCATGATGCGACATTAAAAATGGCCTTATTTATATATGCAATGTCATTTAGATCCGAGAGCCCTATCATCCGAATATCCGTTGGTCGATTATAGAGCAGCACAAAAGGTATCTCCCTTATTTCATTCAATCCCCCGGCAACCCTTCGTATTTGTTGTTGTCCACCAGCCTTGGCAACTTCATAAACCATCCATCTATCTGGCAAGTAAATTCTGTATCTTTCCGGGTCATCACTTTCTTTAATTTTAAGGTATGTGAGTCTTACCCTCCCATTTGGCTCTCTTGTGTATGCCCAGTCATAGATATCTGGCGGATTTACTATGTACGCATATGGTCTTATTCCAGCGTCAATTTCATCCTGTTTGCTGTTTAGTCCAATGGTAGAGCCCTTAGTGACGATAATTCCGACGTGGCCATAATAGCTGGCCCTTGTTGCGGCATCGCGCATAAAACGTTGGAGCGGGACACCATCATAAGAAACATCCTGTTTGAAGGCTTCAAGGGTCTTATCCTTTGCTAACCTGCCAAAATCACGTGTAACCCGCTTACTCATTAAAAAATTAATATATATATTTACTATCGGCCTGCAGTAATTAAAGAAATAAGCCAAGCCCCTCCTTGCCGCGTATTTCATTTCAGATTCAGCGGGTAACTTAATAAGATATCCTCCATCTAAGTAAATTTGCCCCCCGAAATATGATCGGTAAAAAAGATCCCATGCAGGATAAAATGTGCTGTAATATTGATGCGTTTTCCTTAATTCCTTAAGGTCTATCATGCAAAGCGCCTCACTGTCTTAGATTGTTGTGTTCGTTTAATTGGCCATCGAGCCCAAATGTAATACCCCACGGCGTCGCTAATGTGGGTTAACATTCTCTTATCAGGATCCCGGGTGTCTTTCTCAATAATCATCGTTCCAGGTTTATAACGTACACGCTCAAGGTCCCTTATGGTCATTTTACATTTAGGATTAATGAAGTAATGTGTTTCACCCTTGGCATTTAAAAGCCTTGCATTCACCGCGTTTACCCGGTCAATTTCAAGAGGGTTCTGCACATATTCGATTGATACCCTTCCATGGAATACCTCTGATAAGACCTCTTGCACAATAACCCAGTTAGTTCTCCGTCCGGTTGCCGATGATCTAGCACCGCCAGTAGAATCACCAAATACCCTTACTAAATGTTCGTGTTGGTTGTACCTTCTATTAAATTCACGGCAAATAAGCTCTGTAGTGCTATCTCTTTCAATAAAAATCTCGTCTATCTGGTAGGCATCGTCACCATATTCTTGGATTATTGCCGCAACACCCGGTTCAACATTAAAGTCTAGTGTAATTATGAGGTCTTTTTCCTTATTGTATTCAACTGGCCTTAAATTATAGTCGCGGCTGAATTTATTGTATGGCCTCCCGCCTCGTGAGAGTGCCCCAGGGATCCCCTCAAGGTAAACATCTGCGTAATCCTTGTCATAGACATTTAGGAGCCTGTCAACAAAGTCCGGTTGTCGTTCTAAAAGCTTGTAATTTTCGGATGTTTTTGTACGAATTAATCTGAAATATGGGGTTACTTCTAAACCCGCCGTTGCATCCCCTGTCCAAAACGTTTCATAGAGCCAACCTAAATTTTCTTCCGGGTTTGTTGTTAAAAACATCCGGTAGCGTTTTGGTATTTCAGGGTATCTGACTTGAAAGTCATAATCCAGCCTTCCTATGAGCATATTAAAGGTGTTCCTGGAAACCTGGGATGCCTCTTCAATATGAACCCATGAAAAAGATGTTGATTTAAGTCGTTCCGGATCTTTTAGATGCCTAAACCATATCTCAGACGGTGGTAAACCATCGCCCCAGTGGAAAATAAGCTCATCTGGACACCCACTCCAATTTTCATGGTGCCTGTCCTTTGGCGGTAGCCATTCGCGCGGTGTCAATTCTTTGTATTTTTGATATGTAGTGTCTTCCAGTAATGTATTTTCTGCAGCCCCAACAAGTCCCCGCGACCCTGGGTATATGTATGCTAATAATAACCCTAGTTGTACCCCTGCCTGGGTTTTACCTGCCCTGAAAGCCCCTGAAAAGCACGCGACATCCACTGGGTGATTATGCGGGACATGTACCAATTCAAGTTGTTTGGGCATAAATTCAAAACGAATATCCATCTAGTCATTACAGTATGGTTTTCGCCAAAAGACCGATAAGCGGGCCAAACTTATTTAAAAGCAATGGTATTGCCCGAGTTCCGAGCAAGATAAGGTTGGCTAAGGGTACATCTTTCCCTTTTATTTCAATTTTATCAAAGCCGCTTGCATCGAGAGTTTGAATGAGCAATTTTAAGAGTTCGTCGTTACTTTCAGCAAAAATATCCTTATCCCCGATCTTCATTGTGGTTATGCGTGCCCCTTCCGGGATGTCAAGATCAGTTTCTTTGGATTCAGTTATGGTGTATTGCACATTAATTTTCATTTCAGGACCCCCTCAAAAATTATTTCATATGACCTCCAGTAGCGCCATTCATCAACAAGGGTATCCGGGTTGGTTCCCTGGTATTGTGAATAACGTGCCCCGGCCAAATAAAGGAATTTCGCCACTAATTCAGAACAAACCATATGGCCAAAACCAAGATATTTTGCTAGTGGTGGTATAATGTGGAGCGGGAGCCGCCATAATGGATATAGTTTGCCGATTTCCCTCTTAATGCCCTGGAATGCCAAATGGAATGTTTCATGATTCATATACTTCCAGCGTGCTATGATAATTTTACGGCCATGGTAGGCACGATAAATATTCTGGGATCTCACAGTAAGAAGCGCCTCAAGCGTTGTGCCGTCCGGGTTGATTATAATTCCAGTGTGATTGTAGTAGGCCTCGTTGTCGTGGCTCCATATTTTTTCCACGAAATCAATAATCTTGGCGTCTAAAGCATGATTAGATGATGCAAAAACATCTCCATATTGGAGTTTAATGTTATATTGTTCAGCTTTATTCATTTTTTTCTTTTACGCCCTCTCCTTTTGGATTGACTCGCCTTGATTGCTCTCCCTTGGCGCCCGGCCTTGGCCTTAGCCCCCTTTCCTCAATATACTTTCCCGTGGGTTCCCCATTGGTAGCATTTACCCTTAATTAAATGAATCGGCATTTTAAAACCCCTCTTTGATATTTATTTCCCCTTAATATACATCCATGCAGCGCCGGCAAGCCCAGTGGCTATTGTAGCGGCCTCTTTCTTCATTTCAAAGTGTGCCAAAAGTGCAATAACCCCAATAAGCATTGCAAAAAGAAAGAGGTCATCAGCCCGTTTCCATTCTATCCCGCTGAACATTTTATAAATGGCATCCGAAATCTTATGTCCCTGCCTTCTTCTCTTAGAAATTATTTCTTTCATTTTTTCTCCTTTAAAATAAAAAACCCGGCTTTACCCAGGGGAGCGGCCAACCTCCCGCGCTATAATGGTAAAACCGGGTGTGGATATTGCTTATATTTCAGAATAAAATAAATGGTGGCCGATTTGCCCGAGAAACTTTAGTTTTTCCTTCCACGCAGGTTTAGCATCAATCCTACAATAATGAGTCGGACATCCAAGTCTATCTTGTATTTTCCCTAGATAGCAAAATATTGCTATTTGACGGCATTGTTCCCATATTTTATCGTCACATCCCCTTTCCCTGCCAAGTTCCATCCGTTCTATCCTGTGGGGTTTAGTCCAACATTCAAATTGAGCAATTCCGTCATGTGTCGCCCTTAAAATAACCTCCCTCCAATTTCTACCCCACCACCTTGGATGATCAACCCTGGTCTTAATAGTAATAGCAACCCCAGCCTTCCCACCCCAGGGCTCGCCTTCTGCTTCACCGAGTATCGTTGCAGTTAAAAGGTCTAATTCACTCCAATGTTCAAATCCCTGGATTAATGAATATAGCATCCATCCTCCGGTACAATGGTTTTATCTAGTGCAATTACAATCTTGCGTATCCGTTTCCCTGGATCAAAAGCACCAACTTCGTTATGGTCCCCAATAACGTCATGTGTTTTAAGGATACTCGCTAGTGTTTCTATAAACGCATCAATAATAAATGGTTCCCCGTAATTTGCCTGTGAAATAATCCCACCAAGCTCAAACAAACCAAGTTCAACCGTATCGTCTTTTCTCTTCAAAATAAAAATCTCCGTCTTTCAATCTTCACAAAAGGGGTCCATTTATAACCACGCCAATAAATTCTAGTCCGGATAAAATATCGTCCGGCACAATGGTTCCAGGAATCAAAATTAAGCCAGATCATTCATCCTCCCATATCTATCGTTATAACTTCTCCGGGCGCACACCTATGAAGTAAACGTTGTTAGTTTGTTCTGGTTCCTCTCCATCACCAACGCCATCTTCTAATCCTCTTAAGAGTCCCTGCAACACAAAAAGCTGACGCTGGTATTTCCCTATTTCCTGGATTAGGGTTGAAATAACCCCCGCCATCACCTTTTTGGATGTCTGTATTTCAACCCGTTGATCTCCGGTTTTTGGATTTGTGACTATCTTCTTTTTTTCAACTTTGTGCCCGGTCAATTCATCCTTAAGTTGTTTTCTGAGAAATTTAAGATGTTCCTTGGTTCCCTCAATCGCATCTTTGAGTTGTTCTTCTTTGGTAAAGTCTAATGATTGTTTCCTAGCCCATGCGAGAGCACGCCGGTAGGTAGATAGATTGATGTTAAGCATCTCGCATATGTCCTCGGTCCGTATACCGCTAATATGTAGGGCATAAATGCGAGCATACTTATCTTTTGTACTCTTACGCATAGCCATATTTTTTTTAATCGTGTCAAAATAGAGTTGGAGCGGCCATATTGGAGTTGAACCAATCGAGCATATCTGGTCAATATACCCGCCTTCCCGGTGGCCGCCCTATAGTGCTTCAAGTGTTTGATTTAACTCTGCAAATGCAAATTCTATGAGTTGCCATTTGTTTGATTTTTTAATAACGTCCTTTTTAATTGCTTTTTCTGTTACAGATTCTACCAGACGTGCAATTTCTTCTGGGATCTCAAATGTTCCGAATAGGTCCGGAAGTGCGACCCAGTTTTCACCTGACTCCCCTGCAAGAGCATTAAGTTTATATCCTGCAAGCTCAAATATTTTCAGTAATGCCATGGAATTATTAAGAATATTAAAATTTTTCTTAATAGATTTAATGAGGTTGAAAAAAGTCTCATAATCTTTGTATTTTAGGACCCAGTTTTCATCCTCATGGTGCGCGTTAAGCACGCTCTCAAAAACTTTTTCGATCTCTTCTTTTTCTTCAGGGAAAAATTCAAGGGTCACCGATTCAAAATCAAGTCTCGTCTCCTTAATTGTATCGTATGTCATTTTCTCAAGCTGTTTTAAGGTCTCATCATCAAGTCCCGTGGCTTCTTTTGCAGTTATATCTTGGATCTCGTTGTATAGTTCAGCAAGGACAACCATGTCATCCTTGCCGACAATTGCATTATGGGCAAGTTGCTTACTGATAATCTCATCTCGTGTAAGTTTCCTGGTTGGGTAAATAACCAGGATTTTAGGGACCCCAGCGTTAATGGCCGCTTCAAGCCTGTGGTTCCCGGATATAGTTCTATATTTCCCTTTATCTTTGTAACAAAAAATTGATGATTCAAGAAAGCCAACCTGTTCAACATTGGATTTCAGCCGCCTCATTGTGGCGTCATCCATGTATCGAGCGTTTTTCTCCGCGTATTGGATTTCCCCGGGATCAACTAGGTCAATATGGAATCCGAGTCCAGTTTGATCCAAGAAATTGTTTAATTTCTCTAACGCTGATACTGCGAGTGCTTCTGCAGCCATGTTTTTAGCACCTTTTTTAATGGTCCCTGGCACCCTAATGGTGCAATATAATTAAGTTGGCCCTCTTGTCTTTTTTCTAATTTAAAAGGTCCCCTATATTTCATCGAAACCGGTTTGTTTGTAAATGCCGTGGTTCTCAGGGTTGTAAATTCTTGCAACTTCTCGCGCTCCATAAATTCCTTAATTTCCGTCGAGAGGGACACCATAACAATAAGTTTAGAGAGCCTCTTATATCGACTATACGGGACCGCGAAATCTGAGTTGAGGTAAAGCATATGGCGCGAAGAAGTCCCATAAGCTATTATGTCCACGGCTATACAACCGATCAATTTACCATCAAGAGTGATTAAAAAGGGTACACCTGCATTCGATACTTTTTTAACACCTTTGATGAACATAAAGCGATAATGATTAAAAATGTTCGCCGTTGTTTTGTGTATTTTTAATTGGGAATGTCTTGTTATCTTGTCATGGTAATTAATAAGCGGATATTTAACTATTTGCTCATTCAGCTTGTCTTTATTCACATATGTTTTTGGGTTAAGATCTGAGAAAACATATATCGTTTTAAATCCCCGGTAATCACACTTAGCGGCTATCTCTTCATCAATTTCCCTGTCAGATATAAAAATATAGTTACCACGCTTCTTAATTTTCGAAAATAATTCGCAATAACCATCCTCGTCCATTATTGCGTAATCCGGTTTATCCCACTCAACAATTGATTCGAGAAAATCATATATCTTTTCGTACCCGCCTTTGTATGTTGGAGGGGACGCAATAATGACAGCTTCATCCGGAATATTGTCAATAAAGTCCCTTACGTCACCCTGGAAAAATGAATCAATTCTAATGTGTGGCCTGATTTCTTTTAAGCGGTTATGGGTTGTCTCGATATTTTTTAGGAGTTGTCGTCTATATCCATTGAACATCCGTCTGGCATATGCGTTTTTACTCTTAGCGAATGCTCCAAGTGCAGTGAGGTTAATTATGGCTGCAGCCTGTTTGTTTGAATCTAATAATGGTTGAAGAAATTTGTATTCCTCATTTTTAATCCTCATTGGTAACCTGGATCCCATGAAAAAAGCGGCAAGAGTGCATGTGTATAGTGATACGTCGTTAGAATTGATTGATTTCGGTTTCGCATATCTCGTAAGAGTTTGTTCAATCGTGAAATTCCCAGAACACCCAATATAAATATCACGATCATTAAACATCTTTCCGTGCGTTGCCAGGAACCTTCTAATTTCAGCTTTAATCGCCCCAATGAACATAATAAAAAAGGACCTCCTTATATCAGGTGATCCTTAAATATCTCCCTTCCTTTTCCAGGAATTTATTTCTGTCTCGATAGTCTCCCCAATGGGGTAATATGCCAAACAGTATGGCCCCTAGAGTTTAGAAGCTTCCCTATTTTATAATATCGGTGGCATGTTTTATGGTCTGACTCAAAGCACAAAAAACATATATTAATTTCATCTCTTTCGATTTTCTTTATATATGGTTCAAGGGCTTCTTTATTAAATTTCCCAAATCCTCCCAATTTCCGGCCATTGTAATAATACTTTATACCCCTCTTCCCCAGGGCATCCCTCAAATTATCTGGTCTCCAGGTCGGGTTTTTTGAATTTGGTTTAGATCTGACATCAATTACAATATCAATTAACCATTTTTCAAGATCATCAATTAGGTCTTGGAGTCTTCGTTTTTGATATCCTATAGTGTAGAACATTTTATCTCCTTTGTATTTATACTAATATATTAGTACAAAAGAGTCAAGCATTTTATCCTATTATTGTAAATTTTTTCATCGTTTCAACAAATGGGATTAAAAGCTTGATCATCACGTCTCTAAAATCGACATCATTTTGTTCTTGAAAAGTATTCCGTCCCTTACTGTGTACTTCTGTATGACACATCCGGCAAAGCGGCACGGTTTCATAATCGCTTCCACCTGCCCCTTTTGATCTGACATGGTGTGGGTCACTTGGTCCTGATCTTCCACACACACAACACGGTTGGCATCTAATGTAGTCAAGATAATCTTTGTTCGTAATTCTTTTTGACTTCTGCAATCTCGTGTTGAAGGTTTTCAATTTTCTCCTTACAATTTTGCCTACATTCATCACGTTCCCTGAGATACCTTTCCTCTGAAACATATTTTTCAGTCATAACAAGTGTGAAGGTATTAAATTTAGTTAAAATTTCATGGGTAAATTCATTAATAGCCCTTTGCATATCGTCTAGCATCTGATAGATGCGCTTAACTTGGAAAATAAATAAGGCCATGCAGGCCCCAAAAACCGCCAATCCACTTACAATCCCATGAATAATCCCGTTTGTCATGCCACACCCGAAATATCTAATTTCCCCCCAGATCTTATGATTCGAAAAAATTCTATCCGTCTAGTTGCTTGCCCGTTATTGAGCCCATGTAACCTTATACTAACAGCGGAGCACTCAGCCTGGGGATATCCCTTGGCTTCTGCATAACTCCCGTCATATGTCATCATGGAGCCACAAATACATACATGCTGTAAGTGGTCCCTGATTTCACATGATGTTTGTTGTCCCCTTCGGCGCCTGATTATAGTAGGGCATTTTCTTACGCGCGTGAAATGCCGTACCACATGGGAATGTCCCAGGCAATATATGTCACTCATTGGGAGTCCAGCCGCAATTCTATCTGCAGCATTAATTTTGGCTCCCTCCGTATATCCTCCCCCGGTCCCATGATGAAACCCTGCCATATAGGTAACTCTGCCAATTTTAAAAAAACCAGCTCCTTGGTATCCGTGAAATGGAAAATTCAACTGCCTCGCTATTTCCTCACCAAGGTAAATATCGGCTTCCCTGGTTAATCTTTGGGAATGATTTGAATGGACCCAACCCAATATTTTTCCGGATTCTGCCAATGGTTCCAAAAGGTCTAAAATCCTGTATTTTTGCGCGCGAGGACTTAAATATTGCCCAAATATATTTCCAATGGAGTTTCTTAAAGTACATTCCATTAAGTCATCCAGGACGTAGCAGTAACACCGATCATTTTTAAGGACATGTTTTACTAATAATTCGATAAAAGATTCATCAACAATCTTCCCCTCATAGCCCCCAGCCCCGATATGCCAATCAGTAAAAATCACCAGGTCAATAAATGGGGCATCGAAGTCATAATAAAATGGCTTCACTCTCCAGCCTCTTCCAGTATGATAATTGCGAAAAGCGCGTAATTAGCAATATCTAAGAGAGTGTCTTTAATCGACTCATCTTTTACCTGTGGCTGAACACCGGATGCAAGACGGCAAATCCTACTCCATTTATCGGACATCCTTACGAGGACCCCCTTAAATGGGTCAATGCCAATTTTTTTACATTCTAACAAATTAGCCAAGGGAGTCTCATTGCCAGCATAATCATTATTTTTCTTGTCGTGGATACGCTGCATCTCCCCAATAAGCTCATAAAATCGTGGATGCCCCGGTCTGTCTTTCTCCATGTTGTTCATCCTTCGTTTTGGTAAAAGATAAGATAAGCAAAAATCAGAGGTCATAATCTAAGGTGCCAAGTGCCCACAAAAAGGGCATATATCATCATTTATATTAATAAGTTCCCCGCACCATGGGCATGTTGCCCGGTAGGTAATGTCTGGGGCCTGTCCGTAATGGTCTAAAAAAATAATTTGACATGGAAAATCTAAGAGGTTTTTTACCATTATCAGTCCTAATTGTACCGTTCTGGTACATATTAAAATAAAAAAATGGGTCTTTTTCCCCTGCTCTAATTATAGTATAGCAGAATCATCCTTATTATAGCCCTATGGGTATTAATTTTTATTTGCAATATAATCAAAGAGTTGACCCATTGAGTTAAATTTTTTCTTAATTTTCATCCTCTTGGTTAAGCAGTTAACGCATTTCATCTGCCATGCACTTCCCAATTTTTTCTTAATCCTGTTAAATTCTCTTGTGAGTTTTTTTGTTTCAGCCATTAACATATCTAAGTCATTTCTATATTTCTCCGCCTTTTTCTTGCACTCCACCCTATATTCCCCGGTATTCGTTCTGTCTTCCGCACACAGCGAAAAATGCACAGCCAATCCGCTTAGCCTCTCAATAGCCAGCTCCAATAATCTTATACTTTCCAATACCTGCCACTCCTTTGTTGACAATGATTTGTTAAAAAAAATATCAATCATCAAGTAATTAAAAAATTTATCGCTCGAAAAGCGTTTATCTCCAAAAACCGTTGAATATTTCCTTGTGCTATCGTCTATAGAAAGAGGGTATTTAGATCCGTTTAGGGATATTGGGTTAAAGTGGGTCTGGATTTTGAGTTGTGCCGGATTAGAATAAAATGCCTTACATCTTCTGTGGATAGCTATCATTTCATTAATATTCACGGGCTTCATAAAACCTCCGCAAAAAAAGACCCGTCCGCACGGGACGGGCTGTTTATTAGTCTCAAGTTGAACATTCTTGGTTTATAAGACAATAATCTATCTTATTTGCGCTCGTAGATCTTGTCCATTCATTCTCAATATCCTCCAGAACGTCCCAGAGTTCCGGTACGTCCTTGAATGCCCTTAGAGCAAATTTAATTGCTATCTTTAGTTTTTGGTAGTTCTCCATTTTTAGTCGTGCCCCCTGTCCAATCAATCCCGAGTAATAGAATTTGATGTTTTCCATTTCCGTATTTCTTAGCCGCCTCTAATGAATCGAAAACTGGCGCCACCCCAATCATTCCTTCTGCCCATTTCATGTCGATGTCAATTTTAGCATCTCTAAGACCTATGGGGCGTTTTTCTTCCAAGACGCCTACCAGAAAAACGAATCCATCATCTATTTTATTTATTTCTTTTTTCTCTTTCATAATCTCATCCCATTCCTTTGATTGTACTTTTTATCTGTTGAGCCAAAGCCATTGATTCCCCTTCCAGTTAAAGGCAGTTCCCCATTAATCCATTCAGGGTAATAGACCTTGGCAAAAATAAGTTGTGCAATTCGTTCACCTGGATTGATTGTATATACCTTCTTCCCTGCGTTATATAGAATTACCTTAATTTCTCCGCGATAGTCACTGTCAATCGTCCCAGGTGAATTTAGAACAATGATGCCATGTTTAATGGCAAGCCCCGATCTGCTTCTAATTTGAGCCTCATATCCCTTACCCATTGCTATGTGAAGGCCAGTCCCAATTAGCAGTCGCTCACCTGGCATAATTAATGTCGGATGTTCCAAGGTTGCTCGCAAATCGTAGCCACTTGACGCTTCTGTTGCTCTTTCTGGTTTTATTCCCTTGTAGATAATTTCCATAATAACCCCCGTCTAATTGTCATTAAATCGTAAAACATTCAACCATACATCAGCCATATTTATAGCATCAGCAAGGTCATGGTCTTTAATTTCTTTCCCAATCAGTTCACTCGCTCTAATCTTTGAGAGTTTTTTTAAATCATTTCTACACATCCTTTTACCTCGTATATGTAAAGCTTTAGTCTGCCATGTTTTAGGGTGAATTATCTCAATCGGGACACCCACTAGCGCCGCTATAGCTTGTATTTCAGCCCTACACTCAATTAATGAGGTAATAGAGTTAAAATTTATTCCCTTATATTGATCTTCTATAATTATTTGTGCATCATGTTCCTTGGCATAATTCATTAGATCGTAAAGTGAATCATAATATCCCTTCTTACTTCTGCTTAATTTAAATGCCTTTTTAAATTTACCCTTATCAAAAATTGCTACTGCGGGAGTTTTTTTACTTGGATCTATCGCTATTATCATAAGCCACCTGTCCCGGTTCGGTACTGTTTTTGGTAAAAAAATTATGATGATTCTATCATCTGCATTCTTCTATCTATTGTGACCGGCTCTCCCAGGAAGTCCTTCAATATGTCACACAAAAGGTCTTCATCCTGAAAGTTATATTTAAATTCTTCGCCATTTAAAATTATTGTTATCGTTTCCGGCCTTTTATATTCCTTGTGCATGTCAACGTAAAAGAAATGATATATTGCCCCTTGTTTAAGGTCCCTACCGTTCATAAAATAGTCAATCCAACATTGGTAAAAATAATTCTCCCGCTTCCGTCCCGGCATATTGCATATTTCCTGGCAATTTATTCCATCATAGAGCAAAAATGCTCGTGGGCAATATCCAACAACCCTTCCGATGTATTTTGCCATTCGGATCATTGCATCATGTTTCCGGGATTCGAAACATTTATTGATTAGGTCCCCGGCCAAACCTGAATATGGACTGTTACAATCCTCAAATTTATCGGTTCCATGGATATCTTCTGTCATAATCTCTCCTTTCTTAAAATGGGATATCATCATCTGGGATATCGTCTGGGACGTTATTGTCTTCATTCGGGCTCGCATTTGCTGGGCTTGATCCAAGCATGATCAATTTTGTCCCGACAATCTCGGTTGAGTATTTCTTATCCCCTGATTGAGTTTCCCATTTCCTTGTTTGTAATTTACCTTCAATAAAAATCTGGGATCCTTTTTCAAGGTATTCTGACGCTATTTCAGCTAATCTCCCCCACAAGACGATTTTATGCCATTCTGTCCGGTCAATCCATTCGCCGTTGTTGTCCTTATAACCTTCGTCTGTAGCCATTGAAAAGTTGCAAACTGCTGTGCCGCTAGGGGTGTATCTAATTTCCGGGTCTTTCCCCAATCTTCCGATTAATTCTACTCTGTTTAATGTCCGAGCCATAATTACTCCTTTCCTACGATTTCTAATAATGCTTTTTTAATTGCTATATCCTTTACCCTTAAAATTTCATTTTTCCCCCATGAATTTTTACTTGAAATTTCTCTGTCAAAAAGTTCTTCGAATCGTTTAATAAAATCATTCATTTAATCACCACCTTTCCTTATGTATTTGCATTTTAAGCTACACCTAAAACCCTTCCAATTGCGTTTTGCTGCGCGCGTCAAGCATTTTTCGTAATTTTTACAGTCGAAATTTCTCCTTAAGTCTCCCTCATAAGTTGGCCTTGGTTTCATAATATCTCCAATCTTTTCCTAATTTTTTTAAGGGTCCTTTTTATGTCACCCCCTTTCCCATTTCCATTTTTAAGTAAAGTCTTTAAATGTGATTCAAGTTTTGAGTACATTGCGCATGAATCAATACCAGCCTCATCACAATCGTTTAAAAATAGTTCTCCCGTGATGTATTGTTCTGCATCCTCAAAAATTCGATGTGGATCATCATTGCCGATAAAAGAAAGTTCCCCGCCGCTTAGATAATCCAGGTAGTCTTTGAGTGCCCATTTTATAATGCCCATAATAAGTGCCCGCCTTTGTCTTGAATAATCATATTTTATAGCGTCAACATATCTTGGATTTAACTGTTCCATCTTTATGTCCCCCATATAGTACCAGATCGGTACATTTAAGCAACTTAAAAATCGTGGCCCAATACGAGGTTTTTAAAACTCGTCGTCTTCTCATGAAAAAATAGTCTAACCGTTCCAGTCGGACCGTTACGATGTTTTTCAATAATTATTTCTGCAATCCCCTTCTCCGGCGTGTCATCGTGATAGACGTCTTCCCGGTATATAAACATAACAATATCTGCGTCCTGCTCTATGGCTCCCGATTCTCTTAAATCAGAAAGTTGTGGTCTCTTGTCTGTTCTGCGCTCCAACTCACGGTTAAGTTGAGATAAGAGTATTATTGGGATATCTATTTCTTTTGCTATTGCCTTTATCTGTCTTGAAAGTTGGCTTATCTGTTGCTCCCGTGGAATTTTCTCATCTGGTTTCATGATTTGCAGATAATCTATTATTACTAGCCCGATTTCGTTTTCAGCCTTCATCCTTCTTACCTTTGCCCGGATATCTAGGGCTGAAATATATGGCCTATCATCAATCATCAGATTAAGTTTGCCTAATTTTTCCTTGGCCATTTTAATTTCGGCCATTTCATCTTTACTTAGATAGCCAGCCCTCATCTTATGCGAGTCAATCCCCGTTTCCCCGCTAAGCAGGCGTGTCCCGAGTTGTTCAGCACCCATTTCCAGAGAAAAGAAAAGAACCGGGGTATGTTCAGAAACGTTCCTTGCTATATTTAAGGCAAAGGCTGTTTTCCCCATTCCCGGCCTTGCCGCCAAAATGATAAGGTCCTGGTCCTGAAATCCGGCTGTGAGCCTATCAAGATCTGTAAATCCACTCTGGACCCCGGTATAATCGCCTGTGTTTGCCCTAACAAGATCTATTTTTTCAACTGTTGATCTTAATATTTCCTCGATGTCCCTAATCCTCTCTCGGTCAATTTTCTTTTCTGCAATATTGAAAATTGCCTGTTCAGCCGCTTCAATCGTTTCTTCTATATTTGTTTCATTATCCTCAATCCATGATTGTATCAAAGTGCAAGTATTTAGAAGTTCCCTTAACAGGGCTTTTTCACGTATGATTCTGGCGTACATCTTCGCATTGGTGCCCTTAATCCCAGCCGCTAATTGTGCTAGATAACCAGCACCACCGATCTTTTTTAGTTCCCCATTGTCCCTCAAAAAATCAACCAGGGTAATGATGTCGTGGTCCTTGCCAGTCTCAAACAATTTTATAATTGCCCTGTAAATCTTGTAATGAGATTCCTTGAAAAATTCCCAACCTTCTATTTCATCTATGGCATCATAAATAGTGTCATTTTTACTTATTAATAAGCCAAGTAAAGCCTGTTCTGCCTCGATATTTTTAGGGATATTTTTCATTTTTCAACCCCTTGTTCATAAAGTTTAAAAAAATCATTCCGTCTAAAATTAATTTCCTTCTCTGTCATTTTACCGAGTGATGAAATTCCACCCATCGTTTCTATGATATCTTTAGTGTATGGGTCTAATTCTCCATGCCCCCTAATTTTTAGCATTACTTTTTTCCACGCTTCTTCCGCTTCGGCCCTCGTGTGGATTTTGTGTTTTCTGTTCCCGTTTCCGCTATCCTGGGCTTTTGCCAACCAGCTATTAATATGCCTGTTAATCCCGTTCGGGGTTTTCCTTCTGGTTGGATTAGCAATATTCCATGCAACTAATTTCCGTATCTCTTTTTCCACGTCGATGCCTGGGTATAGTTCCTGCCAAGTGTTAATATCTTCAGGATAAATTTTATGTGTACTCTTATGTTTATCTTTAGTGCCGACAAGTGGAATTTCAAAGAGTGGTTTTGCTGGTGGTTGCTCGGAATGATTTTTTTCGTTCCGAGCAAAAATATTTATTTCTGTTTCTGTTTCTGTTTCTGTTTCTGTTTCTGTTTCTGTTTCGTCCGAATTTTTTATATTTTTTTTATTTTTTTCTAATTTTTTTTCTGAAAATTTTAAATTTTTTATTTCTTCTGGTGGTTCTGGATTTCTTTGTTTGGAGGGTTTTTGAATTTTTTGAAATTTTAAAAAGTTGACGATGTAGTAATATGTTTCGTCATTGTGTTGAAATCTTCTAATCATTCCTATGTTAGATAATTCTTCTAACCATTTTTCAAATTGATTTATTTTAATTTCGTATTCATATGGGAATATCATACTTCTTAGCCATGCCGGATGTCCTTTCACGACTCCATAATCATCCGAGTTAACCCATAATCCAACAAAAACTAGCCTAGCATCACGAGATATCTTAGCTAGTTTTTCATCATTAAAAAATTCCGGTTTAATTATCCTGGATCTTGCCATGACTTTCCCCTTTTTATATCCAGGGTGGGTGTCTCCCACCCCGTGATATTTTTATTTTGATAATTTATCCTTCATTTTATCTTTGGCTTTTGTTATCGCCGTCATCTGTCTTTTGGTTAATGTTTTCTCCCATTCGTGGAAATGGTTGTTCCAATAAGCCTGCAGCTCCTCTAAATTTTTGCATGCGTATATTTTTTTACTTATTTCTGCCGGCGAGGGGTTTTTGTCTGGCTTTGGTTTTTCTTCTGATTGTTGGTTCTCTTTGGGTAATACCAATCTTGTGATATCTGGCATAATAGCGTATCCATATATCCCCTTCTTTTTATCGTTTATCCTAATATGTCGGGTATCTGGTTTTTTTTCGACGACAGCCACAAACATTGGGTCTAATTCATAGAGATATCTTCCCATTCCCCATTGCACTGCTGCCCTTTTCATGGAGTCTGAAAGTCCTCCTTTTACGGGCTCTATGTCTGTGTTTTCCGCTCCATCCCATTTTGTAATCCATTCGTTTTTGATCTTAATGGATATTCCGCATAAAACGCCGCCATCCGGTCCGGGCATAAAATCATTTTTCCAATTTTCCGGCCCACATACTTCATCCAACCGGTTTTGAATAGCCCTGTTTTGGATATATGGAACCAATAGAGCCCAGCATTTTCCATTATTTTTTCCAAGTTGCTGAACCCTCCATTCAACTTCATCTTTTCCAAAAGGTTCTTTTAGTTTTGATAAGTCCATAGTTATTCCTTTCTTTATTTTTCTAGATAGTAACGATATGGTTTTATGCTTTTGTCGATTCTTATCCCCTTAATTACGCCATCCCTTATGTATTTTGCTATTGCAGCTCTAGCGGTATTTTCGCAATTGTAGTGAGTTTTTATAGATGACATAATTTCATTTAAGGTGCTCCCTGGTCTCGCTGAGAGATAAGCATACAGACTAGCAAGTGTGGCCTTAAATGGAGTGAAATAATTTCCGTCTTTAGTTCCGGCCTCACTGTGTTTCTGTTCTCGGTGAAGTCTCTTCAAAATCCAGTTTGCCTTGATTTTTCGGCGTATTTGTGGTGCTAGAATGCAATTAACCTTCCCATAATCGCTTACATAAAAAAGCCCTATTCCGTGAGATTGAAGAAAATCTTTCGCTGCGAAATGGTAATATCTCTTCCATAAGCATGCCGGTGTTCCGACTGCAACGCTTATGTAATGAGCGGGGTAATATCTGTATATTCTAAAAACCTGGTCTAATAGAGATAGAGACATTCTTGTCTTAGTTTCGATTATCCATATAAGCGGAAGGTTGACTGCAACGATATCTGCCTTTGGGGCTCCTTCCGCCCAATCTCCCAGACACACTTCCTTATAAACGTCCCATTCGTTCTCTGTTAACCATCCTACAACTGCTTTGGCAATTTCACTCTCTTTCATATCCGGTCCTTTCCGTACCGCATTGGTACCTTATTGAATAAAAAAAAGATCCTCTTCTTTTCCAGTTTCTTCATAATGTGAGCAATAAGCGCTAACCGGGCAATAGTTCTCACATCTTCTCCCTTTCCATGATTCATAATCCGAGCATCTATAAGGCATAACCTCATTTTGTAGTGCCCATAAAAGATCATCGGCTTTTGATTTGAAGTAAATAATAACATCATTATCGTTTATAAACGGAATTGGAATTAAATAAATGTTCTTATCAATGCCACGTTGTTTAGCAATGTAGGTTCCTCCATCTCTTACTGTTGCCTGTATCTGCATCTTTTTGACCTTAAACCCGGCTCGTTCAAAAAAGATTCGATACATGTTCAACTGCATATCCCAATCAAAACCATCTCTCGTTTCCGGCCTTATTTCAAATGAAGTAATTTTTCTAGTTTTGGGTTTTCCCTTATTTTTACCTGACTTCAGTATAAGTGGTGTGCCATCTGGCCTTAAAATTGGTTCTTCCCGGGTTATCTTGACAATCCCAACCACTTTAGCAACTTTATAACTTCCGCTCGTTTTGTAATCAGTTAATATTTGTGATTCTGCGTCATAATGATCCGCTATCCCGCTAATACCAAATTCTGACATTCCAACCTCTAAAAGTGTTGGTGTGTTTATGAGATTTTTTTCAAGTTTGAGGTGATGTTTTGTTCCCAGGAGTGAAAATGCTTGATCCTGTGGGTCGATTGCATAATCTTTCCTGATTTCAAGGTATGCCTGGCGAGTTCCTTTTAGGAGTTGGGTCACGCTTGGTACGCCAGTCCATTTTCTTTCCCTTCCTATTTCCATTAAGGTTTCAATGGTCATACATCTTTGGTGCATTCTACATTTTTCATAACATTCGTTGATTTTCGTCCATTGCCCATCAGGACAAATAAACCATTTAGCAGGCATTTTAACTGCTCCTTTCTGTACCGTTATGGTACGGTTAAGGTTAAAAAAATAAAAGAACCAAGTACTTAAATACTAACACATTAGTACTTGCCGTGCAAGTGAAAAATGGTATAATAGCTGCTACGGAGGGTTAAAAATGTTAAAAAGTAGAGTTAAAGAAGTTATGGAAAAAAAGGGTTTAACGTTTTCCGATTTAGAGAAAAAAACCGGGCTAGCCCGCGAGACAATTAGGCGTGCCCGGAATGAAAAAATTTCTGATTGTTCATTAAAAACTTTATATAAGATTGCTCTGGCCCTTGGTGTTAAAGTCCAAGATCTATTCGTCCAAGACTGATTCGATCGCCTTAAAGATCTCATCCCACTTACTTTCTTTTTCAATGGCTCTGTCTATAATTGAGCCTCCTTTCATTAGAAATAAGGCAAATTTACTTAAATCGTCTGGCGTTTCAAATTCTTTGTCTAAGATCGTGTTAGCATGTTTATTTATTGCGGCCATAAACCCCTTGTCTCCTATGATCTCGCGAAGTGCGGTAGAGAGTCTATGAAAAACGTTGAAAGTGAATGATCTCCCCGGTTTATTTCCCCTAAAATCACTCAACCTGGGTCTAACAAGGCCCGCCTTCTTTGCCCATATTGTATCTGAAATCTCATAATCTTCCGCCGTCCTGTCAAGGATCTCAAATAATGCCTTATGGACCTCCCAATTTGCCATATCCTTTCCCCTTTCTTGCGGTTAACATTTTAATTAATGTCCTAACTACAATATACTAAGATTTTAGTATATTGCAACTTCTAACCACAAAAAGGGTTGACATGTCATGTCTAGGTGGTGTACCATTTAGGTACAGGCTAGAAATTATCACAAAACTAACATTAAAGCAACTTTTTATGGGTCCATATCTCACAGCCAAACAGGCCGCAAAATATATTGGTTATAGTCTCCAGGTTTTTTATAAACTTGTTCGAGATTATCAAATTCCTAAATATGGACCATCCCGTAATCGCTATCGCCAATTGGATCTTGACAATTTTATGGAATCCCCCTATTGTTTCATTCAATGCAATCATGCCCATTCTCAAAAAACACCTGATTTGCTCGATTTAATTGATCTATGAGTGTTCATCAAAAACCAGACGGACGTTGGTATGCAAGCTATCGTGATTCGTCCGGGAAACAGCGAACTAGGACTTTTGGTCGTGGTTCCGGTGCGAAAAAACTTGCCCAAGCTTTTGATTTTGAAATAAAAGCCAAGAAAAAACTTGGCAGGCAAGTTGGAGCTACTGCATCGACAAATTTTGTCGCTTTGACAGCAGAATATGTCAAAAATTGTCAAGCTAATGGAGGGTCTAAAAAATATATTAAAGAACTTGTAAATTTGATTCGTAATCATATAGCTCCCATCCTCCCCAATAAACCCGTCGATCATCTTACGTATAAAGATGTAATGAGAGTCGCTGAATATTATAAAGACCGTAGTCAATCCACTAGGAATAGGTATTTATCCTATATGAATGCTATTTTTAATTTTGGAATTAAACATGGATTAACACACAATAATCCCCTCGCGACGTGGAAAAAAGCAAAAGAAGTGCCAAGACAAACACTTCTCACTGTCCATGATCTTCAAAAGATATATAAACATGCCGCGCCTCATCTTAAATGGGCCATAGAAGTCCAGTGGAATCTTGGGACCCGTCCCGGCCCCAGTGAGCTTTTCTCTATTCGCTGGGATCAAGTTGATTTTGAAGCCGGGGTGGTCCGTGTGTACGGACGAAAAACTAAAACGTGGCGCGAGGTTCCTATAAGAGCGACGTTCAGACAAAGGTTGCTTGAAATGAAAAGGGTTGCCTCCACCCCATACCTTATTGAATATAATGGGAAACCGATCAAACAATTAAGACGTTCCTTTAAGACAGCATGTAAAAAAGCCGGGATAAAATATCCTGTTCGGATGTATGATCTCCGGCATCTTTTCGCTTCAGTAATGCTTGCCGGTGGTGCCGATTTAGCCGCGGTCTCTAAAATCCTCGGGCATTCAAGCACCAAAATGACAAGCGACGTTTATTATCACCTTTTGCATGGGGAAAAACAAAGGGCCGTAAATCTTTTGCCTGATCTTCCCAATGAAAAAGATGACAATAAAAAGATCATCAGGTTGGTGGTGGATAACAAAACCGGATAACATTTCTTGTCATTTAAGCACAAAAATGTTATCCGGTTCAACAAAAAAAGCCATGAATAGAGGGCAAGAAAACAATGACCGGCTGCATGGCATTCAGGAGGTCGGCGGTTCGATCCCGCTCAGCTCCACCAATAATTGTAAACTCAACCCAACCTGCGTGGTTGGGTTTTTTATTGATTGAAGAAACAACA
>Ga0256841_1001331_pt1 | contig 21770 bp, 18 predicted proteins | sample 356308metaG_FD_185971 | JGI IMG/M metagenome (GOLD analysis project Ga0256841, IMG submission 185971) | Hydrothermal vent microbial communities from Mid Atlantic Ridge, Atlantic Ocean - 356-308 | ecosystem: Environmental > Aquatic > Marine > Hydrothermal vents | place: Atlantic Ocean: Mid... | reverse complement strand
TATTCGGGTATGCCGTAGCGAAGCATACCCCCAAGTTTATCAAGGCTTTCAAAAATTGTTGCACCATGTCCGAGGCTACGTAAATAATAAGCTGCACTGAGACCGGCAGGCCCACCACCAATAATGGCTACCTTCTTACCACTTTCTTCGGGCACCTTTGGAAGTATCCTTGTCCCGCTCTTTCGCTCAACGTCCGAAGCAAATCTCTTCAAAGGATTGATCGCCAGTGCTTCGTCAACCAGATTTCTACGGCAGGCAAATTCACAGGTATGAGGGCATACCCTGCCTATGGTCGCCGGCATGGGATTTTTTTCTTTAATTAGTCTTACCGCCTCCAGGTATAGACCCTCTCGAATAAGTGCAATGTAGCCTTGAATATCAATATGAGCAGGGCACGTTATCTGGCAGGGTGGGACACAATCTCCATAGTGATCGTCCAGAAGCATATCCAGGAGCAATTTCCTCGTAGCCCGAATCTCATCGCTGCTAGTGACAACCTTCATGCCCTCCTTAACAAGCGTGCCACACGATGCCTTAAATTGTTCTTCTCCTTCTATGGACACAATACACAAGCGGCAATTCTCAAGAGGGGCAAGAAGCGGATCGTAGCAAAGAGCCGGTATCTTTATACCGTTTTGGCGTGCAGCTTCCAGAATGGTCATATTAGCATCAGCAGTGATCTTTTTGCCATCAATGGTTAATGTAACTTTTTCTGCCATAGCCTCTCCCTTTTCCAAATTGTGCTAATCTGAAATTTTCAAGTGCCGGTTAGAATTATTTATCAGCAAAATCTGTTTGCTTGAATGCTTTCATGTTCAAGAACCCCGCAATTCGACCCCCTGGAAACCCAGTACCGCGGATATCTTGTGATTTTTTTCTTAAAACTAGTTAAAAAAATCATCCCGAATTAACGTTCTCGGGACATAAGCAAGCACCCTATTTTTTCAAATCAAGTAATAAAAAAAGGTTTGATTGGATCTAACTTGCTGATTTGAAAGCATAAATAAAACTATCCCCAAAAATATTTCACTAGCCTCGGCAATTTTTGATGCAAATTACCATAAAATTTTTGCCGTGTCACTAATTTAATTAAGAATTTGGAAAAGAAATGGAAAAGAAATGGATTTTTGAAGAAACGTTGTCATGCCTGTGTTTTGAAAGCGAGGATAATGTAAAAAACCAATTGGAGAAAGTTTTCTCGAACTCTCCAGGTATACTTTTCGTGATAATATTTCTTGCCAGGAATCTTATCGATTCGATGTTTTCTTTTAAGCAATCCTGATGTATAAGTTTAATATCATAATATATCAAAGTCTAATTTGTCTTCGGTTCTAAATAGTCTTTTGGAGAGGCTTTCGTCCTTCGGTGGTGGCTGACCTCATATGGTCCGGTCAAACTGGTTAGTCTCTCTTAAATCTCTTTTTGCACTCTTTTTAACTACCTTGTTTGAGGTTCTGACAGTAGGTTTCTTGCTAAGGTGAAAGGAGAGGAAAATGAAATCAGTGATAGTCAGACCGGAGCGTTGTGTTGGGTGTATGCAATGCATGATAGCCTGTGCAGTAGCTCACTCCGGCACAAAAACCCTTTATGGCGCTATCCAGGAAAAGCCCAGGCCACGGCCTCGTATTCATATCGGAGCCGGGCTTTACCGGGAAGCTTTTCCTAACAGATGCCGTCACTGTAGTCCTGCCCCCTGTTACTATGCATGCTTGCCAGGTGCGATACACACCATTGAGGACCGAGGCACCGTTATAGTTGATCCGGGAAGGTGTATCAACTGTGCTTCGTGTGCAATGGTTTGTCCTTTCGGTGTAATAAGGTACCACGAAGACGTATTTGCGCCACCTTCCAGGACAGTAGCCATAAAATGTGACAATTGCATCGAACGCCAGGAAAAGGGACTTATCCCGGCCTGCGTTGAAGCGTGTAAAACGGGAGCACTTATTTTTGAAGATGTAAATGTCGCTCTTTCGGAAAAAACATCTGAGGTAAGCCGAAGGGCTTCCGTTGGCATTTCTGAAGATAAGGTGCAACCCGGGAACCCGCTCCAACTATTGTACAAACATAAAGAAACACTAGAGTCACTTAGCAGGAACGAGATTCGAATATAAACCTTTCTTTCACGGGACTAGGGAGGAACGTTATGGCCGATAGAGAGCAATACAGGGATATGACCATTACGGAGGACGGGAAGCTCATGCTGGAAAAAGCCTCAACCGATGGCATTGAGACGGTTTGGGATCGCTACAGGAAGCAATTACCCCAATGTGGGTTTTGTGAGCTTGGCTTAAGCTGCCGCAACTGTGCCATGGGCCCATGCCGGATCGATCCGTTTGGTGAAGGGCCACAAAAAGGTGTATGTGGAGCCGATGCGGACATAATCGTGGCCAGGAACCTGGGGCGTATGATAGCAGCCGGCGCTGCTTCCCACTCCGACCATGGCCGTGACCTTGTGGAAGTGCTAAGAAAAGTATCCGAAGGGAATGCCCCGGGTTACGAAATAAGAGATGAGGAAAAGCTTAAAAAAGTGGCCATGGAATACGGGGTTGAAATTGAAAATAGAAGCGTGGAAGAAATCGCAAGCGACCTTGCTTATGCCATGGAAGAAGATTACGGTACCCGCAAGAAGGCTTTAACCCTGCTAAACAGGGCACCGGAAAAACGCCGCAGTCTCTGGGAAAAAGTTGGCATTACCCCGAGGGGGATTGACCGTGAAACATCTGAGATGATGCATAGAACCCACATGGGAGTTGATAACGATTGGGCCAACCTGCTTCTCCACGGTCTCAGGAATGCCCTTTCCGACGGTTGGGGCGGATCCATGATCGCTACCGAAGTTTCCGATATCCTCTTTGGCACACCAAAACCTACTGAATCTACGGTAAACCTGGGGGTTTTAAAAGAGGACGAGGTTAATATCATTGTTCACGGACACAATCCTGTGGTTTCGGAGATGATCTACCAGGCAGTGAATGACCCTGAGCTCGTCGAGCTTGCAAAAAAGAAGGGAGCAAAGGGAATAAACCTTGTTGGCCTGTGCTGTACGGGCAATGAATTGCTAATGCGACGCGGTATTCCCATGGCCGGTAATCATCTCATGACAGAACTTGTAATTGTTACCGGCGCGGTCGAAATGATCCTGGTAGATTACCAGTGCATTATGCCTTCCCTGGGGCACATTGGGGCCTGTTACCATACGAAGATGGTATCCACGAGTGATAAGGCAAAGTATCCTGAAATGGAACACCGTGAATTTCATCCTGAAAACGCCAAGGAACTTGCAAGAGAACTTGTAAAGGAAGCCGTTGAAAATTTCACAAACAGAAATCCAGGGAAGGTTTACATCCCTGTGGAACCAGTAAGACTTACGTCCGGTTTTTCTGTTGAAGCCATAGTGGAAGCGCTTGGAGGGAGCCTGGAACCCCTGATTAATGTTATCAAAGAAGGGAAAATCCGTGGAATCGCGGGGATAGTTGGATGTAATAATCCCAAGATTAAGCATGATTACGGTCATGTGACGCTCACAAAAAAATTGATTAACAATGACATCCTGGTGGTTGACACGGGCTGTGCAGCAATTGCAAATGGAAAGGCAGGATTGAAAGTCCTTGAGGCGGTAAGCATGGCAGGTGAAGGTCTCAAAGCGGTATGTAGCGCACTTAAGATTCCCCCTGTTTTACATGTCGGGAGCTGCGTGGATAACGTGCGGATTCTCGTTGCAGTAGCCGCCATAGCTAATGAGCTTGGCGTAGACATGAGTGATCTTCCGGTTGCTGGTGCAGCCCCAGAATGGTATTCGGAAAAAGCTGTTTCCATCGGGGCATACATGGTTGGTTCAGGAATTTTCACGGTGCTCGGCCCAATGCCCCCGGTGCTGGGAAGTTCTAGGGTAGTGGAACTTCTGACCTCGGGGTTAGAAGGGGTCGTGGGAGCAACTTTTGCGGTGGAACCAGATCCGGAGAAAGCTGCATCCCTGATTATCAGGCACATTGAAAGGAAAAGGAAAACCCTGGGATTGAGTTAAAAAGGCAAGGAGGAGAAAATTGTACATCGTCATAATGGCTGGAGGTTCCGGAACCAGGTTTTGGCCTTTTAGCCGCAAGGCCAAGCCAAAGCAATTCCTGGCAATCGTTGGCAAAAATCCCATGGTGGTGGAAACCTGGAATAGGGTAAAACCCCTGTCAAACGAAAAGGAAGGACTTGTTGTCTTAGGACAGCAGCACCTTGAAGAAGCAAGACGGCTTTTTGATGGAGAAAACATTGAGCTGATCGCAGAACCTGTTGGGAGAAATACTGCGCCGTGCATCGGGCTGGGTGCTCTATACGCTGACTGCATGGGTCTGCAGGAATCAGTGGCCTTTCTTCCTGCAGACCACTATATCGCAGACACGGAGACCTTTTTGCGTAGCCTGAAACTGGCTGGTGACATAGTGAAAGAAGGCGGGATAGCAACCCTTGGTATTGTACCGACCAGACCAGAAACAGGATACGGCTACATTCACAAGGGGTCGCTTTATTCCTCCGATGACGGGACCAACGTTTATGAAGTTTCCTCGTTCGTGGAAAAGCCTGACCTGGAGACTGCCCTCAAGTACCTAGAGAGTGGTGAATATTACTGGAATGCCGGGATCTTTCTTGCCAATCCAAGGACCATTCTTAAGGAAATCGAAGTCCACCTTCCCGACTTACACATTGGATTGCAAAAGATAAGGAAGTGCGTGGGAAAGCCGGATTTTGATAGAGTGCTAGAAGAAGTTTACCCTGATTTACCAAACATTTCTTTCGATTACGGAATAATGGAGAAAACAAAGGAGAAAGTCCTGGTAATACCGTGCGACTGCGGGTGGAGTGACGTGGGGTCCTGGCTTTCTCTCTACGAATTGAAAAAAGGCAAATCAGACGACGGTGCAAATGTAATTGAAGGCGATACCTTGATGATCGAATGCAGAGGAAATCTCGTTGCTAGCAAGGCAGATCGGTTTATTGCTTGCCTGGGTATAGAAAACTCCCTTATCGTGGACACCCCGGATGCTCTCCTTGTGGCTGACAAATCCCGATCCCAGGAAGTCAGGAAAATAGTCGAGTATTTGAAAAAAGAAGGAAGGGAAAATCTTCTCTAGCAGCAATCTACCATTGAAAAAGGCGGGATTATATCCCGCCTGAATTAGTCAGATAATACTTAAAGTGATCTTTTGTATTACCCCTGAATCCGTGACGAGACTTTATGGCTGATTTGTTTAACATGTCTAAATTGCTAATTGTTGACCACACAGCCACGGTGGATTATTCTTCATCTTGTCAAGCAATCTTTTTCCGCCCCGCGGGCAGTCCACCTGCCCTGCATCTGGGGCCCAGGTGAACGATCAAAAGATTCAGGTTACCGGTAAATGCCAAGGTAAACAGCATTAACCTTTGTCTTGAGTACTGATTTTCGCCAACTCCTGCACCTTTTCCAGTTTTTCTTTAACACTAGGAAAGAGCGACATGTCTGTATGCGGCAGGAAGAGCGATGCCACAAACTCATCCATAAATTTCTTATTTACGGAAAGTTCAAAAGAAGTCATCTGCTTCGAAATCATCTCAGCTTTTTCAAAAGCATGATACGACAGCATGCACATCCTTGCGCCGGCCAGGGAACTATTCCCGATGAACTTTATCCTTTCCTTCGGAATATCGGGCAGAAGACCGATGAGGATGGAATTTTCTATATTCAGAAAGTTTCCAAATCCACCGGCAACGAATAATTGTTCAATATCCATGAAGGTTAAACCGACACTTTCCACAAGTACTTTCATCGCCGCAAGAATAGCACCTTTAGATTTTATCAGGTTCCCAATGTCATCTTCCGTGAGAACCACCTTTTCGCCCGTCTCGGTTTCGTCTTCGAAGGCTAGTACAAACTCTGGCACATCATCTTCTACTTGAACGTGCGGATGATCTAGTTTTATGAAATGTCCCGCCTGGTCGATAATTCCGTTTAGCAACAACTGCGCAATGGTATCGATGATCCCGGAACCGCAGATACCTCTCGGTTTTGCCTTACCGATGGTAACATAACTGACCTTCTCCCCATCTATGGCAACTTTCTGTATTGCACCCTTCGTTGCCCTCATCCCGCATTTGCTTCCTCCACCTTCAAAGGCGGGGCCAGCAGATGCAGAACAGCAAACCATCCATTCATTGTTTCCTATTACTATTTCACCGTTCGTACCAATATCAATAAGGGCACCAATTTTCGAACTATCAGAGAGATGAGAAGAAAGCACTCCTGCCGTTATATCACCTCCAACATAGCTGCTCACACCGGGAAGGCATCTCAGCATCGCGTATTTACTTGCCTGCAGGCCAATCTCACGAGCCAGCACCGGAGGAAAGTGATCGGCGGTGGGAACGTAAGGTTCAATACGTATGGTACACGGTTCGAGACCCAGTAAAAGGTGAGTCATGGTGGTGTTACCTGCAGCCACCACGCATGCAATATCGTCGACACGGATCTTGTTTTTACTAACCAGGGAAGCCACGAGAGCATTGATGGTATTTATCACTGCCTGGTTCAGTGGGTTCAGCCCACCTCTACTGCAAGCGTAGATCATCCTGGAGATAACATCTTCACCGTAACGGGCCTGCTGATTGTGGCTAGCTTCTACAGATAGCACCTTTCCGGATCGTAAGTCTACGAGTTCAGCCACGATGGTTGTGGTTCCAACATCAACTGCGATGCCAAGGTTTTTACCCGATGTATCACCTGGTTCAACGTTGACAATTCGTACGCAATTTCCATTTTCCACGTGGCTTGTTGTGGTAATTTTCCAATCATTTGCTCTTAACAATCCCGACAAACCTTTCAGGCACTTGAATTCAAAATCAATTTCCACCCCTTTGATCTTTTTCTTTAGCTCTCGTAGTATCCTATCCACATCCGACACGTTGTCTTCGAGGGTTGGTGGAGGGAGCCTAAGAAAGTGTTTTTGCATCAGGGGCTGATAGAAACCAATTTCTCTCTGGCTAATAGGGTGGTCTTCAAACGGTTTGGGCGTATCGAACTGGACTATATCCTCGGAAACAAGGATTTGCTCCTCTTCTCTTCTAGACTCTGGCGGGACGATAACTTCAGTATCACTCAACACCTTGGTTTGGCAGGCAAGAACTACGTTTTTATCGAGTTCCTTCTTACTTAAAAATGAAACTGCCTTGTTGGAGGCCTCGATTTTTCCCTTGACATGTATTAATCGGCATTTCCCACAAACACCCTCTCCTCCGCACAGGCTATTGATGTCAATTTCTGCCCTGTTTGCGGCTTCAAGCAACGTTGTCCCGGTTTCCACTTCAACGGTCTTTTCGTCAGGTTGAAACGTAACTTTAACTTTAGCCATTTTTGCTCACTCCGTGTTGTTACAGGTTATCAAAAAACTAAACAATCCGATGCATGGTTAACCTCATTCTTGCCAGCACCAGTTTACTTATTAATGCCCGGTTATTACTGCGCTTCATCCTTCGATGACGGCCGGCATTAGTTTAACACATAATTGCGGGATGGAGTAACATAATCTACTGATATTATATAAGTGACTGGGTTACAAGGCTAAATTCGGTAGCTTATTGATTTGGCTCACCTTAAGGCACCGTTTATGGAAGAGTCGTGAATGTTCTTCGATGCAAAATTAATGTCACTCCCCATTTCCCTTAGTGGCCCTGTCTGGCATGAGCTCGCTGGCCAAAGAAATATTTCTCCGCCCGTATTCTTTTATTAGGGGAGCTATTTCTTTCAGTGATTTGTCTTTTCTTATGCTTGCGAGCTTAATCAACATAGGCAGGTTTACTCCAGATACCACTTCAACCTTTCCCTTGCGGAGAAAGGAAAGACTGATATTTGAGGGAGTACCTCCAAAAAGGTCCGTTAGGATCAATACTCCGTCACCGTCATCAACTTTTTTCAGGTGATCCCCCACCAGCTCTTTAAGCTCTTCAATTGTATACCTGGGATCCATGGAAACCGCCTTGCACTGATCAAGCTTGCCCACTATCAGTTCAGCAGTCTTTAGCAGTTCCTGCGCCAGGTTACTATGACAGATGATTAATATGCCAACCATAATTAAATCTACTGCGCACCTTTCTCAGTCTGCATCAATGTCCCTGTGATAAGTGACCACTTTGTACCCGTGATGTTCTAAGGCCTTTTTGATCTCTTCAATAAACACCACTGAACGATGCCTGCCACCGGTGCATCCTACGGCTATGTTCAGGTACCGCTTGCCTTCTTCTATATACCGGGGAAGATATTTAAGTATAAAGTTTAGAAAGTCGTCGAGGAATTCTCTCGATAAATCCCACCTTAGCACCCATTCCTTTATTTTTTTATCAAGCCCTGTTAGTCCCCTTAATTCTTCCACGAAATACGGATTGGGAAGAAACCGAACATCCATCACTATATCTGCTTCAAAAGGCACTCCGTATTTGAAACCAAAAGAAATCAGCTCGATGGAAAGAAGCGAACTCGGTTCTACGGAAGAATAGTAAGCGGTAATAAGAGCTTTTAACTGGTGAACCGATTTCTCCGTTGTGTCAATTACCTTTGTGGCCATTTTCTTAAGTCCCCTGAGTTCTTCACGCTCAAGGTTAATGGCCTGTAACAGGTTAATATCCTTTGATGCAAGCGGGTGTTTCCGTCGGGTCTGGCTGTACCGCCTATGCAGAGTTTCCACGGTAGCTTCGAGGAAGATAATCTCTAGGTCATATCCCTGTTTTGTGATGAAGCGAAATACCTCCGGGTATTCTTTGAAGAAACTCCTTTCACGTATATCTACACCAAGAGCAATCTTGTCTACATCCTGCATTTCTTTCTTGTGAAGTTCCAGGAACCCGGTAAGCAAGGGGAGAGGAAGATTGTCTATACAAAAGTACGAGATGTCTTCGAAGGCCTTAATTACGGTGCTCTTTCCTGAACCGGAAAGTCCAGTAATTATAACAATCTTGATATTTCGCGGATTAAATCTGCTTGCTTCTTTTTTCGAATCCGCCACTTTGTCAGACCAGCCTTTCTGACTTTTTCTGCATTAAAATCAAAAGCCCGTTTTCGTCTCGAAAACGGGCTGCCAAATTACTCAGTTTTCAACTAGGTCGTTATCCACTACACAAAGCCTCTCCACCTAAAAATCCTGATCCTCTCTGGAAATGATTTCGAAAATCTCGTCCCTTGAATTGGCGTTGAATAGTTTCCGCCTGAGATCTACACTCCTAAGCAGTCTGGAAATCTTGGCAAGAGCCCTGAGGTGCACGCCTGCCGAATTTTCTGGTGCGACCAGTAAAAAGAATAGGTGAGCCGGTTTTCCGTCCATGGAGTCGAAATCTATCCCTTCCGTGCTTTTTCCGAACGAAATCAGGAGTTGATCTATGTCTTTGAGTTTCCCATGTGGTATAGCAACACCTTCACCGATACCGGTGCTTCCCAATCTTTCTCTTTCCATCAGGACTTCCACTAACTCATCCCGTTTCAGGTACTTCTTTACATTTACCAGCGCATCACTTAATTCTTCAAGCACCTCTCTTTTTGTCCTAGCTTTCAACTCCGGTACTATCGCTTCTTTAGGCAGAATATCCAAGATTTTCATAGAAGTCCTTCAGCGTGCATGTAAAAATTATTCTCCTTTATCAAAACCTAACTAGCGCTTTAGGATGGTTCAATCAGCCCGTAGTTCCCATCTTTTCGCTTGTAAATTACATTTATATTATTTGTTCGAGCATTTGTAAATACCAAGAAGTTGTCATCTGAGAGTTCCAGTTGCATTACTGCCTCGTCAATGTCCATTGGTTTTGCGTAAAACTTCTCAGATTTTATCACTTGAGGTTCTGAATCTTCCGGAAAATCAGACCCTTGCATTGTCTCGAGCTCTTTGCCCCGAGTTGCCGCCCCTTTTCTCCTACGAAATTTATTTTTGTGTTTTTTTATTTGGGCTTCCAGTTTATCCACCACCATGTCTATTGCCGAGTAAAGATCCTCCGTTTCTTCCACCCCATTTATTCTAACACCATTGACATTTATTGTAACGTCGGCAATGTGACGGAATTTCTCCACCGTGAGCACCACATGCGCCTCCGCTGGCGTGTCAAGGTATTTTTGGACCCGTGAAATTTTGTCTATTGCATACTGTTTTAGGTTCTCGGAGGGTTCCACACGTCTGAAAGTAACTGATATTTGCATACCTGTCTCCTCCCTTTGACAGCCAAGATAAAGGTTAATCTTCTACTTCTACTTTCTCTTTTTCTTCAGGTTTCCCCAAACGGCCTTTTTTCTCTTGCTGGATGGTAAAATCCCCATTATCTCACGGTACTTTGCTACCGTTCTTCTCGCAATTTTTATGTTTTGCTCCCTTAGAAGCTCTACTATTTTCTTGTCGCTATACGGTTTCTCAGGGTTCTCATTCTGAATTATTCGGCGAATCATTTCTTTTACGCTCTCGGATGCCACCGATTCACCAACAACACTGTTTATGGAGCTATTAAAGAAGAATTTTAATTCAAATATTCCCTGAGGGGTATGCATGTACTTGTTGGTGGTTACGCGGCTAATGGTGGATTCGTGCATGTTTACATCTTCCGCTACATCTCTTAGCACCATGGGTTTGAGATGCGTGACCCCCTTTTCGAAGAACTCTCTTTGAAACTTAACTATACTTTTTGCAACCTTATAGATGGTTCTTTGCCTTTGATGGATACTCTTGATAAGCCATGATGCTGAACGTAGCTTCTCTTGTATATAGTCCTTGGTAAAGTCAGAAAAGTTGCCGTCTTTTTTAAGAGCATCCTTGTAAAAGGAACTAATTTTTAGCTTGGGTAGCCCGTCCTCGTTCAAAACAACCACAAAATCGTTGTCCACCTTGAAAACATATATATCAGGGCTAATGTATTGTACGTCTTCCTCGTTGAACGCCAGTCCGGGTCTCGGATCGAAATTCATGATAATGTTTATGGCTTTTTCTATTTCTTCTGGGGGGCGTTTAAGAGCCCGTGAAATAGCATAGTAGTTCTTGTTTTCTAGGTCGTGGAGATGGTTCAAAATAATTTCTTCCACCAGTTCATTCCTGGGCTCTAAATTCCTGGCTTGAATCATTAGGCACTCTTTTAAATCCCGAGCTGCAACACCAACAGGATCAAATTCCTGAATCCTTTCCAGAACTTTCTCAACGGCCTCGACCTCTGCCCCTGCCATCTCGGCAATTTCCTCCACATTGGCCTTGAGGTATCCGTCGGTATTGAGATTCCCTATTATTATTGAACCGATGTTTCGCTCTTCCTCGGTAAAATTGGAAAGTCTTAACTGCCACATCAGGTGACTGTCAAGGGATGCTTTCTTGACCAGCCTGTTTTCCAGTGGCGGTAATTCCTTGAAATACTCGTTTTCCACTATGGCAGGTGAACTGGTGCTGTATTCTCCTATATACGATTCCCAATCAAAATCCTCTGGAGGTTCCTCCTTAACTACTACCTCTTCAGGGTCTTTACTCGCTTCAGCTTTTTCCTTCCCCGACTTTTCATCGTCTTCTGTAATTTCGAAGGTTTCTTCTTCAAGAACAGGATTGGTTTCCAGTTCCTGGCGAACCGTTTCCACAAGTTCAAGTCTGGACAACTGCAACAGCTTTATAGCCTGTTGCAACTGGGGCGTCATCACCAGTTGTTGCGTAAGTTTAAGTTGCTGTTTTAGTTCCAATGCCATGTACTATTCCTTTTCAAACTCCTAAGCTGAACTCGTCCCCCAGGTAAAACCTTCTTGCCACCTCACTTGTCGCAATCTTATCCGGACTCCCCTCCTCCAGTATCTCTCCCTGGTGCATAACGTAGGCACGGTCGCACACCTTCAAGGTTTCTCTTACATTATGATCCGAAACAAGTATCCCGATTCCTTTCTCCTTTAATTTCCTTATTATATTCTGAATATCTATGACTGCAAGAGGATCGATGCCCGCAAACGGCTCATCAAGCAACATGAAGTAAGGGGATATTACCAGGCACCTCGTTATCTCCACCCGTCGTCTTTCACCTCCCGATAGGCTGTAAGCCTTATTATTTGCCAGGTGAGATATATTCAACTCATCGAGCAACTCTTTCAACCTTTCTTTTCTTACATTCTCAGAAAGATTCAATGTTTCCAGAATGGCCATTATATTTTCTGAAACAGTCAGCTTTCGGAAAACCGAGGGCTCCTGGGGGAGGTATGTTATTCCTAGCCTTGCCCTCAAGTACATAGGCAAATCGGTGATATCTTCGTTATCAAAAAAAACCTTGCCATTCTCAGGTTTTATAAGTCCCACGATCATATAGAAAGTCGTGGTTTTACCCGCTCCATTCGGTCCGAGTAGTCCCGTTATTTCACCGGCCTTAACCCGCAGGTTAACTTTGTTTACAACCACCCGTCCCCTGTATGATTTAACCAGATCTCGCGTTTCAAGTACGTTCATTTCTCTATTGAGTTACTTTCTTTCCGGATTTTGGCTGTATCGTAGCTTTGACCGGTTCGTCGTGTCCACCTTCTACAATGCTTTTGTTTTCTTCTAACAGTATTATAACTCTTCGCCCCGAAATAAAGTCACCCCCCCTGCTAATTTTCGGGTGACCTTCCAGTATTAGCTTTTGCAAATCTTGGTAATATGTGGCCCTATCACCAATGGCAACTATGTCACCTTTGGAAATCTTGACGTTGCCTTCCACGTAGATCTTCTCTATTTGGTCTGTGCCAGAAAGGTCCGTATCACTTCCTTTGGTCTTCCCTTTCTTTCCGCTTTTCGACGGCCTGTACGTTACCGTCATTCTGTCTCCCAATACCGTGAGATCCCCCTTCTTTGCCATTACATGACCGAGGAATATAATCTTGCGCTTTGTTTGATCTACCTCGAGTCTATCGCTAACGATATGTATGGATTCCTTTTTAGACTTGCTCTTAGATTTTCTGGCATTTTTCCCCTTTGCAGATTCTGAAATTCCAGAAAAAAACAAAATCCCCACACCAACTACAACCATCCAAACCAGTAAAATTCTGGCAAATGAAGACCTTGAGTTGTTTTTTATCGCTATCCCCACAATCCCCAGCCCCCAATTTTAGTGGCCATCAACCCAGTTCCGCTAAAATATGACCACCCAGAAGACAATCCACTGTAGAATCTATCCTGAGTTTTTTTCCATCAATATCCAGCGTAAGCCCCTGCCCTTTTAAAACCATGCCGTTTCCTGTCATTATAACCCGATCGCGGGTCATAATAATCCTTTTATTATTGAGGTAATGTAAAGAGTCCGTCACTAAAGTGTAAGGCCCCGTTTTTAATATGACTTTTCCGAACAGCTCTATGTTCTTGCTACTTACGTGCATTGTCGCTTTGTCACCCTTTATGTATAGCTTTCTTCCGTCTTGCAGGTAAACAACCGCATTGACATCACTGAGTAAAGTTTGACCTTTTTTCGAATAAAACTTTGCCTCCCTGGCATGTAAAGTCCAGAATTTTTTGCCTTTTCTCACCTCGGTATAGTCTACGCCTTCGATGACCATGTCCGCATCAATTTTAACCCTAGAATCCTGAACAGCACCGGTCCACTGGGAGCTATCCCACCACCCGTATGCCAGGACACTCACGAGTAGTATTGTTACTACTCCAAGAGATAATCTCCATATTTTAAGCATTTTCTTTTGCTTAAATACGTTTTCTTTCATTTTTAATCCCTACGATGTACACCCACCAATTCGCTTCCGTAACTTTCTAATTTTCTTAAAAGAAACCATTCAATTTTTTGACAGGTAGATGTCGATAATCAATTGATTTAACGAAATAAATAAACCAGCTTTCTAATCGAACTATATCATCTAAAACTTTTTACTGTAAAGTTAATCTTCCAGGTAATGTCTAGGGAAAACGAGAAACGATGAGATCAATCATTAAAGTAGCGGTCGGTTACCTCTGGCCACTTTCCCTGGGCTTTAAGGATTAATTCACAAACCTCTCGGCATGCTCCTCTACCTCCAGAATGTCGAGTCGTGTAGTGAACGTAAGGGAATAAATCTTGGCAGGCATCGGGCACGGCTATTGCCAAGCCAACTCTTCTGAGCACCGGGATATCGACTAGATCGTCTCCCATAAAAGCAACTTCTTCATCCGTAAGGTTCTTCTGTTTCAAAATCTCGTTGTAGGCTTCAATCTTATTTTTTATCCCTTCTAAGACGAGGCCTATGCCGAGGTCTCTTGCCCTATTCATAACCGCCCTAGAATGACGGCCCGTAAGAAAACCTACTTCCACACCTGCTCTCTGGAGTAACTTAATGCCGTGTCCGTCTCTGACGTCAAATACCTTGCTCTCTGAACCATCGTCATGGTAGATTAGACCTCCGTCAGTAAGTACCCCGTCAACATCAAGGAGTAACAACCTGATTCGTTTTAATCTCGCCATTAAATATAGTGGTACATCCATGCAAAATCCTCTAGACATAGATCATCAGGAATTTTTAACAGTCATTTTGAAAACTAAATGGCAGTCGCCTCAAGAAGCAAGCACTTCTAGACGATCACTTCGCCCCAATCTTCAGAAGACAGGTTCTTGATGTATTTTATTACTCGTCCCATGACTGCCAGTGGCATTGAATTAGGCCCGTCACATAGTGCATCGTCCGGGTTTTCATGGACTTCCATGAACACACCATTAACTCCTACTGCTAAAGCGGCTTTCGTTAAAGGCCATACGAATTCTCGCTTCCCACCGGAACATTTCCCCTGTCCGCCAGGCATTTGTACACTATGGGTAGCATCAAAAATAACCGGTACATTGAACTCTCGCATAATGACAAGAGACCTCATGTCCACAACCAGATTGTTGTAGCCGTAGCAGCTTCCTCGCTCCGTAACCATTACCTTGTCATTACCGGTACTGAGTACTTTTTCCACAACATTTTTCATATCCCAGGGAGCCATGAACTGTCCCTTTTTAACGTTAACGGGCTTTCCTGTTTTCCCAGCGGTGATCAGGAGATCGGTCTGCCTGCACAGAAACGCAGGAATCTGTAAGATATCAACTACCTCTGCAGCTTTCTCAATGTCGTAGACGCTGTGCACATCCGTAGTTACCGTTACCCCCAGATCCTTTTTGATTTCCCCCAGAATCTGAAGACCTCTCTCCAAACCCGGGCCCCTGTACGATTCTATCGAAGTTCTGTTCGCCTTGTCATAGGAACTCTTGAAAACAAACGGCAACTGGTTATCACTGCAGATATCCTTCAGTTTTTCCGCTACCCGATAGGTATGCTCAGAGCTTTCTATTACACAAGGCCCCGCAATTAAAAACAATTCTCTTTTTTCAAATATTCTAGAGATAATATCCTTCATACAGCTATCCCTTGTTGTCTGCATAATCGAGAGCCGCTTTTATGAAGGATGTGAACAACGGGTGAGGCGACATGGGCCGTGATTTGAATTCAGGATGAAACTGGCAACCAAGATACCAGGGGTGATCTTTCAATTCTATTATTTCCACCAGGCTCTTGTCCGGTGACAGTCCGGTGAATTGAAGGCCTGCATTACCAAGGGTATCAAAATATTCCTTGTTGAACTCGTACCTGTGCCTGTGCCTTTCGAATATTTCCCTCGTTTTGTAGGCAGAATAAGCAAGGCTACCATTTTCAAGTATACACGGATACGCTCCAAGTCTCATGGTTCCCCCATAATCGCACTTTTCATCCCTGTAAACTATCTTTTGAGCCTGGTAATCAAACCACTCCCTCATTAAATAGATTACCGGGTGAGGGGTATGAGGATTAAATTCTTCACTGTGAGCACCTTCGAGGTTTGCCACATTCCTGGAGAATTCCACCACGGCGAGTTGCATTCCAAGGCAAATACCGAAGAACGGAATCCTGTTTTCCCTTGCATACCTAATGGCCTTTATTTTCCCTTCTATACCCCTGGAACCAAATCCACCTGGTACTAAAACCCCGTCAACATCTTTTACAAGTTCTTCCCCACCTTCCTTTTCCACTTCCTCTGAATCTACGTATCGTATATTAACCCTCGCATTGTTGGCACATCCACCGTGCACAAGCGCCTCATTTAGGCTCTTGTACGACTCTCGCAGATTTACATACTTACCGACCACAGCAATACTAACCTCTTTTGCCGGGTTCTTGATACGCTCAACCAGCATTTCCCACGCTCGAAGATGAGGCCTGCGAGTCCAGATATTGAGCAATTTTGCTATCTTTTCGTCCAATCCTTCCTTGTGAAAGACCAGGGGAACTTCGTAGATGGTTTCAACGTCCTTGGCAGTGATTACCGCATCCGGTTCGACATCACAAAAATGGGCAATCTTTGCCTTTACTTCAGGAGTCAGGTACCTTTCCGTCCGACACAACAGGATGTCGGGCTGAATACCGATGCTTCTTAGTTCTTTTACACTGTGCTGAGTGGGCTTGGTCTTAAGTTCTCCGGCAACTTTAATATAAGGCACGAGGGTCAAATGAATATACACAACGTTTTCTTTCCCTGCATCCACCCTAAACTGCCTTATGGCTTCCAGGAAAGGCAAGCTTTCTATATCTCCCACCGTCCCACCGATCTCTATTATTGCGAGATCAGCACCATCCTCGCGCAACTTATTGATACAGCTTTTAATTTCATCAGTTATATGAGGTATTACCTGAACTGTACCACCTAGATAATCCCCCCTGCGTTCCTTTGTTATTACGGAATAGTAGATGCTACCCGAGGTAAAGTTGTTCTTTTTACCCATGACCGTCTGGGTGTATCTTTCGTAGTGTCCCAGGTCAAGGTCGGTCTCAGCTCCATCATCGGTAACAAACACCTCTCCGTGTTGAAAAGGATTCATCGTTCCGGGATCAACATTGATGTAGGGATCAAGCTTCTGAAAGGTAACAATTAATCCCCTGCTCTCCATTAAGGCTCCAATGGAAGCTGCCGCAAGCCCCTTGCCCAACGAAGATAAAACACCCCCTGTGATAAAGATAAATTTCATTCCTCTCAATTTTTAAGCTCCGTTTCTTGTTCCGTTTTCTCCCCAAGCAATATAGCATGGCATCGAAAAAGTCAAGGTAGCTCTCCACGTGATACCGCTTTGTTTTTTCATTCTATAGATTTTATCTTTATTCACAAGAAATGGGAAAATTTTCTCTTGCTTTTTTGCTCACAATGGCATAGTTTAGAAAAAATTATGCATACAGGCTTGCGAGTAGAAGAATAAGCCAATTTGTAGTTATTTGCGGTTGTTGCTGATTTTTTGTCGAGATTGATAATATTTTCTCAAAGTTGCAATTGTACGGGAATTTTTGTTAGTCCTAGGGAGCATGATCGAGCGATATCTCAACTGAAGCTGAAAGACTACCTGTGGTGAGCCTCCAACTTCCCTAGTTCCTGAACCTCTATACGCAATTCACTTACTCAGCAGTAAATTATCCTAATTGGAAAGACATACTCCCTAAAAAGGTTGGCAACAACAGAGAATCGAGATCGACCGAAGATTAAGATGATCGTTAAACGGTACATGACGGCAAATCCGGTAACCATTACGAAGGATGCCAGTGTAGAAGAAGCGATACAGCTTATGAAAACTCGTTTTATCAGGCATTTACCTGTGGTAGACGGGGATAAGCTGGTGGGCTGGATAACAGATGCCAACCTGAGAGGAGCCCTTTTTCCTTCGATGCTAGAAGATCTCACGATCGAAGATGTGATGATACACGATCCGATAGCAGTGGAAGCATCAGAAAGCATTGAAGCGGCGGCGAGACTGCTCGTGGAAAACAGGATCGGTGGAATGCCGGTGCTGGAAAACGGTGAACTGGTTGGCGTCATAACGGTAATTGACCTACTGAATGCTTTTTTAATTATGCTGGGAATACTTCAATCGTCTTCAAGGATAGACGTGAAACCCGGAACGTCGCAGGGGGCAATTGATTCCATTTCGTCAATAATTGAGAAAGAAAATGGGGAAATAATAAGCGTTTGTCTTGTTCCACAAAAGTCAGGCGTTGGCCAAATTTATTCTTTCAGGCTCGGTCGCTGTGATGCTGAGAAAATTGTAGAAGAACTAGAGAAAGAGGGTCACAAAGTTGTGTCATATTCTACGTGCTAAATTATAACATTGTAAAGAACTAGGGAAACCTTGACAAATTTGGATTTTTAGAACTAGCAGCCAACTAAACAAGTAGGACGAGAACAACACAGAAACTGTCATTGCTGCCGGAGCGAAGCGTAGAGCCGGAACTCAAGATTCTCTAGCTGGATGCCGCATCGAGCCTGCCCCTAACTAGATCAGGGGGCGGCACGACTTGCAGGAGGCTATTGTCAACTACGTGATCAATGTGAGTTTCCCTAGGTTGTGGGAGAACGCTGTAAAAGTATCTACTTAATTTTTTAAGAGAAAGGAGGTGAAGTAAGACTTAACAGAAGTTTTTGTTTTTATTAACTTTGGTTAATCTTGCCTGGTGATTCTAGGGAGAGGGTCAGGTAAGATTGCTAATATTAACATTCCATTTAACTAAAATTTAGCGAAGGAGGACAAGACTATGGGCAAAATTCCCGAAAACTACCTCCCCCCAAAAGACACGTGGCCGGAGTATATTATCCCTGACGAGTTCAAGGATGATTTACCAGAGAAGATGAATCTGGCCGATTATTTTCTCGATCGCCACATCAGGGAAGGCCGAGGAGACAACGTGGCGATCAAGTTTATGGACCAAACTTATACGTATGCCCAGCTTCAGGAAATGGTAAACAAGTTTGGAAGCGCTTTGAAGGAAGCTGGGGTCGAACCACAGGACAGAGTAGGCATTCGCCTGGTGAACTCTCCGCAGGCGGTAACTGCCATTTTTGCCGTCGAGAAAATCGGGGCGATTCCTGTACCAACATCCCCCCTCTGGTCTGCTGAAGAAGTAGCCTTTGTGGCAAACAACGCCGAAATGAAATACTTTATTGTTAATGCTCCCCTTATGGGACCCGTAAAACAGGCGAAACCAAATTTTGAATACGGCACAAAGGTCATCGTCATAGGCGGAAATGCTGACGAAGTAAAAGCAGACGGTGACATGGTTTATGAAGAAATGATGGAAAAGGGAAGCAGTGATCTTGAAGCAGAAATGCTTAATCCCACCGATATAGGAATTATCCTATATACTTCTGGAACCACGGGACTTCCGAAGGGTTGTGTGCATTTCTTACGTCCGATTTACGTAGAAGCTAAGCTTGTTAATAAGTACGTATACGACCTAAAGCCCGGGGATGTTCTGGGTGGTGCTGCTCCAGTTTCCTTCGCAGCAGGCTTCGGTACCTTTACCCTGATGCCCTTCCAAGGTGGCGCTGCAATTTCATTGATTCCGAAATTTTCGCCTCCCGACATGCTTGACCTCATCCAGAGACACAAAATAACGGTTCTAACGGGGCTTCCCACGGCGTATAGGGCACTTATGAAATTCCCCGATTTCAAGAAATATGACTTGAGCTCCGTACGTCTATACACATCTGGTGGAGACGCACTTGGTGCCGAAACCCTTAAAGCCTGGGAAGATCTTACCGGAAAACCGATCTGGGAGGGTCTTGGCGGAACAGAGATGCTCCACCTGGTAACTTCAAACACCATGAATGAGAAGCCCGTTCCGAACTCCATTGGGAAGCCACTTCCGGGTGTAAAGGTTCGAGTGGTTGATCCGGATTGGAATGATTGTAAGCCTGGCGATATAGGTAGCATGATCCTCAAGGGGCCTTCCGGTACGCTTTACTGGAAGCCATACGTTGACGACAACAGGCTACTCAAGTCTCAGAAAAAGGGCGTAAAAGACGGATGGAACCAGATGGGTGACGCCGTCTATCGCGATGAGGATTGGAACATCTTCTTCGTTTCCAGGGAAGACGACATGATTAAGTCTTCCGGGTATCGAATCGGTCCTGCAGAAGTTGAAGAAGCCATCGCGAAATTTGAAGGGGTTGCGGATGTTGGGGTGGTCGGTGTTCCTGATCCGGAGAAAGGACAAATTACGAAAGCATTTATCGTCCTTAAACCCGGATATGAGGCCAAAGAAACGTTCTTTGATGATCTCAAAGAATTCCTGAAGCAGCATATCGCCATTTACAAGCTGCCAAGAGAAATAGAGTTTGTGGATGCTCTGCCTAGAACGCCAACCGGAAAGCTTCTCAGAAGGAAACTGAGAGAACTGCACAAGTAATCCGAAAAAGCACCGGGAATCAATTGTACGAGTACCCTTGATTCCCGGTTTTCTTCATCATATGCATCAACCGAATTTTAAACTTCTTAAATCATTTATCCTTGATTCGCGCGCATCTAATGAACAATAGAAGACGAAGCATCAATCAACGTACCCCAAGTAATGCGTGATCATCTGAAGTTCACGCACTTCATCGTTTCCGCGAAAGAGATAACTGACGTTTTACTTGTCGGGGATGCAGGCCAGTAGCTTCAATTGCAGGGCAACTATAAAAATCGTTTGGGGAAGTTTCACGAAACTGGAATAGAAAATTTAGAATAAATCGGTTATGATCAAAACACGTGATGTAGAGAGTTCTTTTAAACCTTAACGGAAAACGATAAGGAGTGGACCATGGAATGGCGAGTGACTGTACTTTGCGAGAACACAGTGCCCGTGCCCGGTTTGATAGGAGAACACGGATTTGCTGCTCTGGTGGAAAGCCCCAACGGGATCATACTTTTCGATACGGGCCAGGGATTTGGGCTCATAGCCAATGCGAATAGGCTGAAAAAGGATCTCAGGCAAGTTGACAAGCTTGTTTTCAGCCATGGGCACTTCGACCACACCGGGGGATTGCTTGCGTTTCTGGGAATCCACGGTCCCGTTCCGGTTGTGGCTCACGAAGATGTACTTCTTGAAAGATTCAGGTTGATGCCAATCGGGCCCACAGAAAAACAAGTTTCCATAGGGATTCCCTGGACCGAATCCTATGTAACCACCAGAGGTGCAATATTCCAATTTACCTCCGAATTCTCGGAAGTGATTCCAGGTGCATACGTGACGGGAGAAGTTCCGAGGGTTACAGATTTTGAAACGGGAGACCCTAAGTTTTCCATAAAGCAAAACGGAAGCTTTATCCCCGATCCGTTCAGGGATGACTATTCCCTCATTCTCAAATCTTCCAAGGGGTTAATTGTTATTCTCGGTTGTGCTCACGCGGGCCTGATCAATATACTCAAGTATGCTGCTGAGAAAACCGGTATCGATAAGGTTCACGCGGTCCTTGGGGGGACTCACCTGGGTTTTTCTGCCGAGGAGCAGTTAACTGAGACAATCAAGGCTTTAAAGGCCGATTTCGATGTTGATATCCTCGCGGTGAGCCACTGTACCGGTCAAAAACCTATTGCACGTCTGGCGGCAGAGTTCGGTGAAAAATTTGATTTTGCTCCCGTGAGCTACACACTGGAAGTTTAGTGGATCGACTAACGGAAGCTCTAATTAATTCAGATTTCTAGAAGTACCAACAACTTAAACAAGTAGGACAAGCACAACTCAGAAACCGTCACTCCGGCCGGAGCGAAGCGTAGAGCCGGAATCTAGGATTCTCTAGCTGCATGCCGGGTAAAGCCTGCTCCTGACTAGATCAGGGAGGTGGCATGACGTGAAAGAGGCCATCGGCAAACCAACTAAGGCAGCGAAGCCGCAACCAAGTTTGAACCGCTAAGACGCCCCAGTTAAATTTTACAAGATTTAACGGGGCAAGCTAAGAGCGCAAAGGGATATTCTTTTTTCCTTGAGCAGTGTGTAA
>Ga0256841_1001330_pt1 | contig 21786 bp, 19 predicted proteins | sample 356308metaG_FD_185971 | JGI IMG/M metagenome (GOLD analysis project Ga0256841, IMG submission 185971) | Hydrothermal vent microbial communities from Mid Atlantic Ridge, Atlantic Ocean - 356-308 | ecosystem: Environmental > Aquatic > Marine > Hydrothermal vents | place: Atlantic Ocean: Mid... | reverse complement strand
CCGTACGTCATCCCGGAAACGATTCTGCATCCCGATCATCATGGTTAACTGATTATCCGTGGCGGTTTGATAGAGTTTGCGGGCATCCGAGGCATTCAGGGCAACCGGCTTTTCCACTAAAACATGAATCCCGTTTTTCAGGGCGAGATAACTCATCGGAAAATGATAATGACTGGACGTGCAAATATGGACGGCATCCAATTGTTCGGATTTTATCATCTGATCCGGAGTCCGATACCAGCTCGGAATATGAAATTTTTCCACGAGTTTATGAATTTTGCTGTCATCAATATCGCAAATAGCTACCAACTCAACATCATCCATCTTGTTTAAAATGGGAAGATGGACGACCTGAGCAATACTTCCCGTCCCAATTACACCGACTTTCAATGGTTCCATAATCACTCCTTAATGCTGGCTTGATAACCAATTTCATTTAGAACACGGACTGCTGTGGCAGCTTGATGGGTATTGCCGAAAGAGAGACGAAATACACCCCCTTCTTTTTCACGTATTTTCAACAATTCCATATCTCGAATATCGATCTCATGCTCTGCCAGAGCGTTGGCGATTTTCGCAATTACTCCCATTTCATCGGTCACATAGACCATCACATCTACTAAGGGTGTTAGAAATCCCTTACCGGCCCTGGGGACACGCGCATGCAGCGTGTTGGCCCGGCTAAAATCAGACGATAAATCATCCAATCCCTCCATATTCCCCTGTAGGATTTCAATAAAATCTTTCAGCACTCCGCGGATATTATCCCGATTGGAGGCAATGATATCCTGCCAGATATGGTAAGAGCTGGAAGCGATCCTTGTTAGATCCCGAAACCCTCCGGCGGCCAGCTCAAAATAAGGCAATTCATCCTTTTGTTTTTGTCCGACCAGATTAACCAGATCAATGGCCAGCAATTGGGGCAGATGGCTGATCACAGCCAGGATGGCATCATGCTCTTTTGCATTCAGCAATAGGACCCGGGCTTTTAATTGATTCAGTAAAGGTAAAAGCTGACGGTTAACCTGAGTTCGGTTCTGATCATCCACTCCGGTTAATATATAAACCGCATTTTCATAAAGGAGTGGATTGGCGGCCTGTAAACCGCTCTTTTCCGCACCGGTCATGGGATGGCCTCCGATGAAGGTGCCGCTAAACCCGAGTTTTTTTACCAGCTCTTCAAGCTCGGTTTTTGTGCTGCCCATGTCTGTGACTATAGTCTTCTTGCCGACCACACCGTTCAGCTCTTTTAAATGTTGCTTTAAAATGCGTAACGGTGTAGCGAGAAAAACAATATCCATTTCCCGCGCAGAATCCGGCCAGTTTGGGAGTTTCTGTTGAATGATGCCTCGCCGCAGGGCTTCATCCATTACCTGCGGAAGATCATAACCGTAAAGTTCAAGTTCCGGGGCCAGTCTTTTTAAAGCCATGGCCAGGGAACCACCCATCAGGCCCAGACCGGAAATAAGGACTCTTTTCCCCATCAGGAATCGGTTCTTTCCGCTATTTTACGTCCAATGGCTTTGGCGATGATACGGATTTGATCCATCAACTGATCAAATTGTTCCGGATATAGAGACTGGGCTCCATCCGAAAGGGCATGATCCGGATCATGATGGACTTCCACCATAATACCATCTGTTCCGGCGGCAACCGCCGCCCGGGCCATCGGGATCACTTTATCACGGATGCCCGTGGCATGGGAAGGATCGCCCAAAACAGGCAAATGGCTTAATTTTTTGATTACCGGAATGGCACTGATATCAAATGTATTGCGGGTATAGGTTTCAAAGGTACGGATACCGCGTTCACACATCATTACATTTCTGTTGCCTCCGGAGACAATATATTCTGCAGACATAAGCCATTCCTGAATGGTCGCGGAAATACCTCTTTTCAAAAAGACCGGTTTATTCACTTTACCCAGATTCCGCAGCAGGGTAAAATTCTGCATATTACGTGCGCCGACCTGGAGAATATCCGTATACTCACAGATGAGGTCCAGTTGATCGCGATCCATTACCTCCGTGATAACCAACATATTATACTTATCGGCTGCTTCCCGCAAGATTTTTAGACCTGCCTCCCCCATTCCCTGGAAACTGTAAGGGCTGCTGCGGGGTTTGAATGCACCCCCACGTAAAATTTTAGCACCCGCTTTGGCCACATGCCCGGCGATAATCATGGTCTGTTCCCTGGATTCAACCGAACAGGGTCCGGCCATTACCACGATTTCATTCCCGCCGATTTCCACATCCTTTATTTTGATGATCGTATCGGCATGATTGAATTCCCTGCTGACCAGTTTATACGGGGCCGAAATGCGATAGGCATCGGCCACGCCGGGCATGATCTTCATATCCCGTATATCCAAACGGGAAGTATCTCCGATGACCCCCAATAATGTATGATCTACGCCGGTGGAACGATGAATGGAAAATCCCTGTTCATCCAGGCGCTCTATAATGTGTTCTACCTGCTGTTCGCTGGCATCTTTTTCCATAATAATGACCATGCGAATGACTCCTTTCTTTATTGTCCGTCCAAATAAGACTGTAAGATAAATACGGCTGCTATTTGATCCACTTTATCCCGTTGTTTACTCGGTTTTTTACCCACCGCATGTAAGGCCTGATGCGCCATTTTAGTGGTTAAGCGTTCATCAACCGTAATAATTGGTATTTTCATACTTTCTTTTAACTGATCCACAATATGTAACATACTATCCGTTTTTTGGGAGTGCGTACCCTGCATGGTATATGGAATACCGACTACTATTTGAACGATATGTTCGCTCTTGATTATTTCCTGCAGATCGTTTATTAATTTTTTTATACCCTGCCATGGTACTGTTTTATAAGGATGAGCCAATATTCCCAGGGTGTCACTGATAGCCAGGCCGATTCGCTTCTCCCCTAAATCAACGCCTAAAATTTTATTTTTATCTTGCATACCCATAAAGTTAATAAAAAATATGATTACAAGACATGATGATTTTCAAAGAAAAAAAAATTATATCTGAATTTAATAAACGGCAGGGATAAAGTTGTGTGTAATTCAACATAAGATTCGGGTAAATAGGATAAGAGTCATTTTGTAAGATTTAGAGAAAAGAGCGAAGAGTTATTATGGGATCGTGTCCTACTCATCCTTCGGGATGGGTTCCTTTAAAACGTCTTTCAATAATTTTCCCGCCTTAAAATGGGTTTTTCGCCTGGCAGGCACATAAATAATTTCACCCGTTCTCGGATTTCTGGCCTTCGGTTTAGGCTTGGTCCGTTTCACTTCGAACACACCAAAATCACGTATTTCGATGCGTACTTCCGGATCGGCTTCACTTAGAATTTTGCGTAAGACCGTAAAAATGGCATCCACGAATTTTTCCGCTGTATATATTTTTTCGCCTAGTTCCTGAGCAGTCCTCTTGGCAACATCTTTTTTCGTGACCGTTTTCATTTATATACCTCCCAAAAGACCAATACTTTCGCCCTTACTTATTATTATTGTTCAAGATACAACTATAAAAAAGCTAAATCAAGCTAAAACCTTAATTAATTATCCAATTCTATTGGACTTAGCCCTGATTTGCATTAGACAGTATTCGGCGAAAAGCCGGCAAACTTTATTCTTTTTATTTTTTTCTCTGTGTAAATCGGCACTCAACCCTTCTTTTCTTCGACTAACTTCTTTAATTCATCCAACTTTTGCAGGGCCTGAATCGGCGTCATTTGATTGATATCCACGCTTTTCAGCGCTTTTTTCACTTTGCTGCTCTGAAGATCATCAAAAAGGCTCAATTGATTGACATCCACTTTACTACCGCGACGGGGAATGGCCAGGCGTGGCTTCCGGCTATGGGGCGTCAGCTCATTCGATTCCAGATTGCTCAAAATTTCTCTGGCCCGACCGATCAGTTCCTGCGGCAAGCCGGCCATCTGGGCCACATAGATGCCATACGAATTATCCGTACCCCCGGGGACGATTTTGCGTAAGAAAACAACCTGATCCTGCCACTCTTCCACAGCTACGTTGTAATTTTTAATTCTGGGATAAATAAGGGCCAGCTCCGTCAATTCATGATAATGGGTCGCAAACAGCGTCCGGCTACGAACGGAAGGTTGATTATGAAGATATTCGGCCACAGCCCAGGCAATCGATAAGCCGTCGAAGGTGCTGGTTCCCCGGCCGATTTCGTCCAATAAGATCAGACTTCTCTCGGTGGCATTGTGCAAAATATTAGCCGTTTCATTCATCTCTACCAGGAAGGTACTCTCGCCCAGAGCTAAATTATCGGAAGCTCCTACGCGGGTAAAAATCCGATCCGCTATCCCGATTCTGGCCCGGGCAGCCGGGACATAGGAACCGATCTGGGCCATAAGTACAATAAGTCCTACCTGCCGTAAAAATGTAGACTTACCGGCCATATTGGGACCGGTGATAATCCAGATTTGTTCCTGTTTCGGATCCAGAAAGGTATCGTTGGCAATAAAATCCTGACCATGCGGTAAATTTTTTTCCACCACCGGATGGCGCCCTTCCCGAATCTCGATACGCTGTGATTGATCCACCACGGGACGTACATAATTATTCTCATCTGCTGCAGCAGCCAGGCTTAAAAAACAATCCAGTTCGGCAATCAAATGGCTGTTGCTTTGGATCGGTCTGATGAAAGAACTTACTTTTTCCCGTACTTCCTGAAAAAGCTGATACTCCAAGGTATTTATTTTTTCTTCGGCACCTAAAATTTTTTCTTCCCACTCTTTTAATTCCGGAGTGATGTAGCGTTCGGCATTGACCAGCGTCTGCTTACGTATATAAGTTTCCGGTACTTTTTCCTTATGCACATGGGTGACCTCGAGATAATATCCGAAAACCTTATTATAATTGACCTTTAGAGTTGAGATACCGGTACGCTGCCGTTCCGCCTGCTGATATTCGATTAACCAGTCTTTGCCCTTTTCTGTAATCTGGCGCAACTCATCTAATTCCGGATTATACCCTTTGCGGATGATGCCCCCTTCCTGGATCGTTAAGGGCGGACTATCCACAAGCGCCTCGGAGATCAGTTCCGTTAGCGATTCGAGCGGATTAAGCGCTTTAAAAGCCTTCACCAAACGTTTGGAAGCCATGGCGACCAGGGTTTCTTTCAGGGGCTTAATCTGACGCAGAGACTGGCTCAGGTTCAGCAGATCCCGACCATTGGCCCGACCGGTAACGATTTTTCCCAAAAGACGTTCCAAATCAAATATCTGTTTTAATAAAGCCGATAGTTCCCGATGCAGGGGTCTGTTTTCCAGTAAATCCGTAACCAGATCCAGACGATGTTCGATGGCTTTGATATTTAGAAGCGGTTGTTGGATCCACTGTTTAAAGAGACGTGCACCCATGGGCGTGATGGTATAGTCCAGAATATCCAGCAATGTATTCTGTCCGCTGTTGCCGGACAGAGCACGGGAAATTTCCAGATTTCTACGCGTACTTTCATCCAATACCATATAATTGGAGACATTCAACACCTGCAAGCCCAGAAAGTGTTCCAGTCTGGTCTTGTAATTTTCCTGCAGATAATGGATAAGAATTCCGGCCGCTACAATAGCTGCATCCATATCTTCACAGCCGAAGCCTTTCAGGGAATGGGTTTTAAACTGATTGATGAGAATCTCATAGGTGTAATCCCGATTGAATAGCCAGTCTTCCCGCTTGGTTAAAATCGAAGTGAGACGGTTCTGCAATTGATCTTTAAGCTCATCGAAATGAGATGCGGCCAATAGTATTTCTTTGGGATGGTATTGCAGCAGATGTTCCGGCAGGCGCTCTCTTTGGAATTCGGCGACCTGAAACATACCGGTTGAAACGTCGGCCACGGCCAGACCCACCGTGGAATCGTTAAAATGAATGGCCGCCAAAAAATTGTTCGTACGACTATCCAACAGTTTATCGGAAAGAGTCGCTCCGGGAGAAGCGATTTCTACAACCTCGCGTTTCACAACCCCTTTCGCCAATTTCGGGTCTTCCACCTGTTCACAAATGGCTACCCTCAAACCGGCATTGAGCAATTTGGGAAGATAATTATCCAGCGCATGATACGGAAATCCGGCTAGAGGAACGTCCGCTGATTTACCATGGGCCCGTTTGGTTAAAGCAATCCCCAGGGTTTTGGCCAGAAGTTTGGCATCTTCATAAAACGTTTCATAAAAATCGCCCATGCGGTAGAGGAGCAGCACTTCTTTGTAATCGGCCTTAATGCTCAGATATTGATCCATCAAAGGCGTTGTTTTTACTTTTTTGGTCATAGGTTTGAAGATTAAATTTTTATGGGGATAATCGGTAAACTGAAATAGAAGGTGCTGCCCTTTCCGGGCTCACTTTCCAGCCAAACCCTTCCATTGTGTAAGGAAACAATTTCCTTGCAGATAGCCAGTCCCAAACCGGTTCCCTTCAGAGCCGCGTCTTTTCCGGCTTCGGTCTGTTCGTATTTACTAAAAACTTTCTCCTGCTCCTCATAGGGAATACCCACACCCGTATCCTGCACACCGACATGGACCGCCATGATCTCTTCATGAGTCAATGCATTCTTTTCCTTGACCATTTTACTGAAAATCACAATCTTCCCGCCTTCATCCGTAAATTTAAGGGCATTGCTGATATAGTTATTCAGCACCTGTTCGATTCTTAATTTATCGAACTGCTGTAAAACGATATTCTGATCCAGTTTCAATTCCAGCTCAATATTTTTATTCTTGGCCAATGGGATATGATGTTTATAAACGCTTTCGATCAGGGCATTAATGGAATGAATTTCGAGATTGATATCAAACTTTCCGGCCTCGATCTTGGAGGCAATCATAAAATTATCGATAAGCCGCAGAACTTTATCCACATTTTCCTTGGCGATTCCCAGCAGCTCATCCTGTTCGCCGGAAATTTGGCCGACGATTTCACCTCGCACGATGTCGATATAACCCTGAATAATATTCAATGGGGAACGAAGATCATGAACAATCATTGAATTGAATTCATTCTTCATTCGTTCCAGACGATGTTGAGGACGCATATCGGCCAGGACTCCGATGAAGCCTGCCTTTTTTGATTTCTGATTGTAAGGAGTGATATAAAGTTTAAAAGGAAGATATTCATTGTTATTGGATAAAAGCTCGATATCGATCCCCTGCCCATCGGCCACTTCGCTGTTTTTAATGAGTTGCAATACATTGTCTTCGATCTCGGCTCTTGTTTTCGGGGAACACAGTTCAAACAGGCTTTGTCCGACCAGACTGGAGGGCCTGGTATACTCCAAAAGTCTGACCAGGCTCTTATTGGCGTAGAGTATTTTCCCTGAAAGGTCACAATTAACCAGGCCCATCACAATGGTTTCCGCCAATAAACGGTACTTTTCTTCGCTGCTTTTTAAATTCTCATACAAGGCCGCATTCTCAAGGGCAAGGGCAGCCTGGTTGGCAAAATACTCGATACTGCGTACCTTCTCCACATTCGGGCGCACCCTGTCTACCGGATCATTAACCGCTAGGTATCCCAATTCTCTTCCCTTACTCAGGATGGGGACCAGCAGCCAGTCGTCATCATCCCATTCCTTACCGATCGAAGCCAGAAAACGCTTTTGATCAAGACTGTCGGGCGCTTCGTCTTTAAGGGTATGATCCCAAAAATAGGAATTGCTTATTTTGAAGCAAAACGGTTTTAAGGAACGGAATCTGGCCGGTAAACGGGTCTTTTCCAGTTCGTTGTATTCTTTTTGTTTAATCCCCAATATGGCCACATTTTCATAACGCTCATTCATCGGATTTTTTTTATCGAGAATGATTACATTCCAGCCAAGAGTGCGGCGAACGGCACGGGCTATTTTTTTAAGCAGTTCGTCGATATCTATTTCAATCGTCAATTCCTTACCCAGTTCGAACACGCGGTCTAACTGTTTTATTGTTTTCTGGGCATGACGAACCACCCTGCTCTCCGCCAAAATACTGGTAGCGCGATTAATCAATCGTTCCGCCTCTTCGATTTCTTTGGAGGTAAAACGTCGCATGGTCCGTTCATTGGCCAGAACATAAAATCCCTTTATCTCATTACCGGTATGAACCGTAAAAACAAGAAGCGAAGGATACTTCCCTTTGGCCAGGCTGGTAATTCTCGCCAGGTCGTCTGCAGGAGTTTTGGTCAGATTATAGTAGGCGTGATTCTTTTTAGCCTCGATATATTTTTCGAATGTGGGAAAATCTTTTAACATCAGAACCGGAGGCTTTTCATTTTCAAAGAGATTCTGATTAAGAGATGAAGTATAGCAATATTGGGGATATAAAAAACGGAACCCTTCGTTGTAATTGAAATAGATAACCGCATCGGCCTGAAGCAGTTGTTTTAACTGCTGACTTAAATAATCCGATATCTCATCCTCATCGAGACGTTCGAAAAGGAAATGTATTCTGGACGGATCATCCGGCGGCTTTTGCTTGCCCCCAAACACCTGCCGTAGCTGAACAATCCGAAACGCGAGCGAATCGGCTAAGGTATCCAGATTTCTCACATCTTCTTCCGATAATTCGCTATTGCCATGAAAACCCAGGATGATAATTCCGACCTGATTTTTGGGAACCTGCATGGGAAACTGGTAGAAAGTATCCGACTTAATATCCAGTGTATTGAAAAAATCGATTAGATAGGAGTCTGCGATTCTTTTTGATTCGAGCCGGGATGAAGTAAAAAAAACACGCTTCCAAAAAGGGGTATTGAAAAATTCTTCCTGTTTGTCATCCATATCATGATCGGCAATGATGGCCCTTTTGTAGTCAAATTCAGCGCTTCGTTTGTTATAAACCAGCGAAATGAGGGTTTCGGGATGATATTCATAGAGAATGTGATCATTCACCAATTCACAGAGTTTGTTAACATCATTCATTCGGATCAGGTTGTTTTGCAAATCGTACATATCCCTGAGACGGAAAATTTCCTGCTGATAGCTCTGCAGTCTTCGTTTGTTCTGAAGGTGGAATCGAATCTTTATTTTCAAATCCGTGAAATTCGGTATCAGATCGATAATATCATCGATGCCGGTTTTCTCTATCTCCAGACGGTCGAATAATTCGATATCGGGCAACATAGCGATAATCGGAGTTATCGTTCCGTAACGGCTCTTCTTGATCTTCTTCATAATCTCTTTACTATGAGCGGTCAGCACTTCACCCCATAAAATCAAATCCGGTTTCATGCTCTTGACCAGGGCCAGACTATTCTCCGGATTATTGGCCATAATCACCGCAAAACCGTTCTCACGAAGATATTGGGCAATCTTTTCCTCGACTAATGAATTTCGATGAACAATAAGAATTTTTTCTTTGTAAATCATCTGTGAAGATTCGTACTTTCTTTATTTTTGTAATAAATGGAAGCGATGCCTTGCAGGCTTAAATACAGATCAATGGCATCGATTACTTCCGTATGTTTTGCGATTTTACCGGCCAACCCGCCTGTGGCGATGACCTTGGTTTGCTGTCCCAAATTTTCCTTCAGGCGGGAAACCATTCCTTCCAACATACAAACCGTGCCTACCAGAATTCCGCTCTGAATACTCTCTTCTGTGGTGCGGCCGATTATGTGTGCAGGAAATTGTATTTCGACTCTGGGCAATTTTGCCGCCCGGCGATGCAGGGTCTCGATCGATGTATTCAAACCGGGAGCGATAACCCCTCCTAAATAATCCCCGTTGGAATCCAGACAATCAAAAGTGGTAGCCGTACCGAAGTCAATGATGATTAAGGGCTTACCATATTTTTCTTTTCCGGCTACTGCATTACAGAGACGATCGGCTCCCACCAGAGAAGGGTCCTTATACTTTATCCGCATGTCTAAATGGAGGGACGACCCGATAATCATCGGTTTGCAATCCATATAGCGCCGGCACATCATTGAATAAACAGGCGTCAAATCGGGTACCACCGAAGAGATACAGGCTCCGTCCAGCTTACTGATATCATATCCGTCTTTGAAAAACAGATAGTGTAAAACAGCGCCGATCTCGTCTTCGGTACGGGCCAGGTCCGAGGTTACCCGCCAATGGTTCTGTAATTCGCCGTTCTTAAAAATACCAACCACCGTGTGCGTATTGCCAATATCTATGGCTAGAAGCATGTGACCTCACCGCTGATTAGTTGTTTTGTTCGGCCCGAAGAATTTTTGTAGATGAGATATCCGGAGGAGTCTATATCTTCAAAGGTAGCCTCTTCCGTCCCCTCAACCGTATGCACCCGGATAGGGGTATGGAACTGCCGGCAGCGCTTTTTCCATCTGTCGACCACACCTTCATAGAAGGTTCTCTCCCAATGCACATAAGCCTTTTCATAATAGGTAAGGAACCGGGCCAGCAATTTTTCTCTCTCTATTTCATGACCGGTATATTCGAACAAAGAGGTGGCCAATTCTTTCAGGTCCGGACTAAAATCCTGCTTAGTTGCATTCAGATTCAGCCCGATGCCTATCACCAGGAAGGAAATATCCTTATTATGTAATACCGATTCGGAAAGAATCCCTGCGAGTTTCTTCTGATCAATCAGAAGATCATTAGGCCATTTCAGATGGATATGCACCGGGGGCAGATGGTTTTTGTGCAGGTATTGTTCGATGCTTTCCGCCAGAACCGATGAGGTGGCCAGGGTAATTTTACGCACGAACTCGATGGACAGCTCGGGACGCAATAGCAGGCTGAACAGAAGATTCTTACCGGGAGGCGATTGCCAGACACGGTTTTGCCTGCCCTTTCCGGAAGTTTGAAAATCGGTTATAACCAGCGTACCTTCGGGAGCTCCCTGCCTGGCTAAATTCATCAAATAAGAATTGGTAGAATCCATCTCGTTAAAGTAGAACAGATTCTGTCCAAAAATGGATGTTTTCAATAATTTCCGGAGTTCATCTTCTTTAAACATCGGGCATTCTGTTTTCTATATTCGGTATAAGGATAAAAAACGGACGACCTAATTTACAATTTTTTCCGATAATTACAAACGCTAAATTTTTAAAAGGATTACAGTTAGCTATACTGGTTAAACGTCCGGAATCATCCATTTAAACTCCCCTGTCCGGAAAAAATGGCTTACCTGTTCCATACTTTGTCTGGCTTTCCTTTCCACACCTTCGATGGAATTAAAGGCATTATGGGGAGTTAAGATCACATTGTCCATGTCCATCATTTCCAGAACGGCACGAACCTGGGGATTCATACTTGCTTTTCCCTGGCGAAGGGCCATTGCCAATTCACTTTCCTCGTCATATACATCCAGAGCGACTCCACCGATATGTCTTTCTTTCAATACTCTTAACAAATCCAGGGAGGGAGATATTTCTCCACGGGAAACATTTATAAATAACGATCCCTTACGCATCTTCTTCAAAAGTTCATAATTAAAATAAGCCCGATTGCGGGCTGTCAAATTCATGGCACAGACCACAACATCCGCCTGACCGATGGCCTGCCGGATAGGTTTATAGGTGACGTCTTCATGTCTTTCCACAATATCGACCCCGGTTACCTTCATATCCAATCCGGTACCGATCTTCACCACCTCATATCCGATATTGCCCACTCCCACCACCAACAGCTCTTTGCCCTGAGCTTCCAGACCGGTTAAGCCGTCCCGGGAAAAGGTTCGGAATTGCTTAATCTGAAGCGGTAATCTACGCCATAAAGTCATCCAGAGCAGCATGGCCTGTTCTGCCACGGCCCGATGGCAATAGAGAGGAAGATATCCACAAATTAAGTCCGTACCGCTGTCTGCTTTGTATTTCAATAAATGATTATAACCGGTGCTGCGGCTCAGTATGGCATTCAGTCGGGATGCCCATTGTAAGGGCAAAACAGACTGGGTTCGAACGCTGATTATCCCGGCCGGTGGTTCCGTATGTTGTGCTTCCTGGATGGTTTTCCAGGTAAATTCGGCTGTTACTCCCGGGGGTAAATATTTTCTGAGCAGCTCTTCTTCTTCTTGAAAGGTTTCATAAAAAAAGATATCAAGATTCATACCATGATCCGAAATTAAATCGTACTCAATCCTTCTGTATTCGGGACAAAATTAGGTAATAAACAATTGCTATCCAAATTCATTTGCCCGGTTGGTGGCTGCTCAAACGCAACCTATCATAATGTCTTCATGATCTCCAGATAGCGTTTATAGGGAATAGCCGGCATACTTTCGGCGGAGACAGCTCCTTTGGTCATGGTGATTATGGATACTTTGGCGGCTACTTCTTCATTGGGAGCGTCATAAATATCCATAAAATCATAGGCGCCGAGCAGCGCATAATGATCCACCCATTTAACATCCGGGCATTTTTTCTTAACGGTTTCAAACCATTCCCGCCCAATGGTCTCCCGGGTCTTTGCATCTTTTAGACTGGATGGGGATAATTTGGTGAGAAGTACATATCTGGGCATAATAAACCTCCTCGCTTTAAAACTGCACTGAAATAAAAACAAACCCTTGTGATGATCAGGTTATTGAAATTTTTTTCGGTTGTACCAGACGTTCGAATTCATCATATTTTGTTTTGATCAATTCCCGATGATTACCGGCATTGAAAGCAATGAATTCATTCTTTCCCAACTGCTCCGCTACAAATGTATCCATTTCATAAAGATTCCCAAAAGGGGGCATGGCACCGATTTCACATTCGGGAAAGCGATATTTAAATTCCTCTTCCAGGGCCAATTCTACACTTTTAGCGCCGATGATGGATTTACACCGATCCAAATCAACTTTATGGGAAGCAGGTAAGACGACCATGGCGAATTTTCCGTCCAACTTCAAAATGACGGTCTTCGCCATCTCATCCCCGGATATATGGGCCGATGCTGCAATCTCCTGGGCCGTATAAGAGGCGGAATGGACGATGACCACATACTTCACCTTATTTGTATCGAGGTATTCCCTTAAACGATTGCTGGGCATAAGTACCTCCTGTGAAAAAGTGGATATTGGACCTCCCTGTCATTTTGATCCCTATCTCATATACGATGCGTTTCCGTATTCGGTTCAGATTTAGAGTCCACCTTATAATGACTCTTCTATTTACTCTATAATATAGGAACGGATCCCACCGAAAAAAACTCTTTTTTATTTTGGTTATCCGAACCCAAAACACGATATTCTGAATTCCGGCAGCAAAACAATTGCCGATTCGGAATAATTCGTAAGAAAAAATCATTATCCGTACTAAACTTTGAAGGAGCATGGAATGGGCAACAATACGAAAGAGTTCGCGTTAATCACGGGCGCCTCCTCGGGTATCGGTTACGAGTTCGCCAAAATATTCGCCGCCAAAGGCTATCACTTAATACTCACAGCCCGGACTATCCGGAAACTGGAAGAGATCAAGCGGGAGCTGGCGGCAAAATATACAGACATTCAAATTCATATTATAGCAAAAGACCTCAGTACTACGGACGGCGCAGAGGAATTGTTCCGGGAAGTTCGGCATAAAAATATTCCGGTACATATCCTGGTCAATAACGCCGGTTTCGGTTTACTCGGTCCTTTTTCAGAAACCGACCTCGCACGGAATCTGCAGATGATTCAACTCAATATCACCTCTCTGGTGATCTTAACCAGGCGATTCTTACCGCAAATGATCGAACGTAATTCCGGAAAGATTCTTAATGTCGCTTCTACCGCGGGATTTGTACCCGGACCCTATATGTCGGTCTACTATGCCACCAAGGCGTTTGTCCTTTCCTTCTCCCGGGCCCTCCACAAAGAATTAGAGACAACCGATATCACTGTAACGGCTTTATGCCCCGGTGCTACTGCCACCCAATTCAGCAAAACGGCTCACATGGAAAATATACCGCTCTTTAAAAGTATGTTTGCATCCGTTATGAGCGCGGAACAAGTAGCCCGTATCGGTTTCCGGAGTCTTATGAGCGGAAAGCCTGTGGTCATTACAGGTTTCTTCAATAAATTGATGATGTTCAGTATACGCTTCACCCCACGCAGGTTCGTCATTCACCTGACCGCTCTGCTTATGAAGCAGTAAGATAGCACAAAGCAACTCACATTTGTCTAAAATAGAATTTTAACTATTCCTTTATCCGCCGGATTATTTCAATTTGCTGACGCCCGGTTCACCTTGCACCCCTCCCCGGCGGGATGCCTTTTCCAAAAAAAATCCGAACCCCTACAGGGGATCACCCCGGACTATTCAAATTCGTATCTTTCGGAAACCTTTCTTTTCCCGGAGCCCTGATAGGGCCGGTCACAGCAATCATTTTTAGACAGGTATGATCCTGTATGGTTCTGACGGAGGCTTACCCCGAAGATCCCGATCAAAGGGTGCTTAAATCTCTGAAGAATAAGCTATCTATCTACAGATTAACATTATTTTGGACGGTAATTGATTAAATAGTATACAAAAAATGTCGACAATTTATACAAAATACGCCCAATCCCGTTTACATTCATCTCGTGAAATCTTTTCTAAGTCCCTATTTTTACACAACTTAATTCCTGATTATCAATTTTGTGGCACAATTATTGTAATAAAAAACAATGAGTTAGGTCGTTGGTTGAGAGGGTTCCAAATAATTCATATCTCTCCTTTCTTTATTTAGGTTTTTTTGCCTCCTTTACCCCCCAAAGAATATGAATTATTTCCCTCTCTTTTTTTATTTCCGAATCCCGATCCACTTCTTCAAATACCATTTTTTTATTTTCTTTTTTATTAGTATATTATTACATGTGTCGACCCTTTTTTAAAAAGGAAAGCGTATGAAGATTTACACGGGTTTCGGTGATCAGGGCAAGACATCCTTATTCGGCGGACAAGTTGTTGACAAAAATAATCCCCGGGTACAGGCTTATGGCTCCCTGGACGAGCTCTCCAGTTTTTTGGGATGGTTGCGATCAAAAATAAACGATACACACACCATTGATCTTTTAAAGGAAGTGCAGAAGGAACTCTTTATCCTCTCCTCGGAAGTAGCTACCCCTGGCAATCAGTATCAACAAAAATTCGAAGACAAAATAACACCCGAACAGGTATTACGGATCGAACGGGAAATCGATTGGTACACGGCACAACTCCCTCCTTTAACCAAATTCATTTTACCGGGGGGCACTGAAACAGCTTCCCTGGCCCATGTGTGTCGGACTGTTTGTCGACGAGCCGAGCGTCATCTTGTTGCGATCACACAAAAAGAAGCGATTCGATCCGAACTTTTAATCTATCTGAATCGCTTAAGCGATCTGCTGTTTATGATCGCCCGCTATGCAAATCATATAGACCGGACAGAAGATATGGAATGGAGAGGGATACGTCGTAAAAAATAAATTTAAAAATAAAAGGAGAAACCTATGGTTGAAATCCGAATGCACGGACGCGGGGGACAGGGTGCGGTAGTTGCCTGTAAAATTCTTGCTTCCGCCTTGTTTAAAGAGGGCAAATTTGCCCAGTCATTCCCGGCTTTTGGAGTCGAACGAAGAGGCGCACCGGTGCAGGCATTTACCAGAGTCGATGACAAACCGATTCATCTACGCACGGAAATCTATGAACCCGATCTACTGGTTGTTTTGGACCCGACTCTATTATATACCATCGATGTGACCTCGGGCTTAAAAGAAGGAAATAAAATTCTGATCAACAGCCCAAAGCCTGCCCGGGATTTTGAAATTTCCCAAAAATACGATGTAAAGACCGTAGACGCCAGTCGGATTGCGGTGGCCAATCAATTAGGGTCTGTAAGTAATCCGATTGTCAATACGGCCATTCTCGGCGCTTTTTCAAAATTTACGGGGGTCATCGGTATCCGGGCAATTCTGGCCGCCATCAGAGAGTCCGTACCTGTTCATCCCGACGAAAACGCCAGAGCGGCCCAACAAGCGTTTGATGAATTCGTCAATTAAGAATATATCCAACTGTAAAAAGGAGTTTGTATATGTATGATCCTTTGGAAGATGAAAACGGACAGCCAAGATTTGCCGTTTCAACCGGGGATATGAGCTGGAATAAAACCGGGAGCTGGCGATACATGCGTCCCTTGTATGACAACAAAATTCCCCCTTGTACGGTAGGCTGTCCGGCCCATGAGAAAATACCGCAATACTTTGCCTATGTTAAAGATAAAAAATATGAACAAGCCTGGCATATTATCCTGGAAGACAATCCTCTGCCCGGTGTCACCGGACGGGTCTGTTACCACCCCTGCGAGGCAGTATGTAACCGGGGAGACTATGACGAATCCATTGCCATCCATAACATGGAACGGTTTGTCGCCGATCAGAACCTGAAGCATCACATTCCTCAAAGTTTTATTCGGGACAAGCATGAGGAGACCATTGCCATCATCGGCTCGGGTCCGGCCGGTCTTTCGGCAGCCTACCAATTAACGCTACTCGGTTATACAGTAACCATCTTCGAAGCGGCTGAACAAGCCGGTGGCATGTTGCGGCTCGGCATTCCCGAATATCGTTTACCGAGAGAGGTATTGGATAAGGAGATCGAAGATATTGTCCGCTTAGGAGTCACCATAAAAACTGCAATTCGAGTAGGCAGAGATATCGGCATGGACACCCTTCAGCGAGATTTTAATGCGGTTTTGATCGCTACCGGCGCCTATAAAAGCTGGGGTATGAATCTACCCGGCGAAGAATTAAAAGGCATTGCAAGCGGATTATCGTTCCTGAAAGAATATAATCTGACCGGTTCCGCTCCGATCGGTAAGAGAGTGGTTGTAGTCGGTGGAGGTAACACTGCAATCGATACGGCCCGCTCGGCTCTGCGCCTGGGAGCCGATGTGACCATCGTCTACCGTCGTTCCAAAGCGGAAATGCCTGCCGTACCGGAGGAAGTGGAAGATGCCCAAAGAGAAGGAATACATATCCGCTTCCTTACCAATCCGGTCGGTTTCTCCGGTAACGGTAAAGTGGAACAAATCCGATTGATCCGTATGGAATTAGGAGAAGCGGATGAGAGTGGACGAAGACGCCCTATTCCGATCAAAGGTTCCGAATACACGATAGACGCCGATCAGGTTTTATTGGCCATCGGTGAAGTACCCGATCTGGACTTTCTACCGGATTCATTCAAGTTGAAAAAAGATCGCCTGCTGGTGGATCACTTTCAGAGAACGGGTCAACCGGGAATATTTGCCTGTGGCGATGCTTCCACCGGGCCAATCGGAACAGTGGTCGACGCCATCGGTACCGGAAAACGTGCCGCCCACTCCATCCACCAATATCTGTCGAGTAAAACCGTTCATATTCCGGAGGAACCGACCGACGGAGTTCCTTTCGACACCCTCAATCTGGACTATTTCCAACAGGAATCCAGGCCGCAGGAAAGGCAGCATCATTCGACTCAATTGAAAGGCGATTTTAACGAAGTGAATTTGGGAATCGGCGAAGATGATGCCGTTTATGAGGCAAACCGTTGTTTTAGTTGCGGAACCTGCACCTATTGTGATAATTGTTTAATTTTTTGTCCGGACGTGGCCATCCGTTTCGATGTGGATAAACACGAGTATGTCATTAACTATGATTTTTGTAAAGGATGCGGGATTTGTGTACAGGAATGTCCGCGCAATGCCATGTCTTATGAGGAGGAATTAAAATGGGCTTAGTCTTGAATGAAAAAATGAAGAAATATTTCGATCCCGAGACTATTTCGGAAATAAAAGTCATAGAAGGAACGCACTCCGCCTCGTACGCGGTTGAATTAGCAAGGGTCAAAGTGATCTCCGCCTTTCCGATCACACCGCAAACATCCATTGTGGAGAAGCTATCGGAAATGTGCGATCGTGGCGAACTTGATGCCCAGTTCATCAAAGTAGAATCCGAACATTCGGCTATGGCAGCCGTTATCGGATCCGAGGCCACGGGAGCCCGCTCCTTTACAGCCACCTCTTCGCAGGGTTTGGCTTTAATGCACGAGGTATTGCACTGGGCAGCCGGAGCTCGTTTGCCGATCGTCATGGCCAATGTGAATCGTGCCCTCGGCCCGCCCTGGAATATCTGGGCCGATCAAACCGATAGCCTGGCTCAGCGTGAAACCGGTTGGATTCAGTTCTATTGCGAAAGCAATCAGGAAGTTTTGGATACCATTTTGATGGCCTACAAATTGGGTGAAAAAGTCATGTTGCCGGTCATGGTCAATATGGATGCTTTTTTTCTTTCCCATACTTCCGAACCGGTGGCCATTCCAAAACAGGAATTAGTCGATCAATTTCTTCCGCCTTACAATCCGGAGCTGAAATTAGATACCGACCATCCGCATGCTTTCGGCGGCCTGGCCATGCCGAATCAGTATATGGAGCTGCGTTACAATATCCAAAAAAGTATGGAAGAGGCGGATCGCTTAATTCCCGAAATTTCCAGGGAGTATGCCCGATTAATGGGCCGGGATCATGGGGCCCAGATCGAAGAATACCGCACGGATGGAGCCGACTATCTCTTATTCACTTCCGGAACCATTGCCGGTACCACCCGTTTGGTGATTGATGAGTATCGGGAAAAAGGTATAAAAATCGGTATGGTTAAAATTCGTACATTTCGTCCCTTCCCTTCCAGAGAACTACGGGAAGCGACCCGGAGATGTAAAAAGGTGGGGGTGATCGACCGCAATATTTCATTCGGGCAGTCCGGTATCTTCTTTTCGGAAACCAAGGCGGCACTCTATAATTCGGATCATCATCCTTTGATGAACGGATATATTGCCGGACTGGGGGGCAGAGATGTCACTCCCACAAATATCCGGGAAATAGCAGATCATCTCATAAACAGCAAAGAGGGGCAAGACCTGATTTGGATAGGAGTGAAAAATGAGTCAAAAACTAATTAAAATTCCCTTTGAGGAATATATGAGTCCCGGCAGTGTGGCCTGTCCGGGATGTGGCGGGAATCTTTCCATGCGATATACTCAAAAAGCGCTGGGTTTAAATACGATGATTGTGATCCCGGCCTGTTGCTGGTCCATTATCGACGGACCGACTCCCAGTTCCGTGAACCATGTGCCCGTATTTCATACCGCTTTTGAAACGGCTGCCGCCACGGCTTCGGGAATTAAAGCCGGTTTGCATGCTCAGGGTAAGGATGATACAAATGTGATGGCCTGGGCCGGGGACGGCGGCACCTTTGATATCGGCTTTCAGGCTTTGTCCGGAGCTGCGGAACGAAACGAAGATATCCTCTATGTCACGTACGACAACGAAGCCTATATGAATACAGGCATTCAGCGCAGTTCGGCGACTCCTTACGGTTCATGGACAACAACCACACCGAATAAAAAGGAACGACCTAAAAAGAATCTGATCGAAGCTCTGGCAGCGCATCATATTCCCTATATTGCTACCGCTTCCGTGGCCTTTCCCGACGACCTGATTAAAAAAGTTGAAAAGGCTAAATCCCTGCGGGGCACTAAGTTCATACACATCTTAGCCCCCTGTCCACCGGGATGGAAAACACCCCCCGAGATCACTATTAAGTTGGCCCGTCTGGCCGTGGAAACAAAGATATTCCCTTTGTTCGAAATCGAAGAGGGTTGGCGCTATCACATCACCCACGAATCCTCCGGAATACCTGTGGGACAATACCTAAAACCGCAGGGACGTTTTTCCCATTTAACCGAAGCGGACTATGAAACAATACAACGGGATGTGGAACGGAATTATAAGATTTTGAAAATGAAAGAGAAGATGTCGAAAGAAATATCAGCAATGGATTAGATGCGTTCCTGGTATTATCTGAAACCTAACCCAAATAAAGACAGGACAACTTTTTATGGTTGTCCTGTCCTGTTTCAATTATCCGGCCTCCCTGCCGAAATGAAATGCTTTCAGATTTATGTCTACCACCTTTTCTCCCTTACGGGCAAACATCTCTTTGATCAGATTTTCCATGGTCGTTAGCTTAAGGGGTAAGAAATGCGAAGCCGCTCCGGCCAGAACCATATTGGTCGCCCGTCCCGAGCCGGCTTTGATTGCCCATTGGTGAGCATCAATAATCACCGTATGCGGCAGGAGTCTGATTTGATCCAACAGAGTATGTAGATCGGGGTAATCCGGGATATTCTTTTCCGGGTTGGCCGAGGTAATTAAATAGCCATCCGGCTTCAGATAATCCAGATATCTCAGACTTTCCAGGGGTTCCATGCTTAGAATCATAGAGGCCGTTCCCCTGGGAATCAAATCGCTGTATATCGGCTGATCCGAAAGACGCAAATTGGTATAGACAGCTCCGCCGCGCTGCGACATACCGTGCACTTCGGATTGCTTCACTTGTAACCCTTCTTTCATGGCGCTGGAAGCGATTATCGCCGATACGGAAAGGACACCCTGGCCGCCGACACCCGCTAAAATGACATCATATTTCATTACCGGCTCCTTTCCTTTTTATGACGTTTAGCTGTTTCCACACATTCCCGAACGGCAATTATAACCGACAATCCGTGGTATTCGATCTCTTTCCCGATTATTTTTGCATTCTCTTCGGTGTATTTTTTGTGGGCAGTGAATACATGCAGATGATCCGCATCAACCCCGATGCCCAGAACCACCTTTTCCAAACGGGACGAGGGTAAAATAGTCGGCTGACCGCCGGTCATGCCTACCGTTTCATTGTCCAATATAATCAGGGTCATATCCGCATTATGCGCCACGGCATCCATCAAGGGAGTGAGACCCGAATGCAGGAAGGTGCTGTCTCCGATCACGGCCAGCACCGGATAAAATCCCGCTTCCGACGCGCCTTTGGCCATTCCCACCGAAGCTCCCATATTCACCGTAGATTCTATGGCCCGGTAAGGAGGCAGGGCCCCAAGAGTATAACAACCTATATCCGAAGTAATAACCGATTTTTCATAGTGATTCAACGCCAATTTCATGGCCTGAAAGGTATCGGCATGGGGACAACCCGGACAAAGCTGCGGCGGCCGGTTCACCAGAGGATATTCCGGTTTCTTAACCGTCTTACGCGGCGCCAAACCCAGCACGGGCCGGATATTGTCGGGATTTAATTCTCCGTCCAGAGGGACCTCGCCGGAAAGTTTGCCGAGAATGGTCGGACCCGAGGGGATAACACCCCGAATAAAACGTTCAATATAGGGATAGCCTTCCTCCAAAATGATGAGGGTATCCACCTGTTCTGCAAGCTGCCGTATCTTCTGCAGCGGAAAGGGATAGGCGCTTACATGTAAATGACTCGGTTTCTTATTCAGTTCCCCTGCATTCTCTAAAAAATAGTTCAGGGCCAGACCCGATGTAAGTATTCCGAAATCTTTATAGGTTTCATTTATTTGTATCTTGTTATAGTCGCTGTTTTCCGACCACGCTTCCATCTCTTTTTGTAATGAGAGAAGCTCATGCCACTGTTTGCGGGCATTGGAAGGAAGCAAAATCCAGGAATTGGGCCGGGGTACCTTGTCCAACGGGTTTTCTTTCTTGGGCTGTCCCACCCTGACTACCGAGCGACTATGCGCTAAGCGGGTAACCAGACGAATCATGACCGGAATCCGAAACCGTTCCGACAGGTCGAAGGCTTCACGGGTCATTTCGTAAGCCTCCTGCTGATTGGTCGGTTCCAGACACAGAATATGGGCAAAATCCGCAAAATATCGGCTATCCTGTTCATTCTGGGAACTGTGCATACCGGGATCATCGGCTACTACCAGAACCAGTCCTCCGTGAATGGATACGATAGCCGAATTCATGAAAGGGTCGGCCGCTACATTCAGCCCCACGTGCTTCATGGAAACCAAGGCGCGTTTTCCGACGAAAGATGTGCCCAGTGCAGCTTC
>Ga0256841_1001329_pt1 | contig 21787 bp, 20 predicted proteins | sample 356308metaG_FD_185971 | JGI IMG/M metagenome (GOLD analysis project Ga0256841, IMG submission 185971) | Hydrothermal vent microbial communities from Mid Atlantic Ridge, Atlantic Ocean - 356-308 | ecosystem: Environmental > Aquatic > Marine > Hydrothermal vents | place: Atlantic Ocean: Mid... | reverse complement strand
AAGTTCACCGATCGCTTGTCGTCCTTTATATCCTGTAAAATCACATGCCTTGCATCCAACAGCTCTGAAGTAGAGTTTATCGGAGGGTACGCCGATCTCTTCCGTAACTGCTGCAGGAAGCGGAGCTTCTTCTTTGCAGTGTACACAAAGTCTACGTGTCAATCTTTGGGCCAGTACACCCAACAGTGTTGCCGAAATAAGAAAATTTTCGATACCCATATCCATCAAACGGCTTAAGGAGGAAGTGGAGTCATTGGTATGAAGGGTGGAAAGCAGCAGGTGGCCTGTCAAGGCAGACCTCAATGCAATATCAGCGGTTTCCGAATCACGTATCTCCCCGACCATAATAATATCGGGATCCTGCCTCAAAATAGAGCGAAGGCCCGCAGCAAAGGTCAACCCTACTTTTGTATTGACCTGGATCTGGCTGATATTGTCTGCGTTATACTCCACGGGATCCTCTACGGTAATAATATTCTTATCAGGTGTGGCGATATGCTGCAAACAGGCATGCAGGGTCGTTGATTTACCTGAACCTGTCGGTCCGGTGACGAGTATCATGCCATGGGCATGATTGAGAAGTTTATAGAGATTTTTGGTCACTTCTTCCTGAAAACCAAGAGATTCCAGAGTAGGTATATGCTCGCTTTGTGCCAAAATCCTCATGACCACACGTTCCCCATGGTATGTGGGGAGCACAGAAACCCTTACATCAAGTGTTTTTCCAGAGATGGCTATCTGGGTACGCCCATCCTGAGGCACCCTTTTTTCCGAGATATCCAGACTTGAAATGACTTTGATACGGTTGATCACCAGGCCTATGATACTTTTTTCTAGATCTAAATGTTTTTTTAATGCTCCATCGATACGCAGACGGACTTCGCCTTTACGCTCACCGCTTTCGATGTGAATATCACTTGCCCCTTTTTTAATAGCTTGAAAAAAGAGTGAGTTGACCAGTTTGATAATGGGAGCGGATTCTTCATTGGAGAGAAGATCCTGAGAGTTGCGAATAAAGTCAAGGAGATCGGACTCAGCTTCGATGAGCTCTTCAGATGTCGTAGACATTTCTTCAAAATCCGAACCGGTCTGTATCTCGAGGAATTTATTTTTAAGACGGACAAAACTTTCGGTATCTACCATGACCACAGGGTAATCGATGGAAAGTTTTGCGAGATAGTTCAGCGCATCGGCCAAACTCTCCTGTTGGACGACACAGCTTTTGATATCATCGATCATACTGAAAAGCAAAGAGTGTTTGAGAGCAATTTTGTGATTGACATTCTCTTCCCATAACGGCTCCAGATTGACATCCTGCAGTTGTGGGAATTGCATCAGAATTCCTCCTCTGCCTGTTTTAGCAGATCCAGGTTACTGACGGGAGAATGCTTTTTAGGATAGCTTGAAACTGAAATAGAACTGGTCTCATTTTCCGGAGCTGAGATATACGTCTTTTTGCTGTGTTTTTTCCCTTTGTTCTTTTCCAGTGCCGATTCGACAAGTCTGTTGTAGCGTACCTGTACTTCTTCAAGCTCGGCCAACATTCTTTTAAGACGCTGCAAGTCCCCGCTTTTTCTAACGATATAGGGTGTAAGATAAATGACCACATTCTGTTCTCTTTCTACATCAGAGGTATGCGTGAACAGGAGTTCCCCAAGGACAGGAACATCTCCCAGGAAAGGTACTTTTTGTATGCCCTTTCCTCCGGCTTTTTTGATAAGTCCTCCAAGGATAATGGTTTCTCCGTTGCGTACGATAGCATTGGTTTTCACTGTCCTTTTTGTTGTTGTCGGCCTGTCAGCCACCTGTTCGGAGGAAGGATCGATATCTTCAAGCTTTGTTTCTATTTCCAAGGTGACCTGGTTATTGCTTGAGAGTCTCGGTTTGACTTTGAGTGTCAGTCCGATATCTTCTCTTGAATAATTGTTGATCACATTGGAAACTGCGGTAGTCGACTGTTGTGCCTGCGTCAAAATAGATCGGGTCTGGCCCACATAAATCTCTGCCTCTTTGTTATTTGTGCAGAGAACAGAAGGTTCGCTCAAAAGACGTGCTGCACCGTTTTTCGCAAGAAGATCAAGTGCTGCCCCCAGTGCGAAAGCCTTGTCTGTCGAATCAAACTTGAATGCAGGGTTATTCTCCTGAATGACATTTCCGTTCGCATCGGTATAGGTCTTGGTGTTGTTGGTATTCAAAAAGCCGAGCAGTGCAGGGGACATCTGCAGTGCATTGGCCCCCATGTTTCCGGCAAGGGTAAAGAGTCCTGAAGAAGTGATCGTACCTCCGTTCATTCCATATTTCAAGCCCACTTGCTCTGCCAAATTCTTATCGATTTCGACGATCTTTGCCTTAACATAGACTTGCACTTTCGGGATATCTATTTTTCGTACGGTTTCACGAATGTTCTTGATCTGTTCTCCTGTAGCGAGGACAATGAGTGCGTTACGTTCTATATCGGAAACAACCATCGCTTTGCTTGGCGGCTTGGCACCTTTTTTGGGACGTCTGATTGCCACATTATTCATTTGGGAGATCAATTTGCTCATGATCTTTTCCATATCTTCTACATTGGAGTTTTTCAAACGTAATACATACATTTTTTGCGTCTGGTCATCCCCTTCTCTATCAAGTTGCTTGATATATTTTATCATTTTATTGTCATTATCGGTTTTACCTACAAGAATCAGTGAATTGGTTGCCTCATCTTTAAATATATCCACTTTTTCACTTTGTATGGTTTGCGGGAAAAGTTTTTTTGCCATATTCTGTACATTGGGAAAGATATCTCTTGCACTTGCATAATGTAATTTGACAACCACTGAACGTTTAGCCCCCCTCTTTTCGATTGCTTTAATGATTTTCGAGATAGAACGCAGGGTACGGGGTGTCGCTGTGATAGCCAAAACATTATTCTCTTTAAAAGAGATCACTTTATCATTTCTATGTAAAAGAGGTTTGATCTTTGCCCGGATAACGGCAGCATTGGAATTGTGCAAAGGGAACATGACGGTCTCCATGGTTTCACCATTGATCGTACTGCTGACATTAAGGCCCTCTCCTGCCGCAGTAGAGCCTTTAACCACTTTATAGAATTCTCCCTGGTCTATAAGGGTCAAGCCCTTGCTTCCGAGAATAGAATTCGCCAATGGGATCAGTGCACTTTTTTTAATGGGTCGGGTAGTTATAAAATTGATCTTCCCTTTTAAGTCAGCATCTATAAGAATATTTTTATTTGTTATTTTTGAGACCATTTCAATAAAATCTTTAACACTGAGATCGCGGAAATTTACATTGACAGTTTCTTCATCCTCCGCATGCAATATTATTGTAAAGACAACCAGTACGCTTAAAAGCAATTTAATTAATTTCATATTCTAACTCCATTTCTTTATTTCCTCTTTCAATAACTAATGTTAAATTAGCTACATTTTCAATATTTTTGTATGCATTGAATGCTGCATTGTAACTATTTATTTCCTGTCCATTTATTGATTTGATGATATCTCCGCGCCTTACACCAAGTTTGGCAAAGGGACTTCCTCTTTTAACAAAAGTAATTTTAAATTTAAGTCCATTACCACTTTTCATTTCTTGAATCCCGATATTTTTGTATATATCATCCATATTTGTGGCATAATGTTTTAAAAGTGATTTATCGATGATCTTATGATCTCCCGCATCTATCACTTCCCCTTCAATCGCAGATGAATCATTAGTGTTTGAGGATATAGAACTTTCTATACCCCCTGAAGTGCTTGCCTCTTTTTCTGTGATCAAATCAACCCTGTAAGTTTTTCCGCCTTTACTGAATAAAGCATAAGTACTTCCCGCATCTTCCAGCATAAAGCCATTAATCTCTTCGCCTTTTTCAAGGATTTTGCTTTTATGTTTATAGACGACTGTGACTACGGTCTTATCAGGTGCGTTATAGATAGCAAGAAGCTCAAGATCCTTAATGTTCCCATGCGCCTCCGATGGTTTGATAGCCTTTTTGGGTGCGGCTTTATTGGGAGAGAGGTTGACTCTATAGTAAAGTGATTTCCCTCCTGCCTCTTCTGTCTTGTTGATACCTGAAGCGGGCAGATAGAACAGTTCTATTGCCAGCCAAAACAGTTTGACCAGAAGCAGAATGGCTAAAAATATCAATGACCATTTTATCAATGAGGGTTTAAAAAGTTGTTTCATAATACAATCCCTCCTTCCCTTCTTTGAGCTGATGTTTGAGCGGCCCAAGCGTTCCGGTTTTGGTGAAATCAAGGTGTACTTTGTGTGTTGCAAGATCTATTTGACCTTTCGCTTTGCCAAATGCTCCACTGCCCTCTATATTGATATGCAACGGTGAGAATATCCATGTAGAGCAATGTGCCTCATCTATTTTAGTAGGCATCATGGAGCGCAAAGAATCGTCAAGTGCTATTTTGTCTATTTCCAGAGAGCTATAAAAAAGCAGAGTAAAAAAGGAAGCATGTTTTACATGGATCAGATCAATACCTTTTAGAAAGACAGTGGCATCATCAACCGTCAAAGAAAAAAGTCCCTCGCTGATGTGGCCTTCATTGATGACAATGCCCTGCTTTTTAAGTTCTTGCTCTACTTTATAGTAGAGGTTGCGCTTGGGCATGAAGAGCACGAATGCAAACCAGACAGCGAATAGGATCATAAAGGCTTTTTTTACCACTTGCATTTGAACTCCACATTAAATGTATCACCTGATCTTGTGATCTTGAAAGAGATAATCTGTACTGCAAGGTTCATGGCCCGGGTCACCAACTTGTTCAGTTCTTTGGGTGTCAGGTTGCTGTAGTGTGCAGTGAGTTTCTTCCCTTTTTTACTCCAGCTTACTTTTGAAACAGGTACGATACTCTTCAGTTTATCTATTTTTTTGGAAAGGCCCTTGTCCCCCCAGATACGTTTGAGGGCAATGATCTCCTTGAAATCTTTTACGGAGTGCTTCATCTCGAAGAGCTGTTGGGCCTGTTTGTCTATTTGGCTGTTCTTGTAAAAGAATGCACTCAACATGAGTATAAAGGAGACCAGTACAATCAGTTCATTTCTATAGCGATTCAGGTTCATACTTCCCCCTCGATCACAACGATGTTGCTGTTCTTACCGCTTTTGACAGAGAAATGTGCTTTTTTTGCCAGTGTTTCAACTTTTTTTACAATCTTGCTGTTTTCACAAGAGAATATGACTTTAAATTTCTTTTCGTTCATCTCGAAAGTATTGAGGCGGACACCCTTGAAGATCATTGTACCCAGCGTTTTGATGATCTCCCGTTTATGCCGTTCCTTCGTATCGATCGTTCGGTATTTCAGTGCGACACTGTCTCTTTGGATCTTGCTCTGGAGGGACGGATAGGATGAAAGAAGATCCTGCATCTTTTTTTCCTGCATTTGCAGACCTTTTGTATACTGTCTTCCCTCAACAAAGAAGACTGCAGCGAAGATCAGAAAGACAGTTGCAAGGAGGATCGTCTCCTTTTTATTGATGAGCGTACTGCCTCCCGAAAGGCTCACTCCCGATCTGGGAGTAAAACGCTCATCAAACACAGCGGTTTCATGATCTTCAGAGAGTATGCCTGTGGGTACAAGTGCCACTGAACCGTCTATGTTCATGAGTACTTCTTTCTCTCCCAGTACAACAGGATCTTTGAACATGTCTCTGGATTGCTGCGCAAAGAAGATCTTGGAGAGGTGTTCCGGTGCGATACCTTTAGTGAGAAGAAAATCCCTGATCTTCTCAGGCTCATAGGCAATAAAAACCCAATGGTCATCTTCTCTGAAAACGAAATACGCATAGGCTCCTTCCTCATCCAGAAGTCCATCAAAGAGGGAGGGTGCGATCTTTTTGGCCTGATAGAGGTACTTAACTGGAAGTTCCTCTTGCTTCATGGTATAGAACTGTGGTGTAAGCATGACATTGACAGTGTGGTCAAGAGAGACCGGATGCATCTCTCTGTGCACGATCAACAGTTCTTTATTGCTTCCCATTAAATTCAAAATCTTTTACCTCTCCTTGACTATCAATAAATGTAAATGCATATCTTACTTCACGATATGTATACTGTACATCACACTTTGCTTCTTCCATAAAATCTTCTGCATAAAGTTTAGGATCGTATTTTTCTCCGCGCTTCTGTAAAAAATCTTTTAATTTTGTCACACCTTCTGACCACTCACTTTTCACAGTTTCAATATCCATATCAAACAGCAAAGATATTAATTCCGCTGAAAGATAATCTCCATCCATAAGATCAATACCTTTTGAAAAGAAAAAAAACTTTTTCCATTCAATTTCAGAGATCTTCCTGTCATCTACTTCAAATTGATAGCGTTCCAGAACATGTTGAAATTGTTTGAACGAAATAATACCATTTTTTTGTGGAAGTCTGGTATCATCATCGTGTACCAATGCTTTGCTGCTGCTTCCAATCTCTTCAATAAGCAATTCATGCAGCCTTTCAGCATCTACGATATTGTACTTTTGAGCAAGCCCTTCAAATACTTTTACCGCGATATTGTACTGTTCGGCCATGGTACTGTTGTCCTCATCTCCGAGCCAATTGATATTGACACCGTTTGCGATAGGAGCGCATTTCAAAATGACATTAAAACGGTTATCTGGTGATGTCAATGGAACCGGCATCAAATAGAGCGTTGCAAAAAGTGTTTTTTTTTCTTTAAATCCTTTGATCGTTTTTTTGATATCAGTATAATAGAGATTTCCCTGGATCAATGCATTGGTTGAAAGGGCATTTTTCCTGACTTCATCAAAATAGCCGAGGAGAACACCCGTGAGTGCAATAAGTACCGATAAAACAGAAAGTGTAATAAGCAGGGCAAAACCTCTGCGCATAGACGTGACTGTTCCTTCAATTTTTGTGGGTTTATCCATATACAAGCTCTATTAAAGTAAAATTCTCTACTTAAAATCCGGTATTATATCCAAACAAACTAAGGAAAGATATGCAAAAAAATAGAATAGTATCAGTAAGAGCAGGTTTTTCACTCATTGAATTACTTATCGTTATCGTTATATTGGGCGGGCTTGTCGCCGTTGTTGCACCGGGTCTGATGGATTCTGCAGATCAGGCAAAAAGAGATACGGTCTGCCTTAAAATGAATGATATAGGGAAAAGGCTCGATATGTTCAAGCTTGACAATGGTGTCTATCCTGATACCGAAGAAGGGCTTCAGGCCCTGGTAGCCAACCCGGATCCGGAAAAGTATCCTAATTACAGAGCAAAACCTTATTTGAAAAAGCTGCCTAAGGATTCATGGAAAACACCTTTTGTCTACATCAAAAAAGGTGACAGTTTTGATCTTGTCAGTTTTGCAGCTGACAGAAAAGAAGGGGGAGAAGAGAATAATAAAGATATACTCTTTTCAACGTGTAACAAATAGAGCAGAGGATGTTCTCCTTAAGGTGCAAAACGGCAAGAAGCGCTTTTACTCTACTTGAACTTCTTATCGTGATAGTGCTTGTTTCCATTGTCTATTTTCTTGGGTTCAATGGTGTAGAAAAACGCATAAATGTGCCCAAAGCACTTACTCCGCTCAATTTGAAATCAACCATTGTCCATTCAGAATTCTTTAGCGGAGAAGGTACTTTGCTCTGTATCAATCAATGTAAAAACTGCTATATACGCGAAAATATCAACACGCCGTTCCAAGCGTATAAAAACAAAGTGGATCTCGCCGGAACCAGGGCTTATACGCTGGACAGATACAACGCACTGAATGAAATTGAACCGGGACGCTACCAGGACCAACGAATCTGCCTTGAAATGAATTTCTATAAAAACGGAAGTTCAACGCAACTTGTATTGGAAAATAAACATGGCATCTATTTCCTTCCCTCATTTTTTGGTGAACCCAAAAAAGTGGATTCGCTTGAAGAAGCGAAAGCACTTTGGCTGGCAGATGAGAAGAATATAGCAAATAGCGGAGATTTTTATTGAAAAGACTACGAAGCGCTTTTACTATTATTGAAATCCTCATTTCTGTTATTATTATTTCTTTTTCCATTGTATATGTCTTAAAGATACATGGCCAGAATCGTGAACATATAATATATATTTCTCATAGAAACAAATCTTCACTGGAGGATTCGCTTTTTTTAACCGATAATGCAGCTCAATACCATAAAGAGAAAAAAGATGCGTATGAAGTATTGCAGCCCTATTTCAAAATTGATAAATTGAAGAGTAGAGAAATATTGAAAAACGTCAGCAGGACTTTTTTTATTCCTGAACCTATCAACCTTATATCAGATGAAGAGAACGGACCTTCTGCAACAGTCCAGGAGATAAAACTTAAAGATAAATACTCCTCTTCGTATTTCCGTTTTAAAATCAATACATTTTAAGTTATGTTGTATCTGGTTTATCATAATTTTGCCATATGTTCTGGATGAAATGTTGAACAAAATCAAATTTTGATATACTCTAGTCAAATATATTTTCTTCAGTATGGGATTTTTATGAAACAAACACTGAAAGTATTTCACCTATTCGCAATACTCCTGCCAATGCTACTTTTCCTTTTCTCCGGAAGTGTCAGTGCAAAATCCTCTGATATCGCCTTCAGTGAGACCGCTTCGGAAATGATGATCACAGCTTTGAAGCCGGAATCGGACAAGCGTTTTCTCAAACAGCTTTACACGCAGCTCTTTTATATTCCTATTTGGATCAGGAAAGATGAGCCTGCCCGGGTAAGCCATGATCTTTTCAATATCATCAAGTCCGATAAGTCCCTGGAGAGAACAACCAATCTCTACAGGAATGCAATATCTTTAGAAGAAGAGATGCATGAGCTCTACAGTTCCCCCCACAGTATCGTACAGAAGGTAAACTGGGAATTCAAGATGAGCCAGCTTTATGAAGAGTATGCCAACTATGTGATCTATGGCAGTATAAACTGGGGTGCATTACAGGCACGGCTTTCCAATCTCCGCATATCCGCTATCACGGCGGGATGGATCACCTATAAGCCTGCCGCCAGTCCTTTGAGCGTGGCAGAGAAAGCTGTTGTTCTGGGAAGCCTTAAAAAAGCTTTTAACGAGGCAGAGCCGACAAAATACCACTATAAAGAGCTTCGCCGGGCCCTGGACAGATATATCGATATCAAGGAAAATGGAGGATGGCCCACGATCAGGTTTAAAGGTACGCTGAAACCGGGGGGGAGAGATCCTTCTGTGCCGGATATCAGAGCACACCTTTTGATGACCGGGGATTACATTCCTTGTGCAGATAGTGATGAAAGTACACGGTATGACAGATGTCTGAAGGAAGCAGTGATCCGTTATCAAAAACGAAATGGTCTCATTGCCAATGGTGTCATCGGCAAAAATACACTCAAGGCACTCAACCGCACTGTCGATGACCGCATTATGACGATCAAGATCAATCTGGATCGTATCAAATGGCTGCATGAGCGTCCCGATAGCCGGCACATTATCATTAATATCCCTGATTACAGGCTCTACTATGAAGTGAACGGTAAACTGAAAATGACGATGAAAGTGATTGTAGGCCGGCGTAAGAATCCTACACCGATCTTTTCCAACCGTGTCAAAAGTGTGGTCCTGAATCCTTACTGGAACGTACCCAGGAGCATTATCCAGAAAGAGATGATCCCCAAGTTGCTGAGAAACCCCCATGCTATGGCGGCCCGCGGTATAGATATCTATACCGGCTGGGGCAGTGATGCCCGGAAGGTAAGCGGCGGTTCGGTCAATTGGGCACAGTATCGCTATAGCAAGACCGTCCCTTTCCGTTTTGCCCAGCGGCCAGGGAACAAGAACGCTTTGGGACGTATCAAATTCCTTTTCCCCAATCAGTTCCATGTCTACATGCATGATACGCCGACAAAGCATCTTTTTAAAAGACACAAACGTTCTTACAGCCATGGGTGTATCCGGCTGCAAAAACCAAAAGAGATGATGAAAACCATCGCTTCATTTAATCCGAGTATTGAATTGGATAAGGCAGAAAAGATACTGAAAAGCAAGAAGAATACCTATTTTTCACTGGAGAATACCATTCCTATTGATGTCGTTTATCTTACTGCATGGGTCGGCTATGACGGTAAACTTCAATTTCGGGATGATGTCTACAACTATGATGAACTCATGATCGCATCGGTAAGAAAGTGGTGAGAGCCATACTAAAATGGAGCAACATGTGTCTATAGAGCAGCAACTGTTCAAAAATGCTATAGCCCTGACAGGGGGGATCGCTACAGGGAAAAGTACGGCCGCTATGCATTTTGCAGATGAAGGTTTCACGATTATCGATGCGGATAGGATCGCTCACCAAATGCTTGATGTATCTGCAACAGATATTGTGCGTCTTTTTGGAAATAAAATACTCCAAAACGGCAGGGTTGACAGAAAAGTGTTGGGGAGCCTTGTATTCACCGATCCTGCGAAACGAAAGGCACTGGAATCCTTCCTTCATCCACTCATATACAGAGAGATCACACAGCTTTCTCAGAAAGAAGAGATGAAGAACAGGCCATACCTGATTGATATACCCCTTTTTTTTGAAACAGCTCGCTATAATATTGACAAAGTTGTCGTCGTGTATGCCAGACAAGAGCAACAGATCGAAAGGGCTATGAAACGTGACAGTAGTTCCCGAGATGAAGTGCTGCGCCGTATCGAAGCGCAAATGAACATTGAAGAGAAGCGGAAAAGGGCAAGTTATCTTATTGATAATACTGCAGATGAAGCACAGTTGTATGCACAAAGCCTCTCCGTTATCAATGCCATTAAAAAGGATTTTTTATGACTGTAACCAAATATTCGGCGAATGGAAATGATTTTGTCATTTTTATTGCACAGGAGCATGCCGACAGGTCTGAATTGGCCAAAAAATTATGCCATCGCCAGAATGGTGTCGGTGCAGACGGTATGGTAGCAGTGCTCCCCCACAAGCAGTATGATTTTGAATGGGAATTCTACAACTCCGATGGTTCAAAAGCGGCTATGTGTGGAAATGCAAGCCGTGCTGTAGCGCATTTTGCACATGAAAAAGGCATTTCAAAAGACGGCAAAGCGGAATTCCTGACCGGGGCAGGCGTGATCCGTGCTACGATCAACGGGCTCTATGTCGTCAGTGATATGGTCGAACCAAAGATACTGCGTGAAGATATAGACGAGAACGGCGAGAGATGGTGGCTCATTGATTCGGGCGTGCCGCATTTGGTCGCCGTAAGAGAAGATGTCGAGCATTTTGATCTGACCCTTATGCATCGCTTGCGCGAGACATACAATGCCAATGTCAATATCTGCTGTCTGAAGGAAGATACCATGTATGTGAGAACCTATGAGCGCGGTGTAGAAGATGAGACACTCGCATGTGGAACAGGAATGGTCGCATGCTATATCCGCCTTCACAAGGAAGGGAAAGTACCCGATCAGGTCAAAGTCTACCCAAGAAGCGGCGATGAACTTTATGTGAGTTATGAGAATGGTGTCTATCGTTTCGGCGGGAAAGTGACCAAAACATTCATAGCTGAAACACTGATATGAGGGGATAAAATGAAGTTTTTATGGCTGTTGCTGTTGAGTACGGGAGTATGGGCGAACGAGTTTGAGAATGCCGTTTCAGAATATAATCAGGGTAATTATATCAAAGCACTCGACACTTTCTATGTGCTTGCCAAAGAAGGTGATCCCAAAGCACAGTTCAATGTCGGGCTTATCTATGCCGATGGAAAGGGTGTCAACAAAGACAGTTATCAGGCGATGGAGTGGTACAGGAAGGCTGCCGATCAGAACAATACAGCAGCACAATACAATCTTGCAAAACTGATCTCCCAGCGTCCTGACAATAAAGATTTGCGTGCTGTTGAACGTATGCTCTACTGGTATAAGAAAGCTGCTGACAATGGCCAGAAAGAGGCAATGAATGAATTGGGACTGCTCTACTTTCATGGGAAAGGTGTTAAGCAGAATAAGGCAAAAGCATTTGAATTTTTTAAAAAAGCTGCAAACCTGGGCAATGGTGCAGCCCAGATCAATGCCGCCCTGCTGTATGCCTGGGGAGAGGGACTGCCCCATGACAAGATCAAAGCCTACAAGAACCTAAAAAAAGCACTTTCCCAAGGTCGTACAGAGGCTTCTCCCTACCTTGAAAAACTCTGCAAAGAGAGCAGCTGGGCATGTCAAGGCCAGTAAAACCTGAAAACATATGATGTTTTAGGATTTTTTTAAGTATCTCTTGGCTATACTTCCAACCTACAAAATGTGATCGCGTAGCTCAGTTGGTAGAGCACTACCTTGACATGGTAGTGGTCGTTGGTTCAAGTCCAATCGTGATCACCACTCTTCACCTTAAGTATTTTCTTTGTATCATCAATATAACGATTTAGTACGGAGATGATGACTTATGTCAAACCATACCTATTATTATTTTTCTGAAAAACGGCATGACAGAAACCGTATTCTTTTTTTGATCATTGTAACTTCACTGAGTTTCCTTTTTTTCTCACGTACGGATTCAACCATTATCCCCCATATGATACTCGCCTGTTTTATATTGGGAGGATTGACGATTGTCTCATGGCTTCACTATGCTTTTATAGTACGCTATCCTGACAAATATATCTTTTTCAGAAAACAATTTATCATTTTCATGGATCTCATTGTTTTGGCCTTTCTGATCGTCATTTTTGGTTCATATGGTATTTTTTTGCTGCCGCTGTATATTTGGATTGTGATGTGGAGTTCGTCCAGTTATGGTATAGAATATTTTCAAGGCAGTCTTGTTTTGGCACTGATCTCATGGATTTTACTGCTTAATTATTCCCCCTATTGGCAAGCACATACGGACATCGTACTTTCTTTTGCATTGACAACGGTGCTGATCCCGTTTTACTATCTTCGTCTGATTACCCGTATCTCCGAAGAGAATATACAGTTGAGTGAAACACTGAGCCATACTGAACTGGATGCCAATTATGACAGTCTCACCGGTCTCGCAAACAGAAAAATGTACCATGAAACTATTTATAGAGCATTAAAACAGAGAGATTTTTTTGCACTGCTGTTCATCGACCTCAACAAATTCAAATTTATTAATGATACGTATGGACACCATGTTGGAGACAGTGTTCTCCAGGAAGTATCGAGGAGACTTCAGCGCTGTATGGGAGAGGAGGATTTTCTTGCCAGGCTTGGAGGTGATGAATTTGTCATTATTTCCAAACGGAAAAAGATTTTTCTTCCCAAATTTATAGCAATGATTGAAAAGACAGTCATGAAGGAATATACCACAGATGAGGTAACCGTACCTATTGAACTGAGTATCGGTATCAGTCTCTACCCCGATGATACCAAAGAAGAAATGCAGCTTGGCAGATATGCCGACAATGCAATGTATGCAGCCAAAAAAGCTGTGGACAAATACCATGTTTATTATCATGAGATAAAGAGATAGATAAACATATCTGAAAGTTATCAATATTATATGGTAGAATTGTAGCTTGTAAAGTACAGGAGAAAAGAAAATGTCCAAAATTGAAGTTGAGTACAGGGAAGAACGTTTCTACAGCCTTGTGAGGGTAAGTGTACTGTCTATACTGACGATCTTGAGTTTTCTGGTCCCTTCAGGTCTTTTTTCCAAGATACAGCTGGTACAGCTGGTGCTTGGCGGATTGATGATCCTCTCTTTGGCGTATCATGCCTTTATTACCTATATGCCGGATACGATCATTACCGTCAGAAAAAATATTCTTTTGCTTATGGATTTTTTGATTCTCACCTTTCTCATCAATGTACTGGGCGAACAGGGGATCTATCTTTTGCCTCTTTATGCACTCATCGTTATGCAAAGCAGTGTAAGTTACGGCCTTCCCTATTATATCAGCGGTGCCGTGATCTCTACCGCTTCTCTTGCTTATCTTGCTATGGAGTCTCCATATTGGAAAGGGCAGTACAATATACTTGTAGCCTTTGGTATCACCACACTGCTTGTGCCTCTCTTTTATATTAAATCATTGATACGGATGGATCAGAGGATCGATGAAGCAGAAGAAAAAATTGCTTATATCGATGAACTTGAAGAGCAGATGCATGTTGAACTCAAGGGAATTGAGGACAGAGATGCCTATAAACAAAAAATCAAAGAACTTGTCAAAAAGAAAGAAACGTTTACACTGATGTTCATCTCTCTTGAACAGATAGAAGAGGAACATGAAGATGAGAATGTGAATGCAACGCTTTTGCAAAGTGTAGTAGATGAGGTCAACAAAGCCCTGGATGATGATGATTTCTTTGCCAGACTCAGCGGCAATGAGTTTGCCATTATTACCAAAAGGCAGCGTGTCTTTCTCCGTAAATATCTCCAAAAGATAGAAGAGGCCATCATTTCAACACATGTTGTGAATGGCAAGAATGTCCGTATTGAGCCAAATATCGGAGTGGCCTTGCATCCTGAAGATGCACATAATGAAATGGTCCTTGGAAAATGTGCCGACGAAGCGATGAATGCATCAAAAGAGAAGGAAAATGTACATTATATGTTCTATCGAGGGCTTACAAGTTAATTTTGCTATAATACGCACATTTTAAATGGCTGGATGTCTCCCAACAAGGAACATGCAGTATTACATATGTACAAGTAAAGGGTTATTGTGAGCGAAAATCTAATCGGATACCTGGATGACCAGGGAAACATCATAGACACACAGAGTGCAGGCGAAAACTGCCATGCGGCTCCCATAGCATTCGACAATTCAGAAAAATCTCTCGAAATTATCCGCCATTCCACGGCACACCTTATGGCTCAGGCGATCAAAGCGCTTTATCCGGATGCGCAGTTCTTTGTCGGACCGGTCGTGGACGAAGGGTTTTACTATGACTTTCGGGTGAATGAGAAGATCGGTGAAGAGGATCTCAAAACGATCGAAAAGAAGATGAAAGAACTCATCAAAAAGAAATACAAGATCGAAAAATACGAGATCAGCAAAGAAGAGGCATTGAAGAAGTTTGCCCATGATGATCTTAAACTGGCGGTACTTTCCCGTATCCCGGATGAAACAGTCTCCATTTACAAACAGGGAGAGTTCGAAGACCTCTGCCGCGGGCCTCACGTACCGGCGCTTAGATTTTTGCACAATTTTAAGCTGACCAGGGTAGCGGGTGCCTACCTCGGCGGTGATGAGCATGCTGAAATGCTCACGCGTATCTACGGGATCGCTTTCGCTGACAAAGAGTCGCTCAAAGCCTATCTCAAGATGATGGAAGAAGCGAAGAAACGCGACCACAGGAAGATCGGTACCGAAATGGAACTCTTCATGTTCAACGAAGAGTCCGGGGCGGGCCTGCCGTTCTGGATGCCAAAAGGTGCAAAGCTGCGCTACAAACTCGAGCAGATCCTCCACAAGGCACACCTGACAAGAGGCTACGAGCCGGTCAGAGGTCCGGAGATCCTCAAAGCGGATATGTGGCGTACTTCCGGCCATTACGCCTGTTACGGAGAGAATATGTACCTCACCGAGATCGACGGACAGGAGTATGGTATCAAACCGATGAACTGCATCGGTCATATTCAGATCTTCAAGCAGACGCAGAAGAGCTACCGTGACCTTCCTCTGCGTTACTACGAGTACGGCGTAGTCCACAGACATGAGAAATCCGGGGTACTCCACGGGCTGCTTCGGGTCAGAGAATTCACCCAGGATGATGCACATATCTTCTGTGCTCCGGAGCAGATCGCTTCCGAAGTCCTTGAAGTCGTTGAGTTCGTTGACGCTGTCATGAAACTCTTTGGTTTCGACTACACTATGGAGATCTCCACCAAACCGGACAAGGCCATTGGTGACGATGCTGTCTGGGAGACTGCTACACAAGGGCTTAAAGATGCACTCAAAGGCAATGACCTTCCTTATACCATCGACGAGGGCGGCGGCGCCTTCTATGGTCCAAAGATCGATATCAAGATCACTGATGCGATCGGCCGGAAGTGGCAGTGCGGGACCATCCAGGTGGATTTCAACCTCCCTGAAAGATTCGAGGTCGAATATGTTGCAGAAGACAACAGCCGCAAACAGCCGGTAATGATCCACCGTGCTATCCTCGGCTCTTTTGAACGTTTCATCGGGATCTTGACAGAGCATTATGCGGGAGAGTTCCCCTTCTTCATCGCACCGATACAGGTGATCTTCGTACCTATCTCCGAAAATCACGCAGGCTATGCCCAGGCACTTAAGAAAAAGCTTCTGGCCGAGGGGATCGATTCTGAGGTTTACGATAGGAACGATTCGCTGAACAAGCGTATCAGAACAGCAGAAAAGCAGCGCGTACCATATGTTGTGATCGTTGGCGAGGAAGAGGTAGAGAACCATACGGTCGCTATTCGTAACCGAAGAACACGCGAACAGTATAATCTTACACAAGACGAATTTATGGTAGAATTAACCAAACAACTTCAAGAAGGAAAAATTTGAGTAGACACAACGACAGAAACAACAGGGGAAGAAAGAAGCCTGACAGTACCATCATGAATGATGCGATCAGGGCAAGCGAGCTAAGGGTTCTGGGGGATGACGGCGAACAATTCGGTATTATTTCCAGAGACGAGGCGTTGAAAATTGCAGAAGAGAAAGGCTTGGACCTGGTACTTGTATCGCCAGATGCCAAACCGCCTGTTGCCAAAGTGATGGACTACGGTAAACACAAATACCAGCTCGAGAAAAAAAAGAAAGAAGCCCGCAAGAACCAGAAGAAGATCGAGGTCAAAGAGGTGAAGTTTTCCTGCAAGATCGCAGAAAACGACATCGCCTACAAGGTCAAGCATGCCCGTGAATTCCTTGAAAAGGGCAAGCATGTCAAATTGCGTGTCTTCCTCAGAGGCCGTGAAATGGCAAACCCTGAATGGGGAGTGGAAGTACTTAACCGTGTCTGGCCGATGATAGAAGATATCGCGCAGCTGGAGTCCCCTCCAAAACAGGAAGGGCGCTATATCAATATGTATGTCACCCCACTCAAAAAATAAAATCTATCTACGATGGTTTCAAAAGGGCTCTCGGCCCTTGTCTTACTTCTCTTTGTATTTTTTATCTATAAGTCTAAGGTATTTGACCGGTGTCACTTCTTTCATTGCTTGTGCGAGCCATTGTATTTGGAACCATGCTGCACCGGAATCTCTTAGGTCAAAATAGTTTTTAAGGCTCCGTATATTGAAGGTCACTACCATGTCAACCTTCCAGTTGTCAGATACAATATGTTTAAATTTATCTCCTACATTACGTTTTTTCTTTCCTGCTTGCAAGGCGGCAAAGAGTTTTTGACTATGCCCTTTGTATGTTGTTATATGATCCAAAGAAGATTTTGAAACAGCTGAATGTATAAATGCAGCATCCCGCGTATATTGAAAGTTCAATTTGTCAAAGATCGCACGGATTTCAATAGTGAGATAGTCACTGTCACTGATAACAAAAAGATTCAAGGCAAGTACGTTTTCAAGAAAGAACCCAAAAGGATCGTTGTCTTCCAGTGAAGCAACAAAAGCGTTGATGACAGAAGACATCGTATAGCGTGTACTGCGTACAGAAATAGCCTGTAGGCGATGTCTTGCATGTTCTTGCAGCACGCCCCTGGAGGTTCCCCGGATCAGATAACTCAGTGTGGCATGTTCGATAATGGAGTGGTGATGGTGTACCCAGGCAAGATTATTCAACAGATCGGAATCTGCAATACTGTTGATGGCATCGATATCAAGATCTTCCATAGCGTTGCGTATGGCATCATTTTCCGAATTCTCAAAACTGTCATAGCAGGTACGCGCTGCAATTTCAGCTACACCCAGGCCGGATTCCTGCAGCAATGTGACTTTTGGTTTTTCATACGCTATTTGATACATCTTGCACCCCACACTTTTTTGATACAATTATAGCAATTAATTTTTAGAGGAGCGCGCATGCAGCCTTGCCAACGGTTTTACACTTTTCAGGAGGATTTTAGAGATCCTTTTTCCCGAGACAGGGACAGGGTGCTTCACTGCAGCTCTTTCAGACGGTTGGAATATAAAACACAGGTCTTTCTCAATCATGAAGGGGATTATTTTCGTACGCGCCTGACACATTCTCTTGAAGTCAGTCAGATCGCAAGAACACTGTCGCGTATGCTGGAGCTTAATGAAACACTTGCGGAAGTGATCGCACTTTCACATGATCTTGGGCATACGCCTTTTGGGCATGTGGGTGGAGATGAACTGGATAAACTGCTCAAAGAAGATGGCCGTATCTTTGGCTTTGAACATAACTTTCAATCATTTCGTGTGCTTACCAAGCTTGAAAAGCGCTATAAAGGATTTGATGGACTCAACCTAACCTTTGCAACGCTCGAAGGAGTATTGAAACATTCTTATCCGTACGAGAAGCCTTTCTTGAAAGGGCTTGATAGTGCATTTTCATTCGAAAAACATCCCTCGCTTGAAGCGATGGTCGTTGATCATGCAGATGAGATAGCCTATACTTCGCATGATATAGATGATGGTATAAAATACGGGTTGATCACGTTCGATGATCTGTTGGGGGATGAGCTTTGTTTGTCTGTAGATACCATGGTCAAAAAAGAAGGTGTGAACAGGAATGAGAAATTATATCGTCATCGTTTTGTTGCCGGACTCATCAAGTTGCTGGTAGAGGATTTTATGGAGAATTCAAAAGAAGGTGCACAAAAGTATCGTGAAAGTGAACCTATTTGTGCTGTTTTGGACGCAAAAGAACCACTGCCGGTCAAATTTTCCAGGGAACGTGTCGTGCAGTTGAAGAAACTGAAGAAACTTTTATATAAAAAGCTGTACAAACACGAAAAGATTGTGAGAAAAATGCATGCAGGAAAACAGTGTATCAGAGGTCTTTACAGGGCATTTTCTGAAGATCATGACCTTCTTCCTCCGCATCAAAAAGAACTTTTTGAAGTGCGTACCAAAGAACGGGTCATTTCTGACTATATCGCCGATATGACCGATAGATATGCTATGAAAACCTATCATGAAATTTACGGGTTGACCCTCTGATATCTTGAATATAGCAACTTTTGGATATAATGCGCGAAAATATACTATGGGGACTCCCCCTGTTTTTAGGAACTTTTATGCAAAAAATAAAGAACATTGCGGTTATCGCCCACGTTGACCACGGGAAAACAACACTTGTCGATGAACTGCTTCAGCAGTCAGGTACGTTCGAAGCGCACCAGCAGGTCGAAGAGAGAGCGATGGATTCTAATGACATCGAAAAAGAGAGAGGGATCACGATCCTTTCCAAAAACACTGCCATTACGTACGGAGACCACAAGATCAACATCATCGATACTCCGGGCCACGCCGATTTTGGCGGCGAGGTTGAACGTGTGCTTAAAATGGTCGATGGTGTATTGATGCTTGTTGATGCACAGGAAGGGGTGATGCCTCAGACCAAATTCGTACTTAAAAAAGCGATAGAGCTTGGACTGATCCCTGTTGTAGTCATCAATAAGATCGACAAAGACGGTGCTGAGCCGGACAGGGTACTTGATGAGATGTTCGACCTGCTTGTTGCGCTTGATGCCAATGAAGAGCAGCTCGAATTCCCTGTTCTCTATGCCGCAGCGAGAGACGGGTATGCCAAGTGGGAAATGGAAGATGAGAATAAAGATATGACACCGTTGTTCGAAGCGATTATCGAGAAAGTGCCTTATCCGACAGGTTCTCCTGATGTCGATACGCAGGCACAGGTATTTACCCTTGATAATGACAACTTTGTCGGCCGTATCGGGATCACGCGTATTTTTAACGGTAAAGTAAAAAAAGGCGATGAATATGTGCTGGTCAAGGCTTCGGGAGAGAAGACAAAATCACGTATTTCCAAACTCATCGGCTTCAAAGGACTCGAGAGAATGGAGATCCAGGAAGCAGAGGCAGGTGATATTGTAGCCATTGCAGGATTCTCCGACATTGATGTAGGGGACTCCATTTGTGATGCACAAAATCCGGTACCTCTTGATCCTATGCATGTTGAAGAGCCGACACTTTCTGTCATAATGTCCGTCAATGACGGTCCTTTGGCAGGTACAGAAGGCAAGCATGTTACTTCAAACAAGATCCAGGAGCGGCTTGAAAAAGAGATGGAGACGAATATCGCGATGCGTATGGAACCGCTGGGCGATGCTTCATTTAAAGTCTCCGGTCGTGGTGAACTGCAGATCGGTATTTTGGCTGAGAATATGCGACGTGAAGGATTCGAATTCCTTCTTGCCAGACCGGAAGTCGTCGTTAAAGAAGAGAATGGGGTTAAAATGGAACCATTCGAACACCTGGTTGTGGATGTCCCCGAAGAGTTCCAGGGGGTTGCCATTGAAAAACTCGGTAAAAGAAAGGCAGAGATGACTTCATTGACACCGATGCCTGACGGTACGGTGCGTATAGAGTTCGAGATCCCGGCACGCGGCCTTATCGGCTTCCGTTCAGAGTTTTTAACGGATACCAAAGGGGAAGGGATCATGAACCACTCCTTTATAGAGTACAGACCCTACTCCGGGACTGTGGTCAGCAGAACGCCGGGTGCCCTTGTTTCCATGGATAATGGCGAAGCGGTCGCTTTCTCCATCTTCAACCTTCAGGCGAGAGGCACACTCTTCATCAAGCCCCAGGATAAGGTCTATACCGGTATGGTCATTGGAGAGAGTGCCCGACCGGGAGACCTCGATGTCAACCCGCTCAAAGGGAAGCAGCTGACCAACATGCGTACTTCCGGTGCGGACGATGCCATCAAACTGGTACCGCCAAGACAGATCACGCTCGAGAATGCGATGGAGTGGATCGAAGATGATGAACTCATTGAGATTACACCAGAATCCATCCGGATCCGTAAGAAATTTCTTGACCCGACAAAAAGAAAGAGAATGGCAAGAGATAAAAAGAACCTTGAAAACTCTTAAATAAGCCCCCTGCTCCCATGTCTGCATGGGAGCATAATACTTCTTTCCCTGATTGCCTGTACACCTTTATAGCTACGGCATTGTTCCCCTCATACTTTTTGGAGTTTGCAGTAAATCAAAGACTGTTGAAAGTACCATTACCCACTGCTTGTCCTGCCCGTATGCCGCTTACCCAGGCGAAGTGGAAGTTGAACCCTCCCCTGTCTCCATCCACGTCAAGTATTTCACCGGCAAAATAAAGGTTGGGAACAAGCTTTGATTCCATCGTTTGAGGATGGATTTCTGTGGTATTTATCCCCCCTGTGGCCACTTCTGCTCCCTTGAAGCCTCTGGTATCCGAGATACTGAGTTTGAGGTTTTTTATGGTGTGTACAAGTTTGTTTATCTCTTTTCTGTTTATCTCTTTTTCTATGTGTACCCTGCTCTTCGACTGTTCAAGGATAGATGTTATAAGTTTTTTATGCAGGATACCCTGCAGCCATAAGTATATGGGTTTTTCGCTCTCTTTGTGTACTCTGCCCAACAGCAGATTGCTGAGTTGCTCTTTGCTGAGATCAGGTATGAGGTCAAGGCTGAGTTCACAGTAGTCAAAGCCCGCCAGCCTGGTACTGACTTCCCGGCTCAGGTCCAGAATGGCAAGACCACTGATACCGTAGTTGGTGAAGAGCAGGTCTCCTTTTTTTTCGGTGATGTACTCGCCGTTGGCATAGAGCCTGGCAAGTCCTGCCACTTTCACCCCGGCGCATCCTTTGACCCAGGTTTCATCAGAACAGAGCTGTACGAGGCTGGGGTATCTTGGTACCAGTGTGTGCCCCATCTTGGTAGCAAAGGCATACCCGGCGTTAGAGCCTCCTAG